>WNGO01001081.1_pt1 | contig 17334 bp, 23 predicted proteins | sample 5400511 | NCBI WGS metagenome assembly WNGO01 (sample SAMN13153380, study PRJNA577476) | soil metagenome | isolation source: 20 cm soil or saprolite under Garry oak tree replicate 2 | place: USA:California | collected 2016-06-15 | reverse complement strand
CGAATACCCCCGCTTCGATTGGTGCGCCTGGCAGGAATCGAACCTGCTGCCTTTCGGTCCGGAGCCGAACGCTCTGTCCGGTGAGCTACAGGCGCGATAGGTCTTACCCAGTCTAAACTCCGGGCCCCGTGACCCGGATCGCGACCTCGATCGCCCTTTTGCTACTCGTGAGCTCGTGCCAGAACGAGACGCACGCGGTCTTCAGCCCAGTGCCGAGCCCGTCACCGCATGCAGCTCCGACCGCCGCGATCCTGCAGTCCGCCGACGTTCCGGCGACCGTGAATCCGTGCATCGGGTCGGGCCCCCTCGACGTCTACCTGTCGGTGCTGGCCAGTTCGGATCCCGCGCTGGCATCCCAACTCAGCGGCGCCTGGGACGACCTGCTGAGCCATGGCGCGCAAGCGGGCGCGATCGCCGTTTACGCGGGCGACCCGTCCGCCTGCAACGCGGAGCTGGGTGCGACGACGACCGTGAAGTCGGTCGCGAGCTTGGTGATCCAGTTCGATGACGAGGGCCAGGCCGACCGTGCGTGGGAGGCGGGCGTGTTCGGCTTTGTGCCTCCCGCGCCAGGTCAGCTGCTGCCCGGGCTGACCCGCGGCGCGGGTACCGGGCTTGGGCTCAGCTCGTTTACCTATGATCGGCCGTCGGTACGATTAGCCTGCTGGCGGCACTCCGTTTACGTCGCATTGGTCGTGGTCAGCAACTTCGATCTGAGTACCTTCAAGGCTGCGACGGCGGTAATCGACCCCCGCCTAAACTAGTTCTCCTTTCTGCGCCTGTAGCTCACCGGATAGAGCGCTTGCCTGCGGAGCAAGAGGCAGCAAGTTCGATTCTTGCCAGGCGCACCATCACGGTGGGTCGTCAGTTGGCGGTGAAGTAGCTCTTCAGCCCTGCCGCCAGGCCGACCGCGATCCGTTGCTGACCCGCGGGATCGCTCGCGAACTTGGCCTCGTCCGGATTCGTCAGGAACAACGGCTCGACCAGTGCCCCGGGCATCTGGCTCGGGCTGTCGACCCAACCCTTGAGCGGCGGTCCGAGCTCGATGAGGTGGCCGTACGCGCTTCCCGAGGGCGTGAGCGTCGGCGCGGCGAGCTTGTCATCGGTGAACAAGCCCCGATCCACGCTGCCGATCGAGCTCACCAACGAGCTCTGCAGGGCAGCCGCCAGCTTCTTGCTCTTGGAGGCGAACGGCCGCCCGGCGTCGTAGAACGTTTCGGTCCCGCCCACCGACGGGTCGTCGAACGCGTCGAAATGCAGCGACACGAGGACCGAGGCCGTCGCCGCGTTTGCGCATGCGGTTCGCGTGACGAGGTCGCGATGCACCGCCGATGCCGTCATCGCGCCTGCGATCGAATCACTCGCCGAAAGCTTCGCCACCGACGAGTCACCGGTTCGCGACATGACCACGCGGTAGCCGTCCGCTCGCAGGAGCGCCGCGAGCCGATGGGCGACCGCGAGCGTCACGTCCTTCTCCAGGACCTGCCTGACGCCCACGAAAGTGACTACGCCGGGGTCCATGCCGCCGTGACCCGGATCGAGGAACACGGTCGGCCCCGTTCGCGAGCCGGTCTGCGCGAAGCTCATGCAGGCGCCGGACTCCAGGCCGGCCAGGGGCACCTGGATGGGGCCCAGCCCGCCCTTGGCTTCACTGTCCGGGACCACGGAGCGCGCGGCTAGGACAGCCAGGCTGCCCGTGATCACGAGCGCAAGGGCGAGCGCAGTGCGGAACAGGGACGACGACCCATGCCGGCGCCGACGGCGGGCTGCGACGTGTGGCGGGTTGGAAATCGGCCGCGTCATATTAGCGGTGGCACTAAGAAACCGCCGGAGCGGGTCGGGCTACTTGATCCGGCTGTTCTCCGCCGTCGAGACCTTCTTGCTCGCCTCTGGGTCGATGTTGAGCACCGCCAGAATCACCATGAACGCCTTGTTCTGCCACTCGGCGATGTAGAACGACTGGCTGGCGATCGACTGGTTCAAGACGATCGAGTTCGCGGTCAGTCCGGTCTTGGAGCCTTCGATCGTCGGCGCGGAGCGCAGCTGGGCCGGGCTGAACCCAAATATGGACTTGTTGGTGTAGGCGTCCGCCGCGGTCTTCTCGTCCTTGAACTGGACGACGAAGTTCACCACGAGCTTGTAGGTGGCTGTTCCGACGTCGGTCGAGGGGTCCTTGATCGCCGCACACCGAGTCTGGCTGTCGCTGTAGATCGCCGTGTACGCAGCCTTGGCTCCGCTCGTCTGGGCGTCTTGCCAGTACCCCGAAACCGACTTCGACGTGTTCGGGTCGGGGCTCTGCTCAGCCTTGATGAAATCCTCGATATTGCCGCTCAGGTTGCACCTGACCATCCCGCCTGGCAGGTCAGAAGGCTGGACGGCGACAGTGGAGACGGTCGTGCCCTGCCCGGCGTTCGACGGGCCCGCGCAAGCGACCACGCAGAGCCCGCAGGCCACCACCAGGGGCCATGCTTTTAGCACCGGCGCAGACTAGCAGCGCGTCTCGCGAACCGAGCCGCCCTAGAAGAAGATCGTCTGCCGCCGTGGCCGAAGCAGGTTCACGGTCGACTGGATCCACTCCCTGACCTGCTCACTTAGCTCGAGCACGAGCCGCGCATCCCCGGCCGCCTCCGGTCCGTGGTGTGCCACCTCGATCGGCTCGCCGAAGGCGATGAACCACTTGGACGGCAGCGGGATCACGCCGCCGAGGCCCAGCCACGGGAAGGTCGGTGTGATCGGCAGGGTGGGCAAGCCGAGAAGCCGCGCGATCGGCTGGAGGTCGGCCACGACCGGATGAACTTCCTCCGAACCGACCACCGCGACCGGGATGATCGGCGCCCCTGTCCGCAGGGCGACCTGCACGAATCCCCCGCGACCCAGGCGGCGGATCCGGTAGCGATCGCGGTAGGGCTTTGAGGCGCCCTTCACGCCCTCGGGAAAGACGCCGACCAGCTCGTCGCGCTCGAGCAGCGCCGCGGCGTTGTCGGGATGTGCGAGCACGTTGCCGGTCTTGACCAGCAGCATGTTGGTGAAGGGCATGGCGAATGCCCAGTCCACGACCAGCATCCGAGCGTGGCGCGGGTGTGGATGCTCGGCGATGATCGCGGTCCGGATCATCGCGCCGTCGTAAGGAATGATGCCCGCGTGGTTGGCGACCAGAAGCGCGCGCCCGCGCGCGGGCACGTTCTTCACACCGTCGACCTCGACCCGCCAGTAATTGCGATAGAACCAGAGCGCGACGTTCTTCACGCGCTCCGTGAATTCGGGGTCAAAGCCGAAGCCGTCGCTTCGGAGTTCCAGCTGGGCACTGGGACTCACAACCCGGAGAGTCCCCACTCCCGTCCATTATCATGAGCAACGGCCTCGCCATGCCACTCGCCCTTCAGGCCGCAGCAGACGAATACCTCGGCTGGCTTCAGCTGGAAGCCAACCGAAGCCCTAACACCGTGCGCGCTTACAGCGCCGAGATCCGCAAGCTCCTCGGTTTCCTTGCCGCCAACTCTCACTCGCTGACCGTCGACGGCCTGCGCCACGAGGACCTGCGCGCGTTTCAGCGCCACCTCGCGGAACGGCTCAAGAGCCCAGCGTCGCGAGCCCGCGCGCTGGTGGCCATCCGGTCCTGGCTGCGATGGATCGCGCGCGAAGGGCTCATCGAACACGACCTGTCAAACGGCATCACGCTGCCGAAGCTCGAGCAAAGGCTCCCCAAACCAATCGATCCGGACGAGCTGCTGCGGCTGCTGTCGGCGCTGCCCCGCGAAACCCTGCCCGAACAGCGCGATCGCGCGCTGGTGCACTTCCTCGTGAGCACCGGCTGCCGCATCTCCGAAGCTCTCGCGCTCGACCGCACCGATTTCCCCCGCTCGGGCAATCGACTCGTGGTCACAGGAAAAGGTTCCAAGCAGCGGAGCGTGTACCTCACCGCGGATGCTCGTGCGGCGGTGGAGGACTACCTGACTGCGCGGACCGACGCATGCATGGCGATGTTCATCAACTTCGACCGCTCGGCGAGTGATGACCGCGAGAGACGCCTGACCTCCGCGGGAGCACGCTACATCGTCAAGCAGATCCGCCAAGAGGTCGGCGCCTGGTCGTTCAAGTCGCCGCACGTTGCGCGTCACACCGCGGCGACCACGCTGCTCGAAGTGACCGGCGGTGACGTGAGGCTCGTCCAGGAGGTCCTGGGCCATGCGAACCTGAACACCTTGCAGGGCTACACGAAGATCGTCGACAGCCGCAAGCAGGAGGCCTACCGGCTGTACCAGGCATTCCTCGACGGCAAAAAGAAGGCATAGTATTTCGACGTGGTGGACGTCAAAGAGGCGAAGCTGTTCCAGGGCTTGCCCGAATCTGAGCTGCGCTCGGTCGAGAAACAGCTCAAGATCGTCAAGCATCCCGCCGGCCACGAGATCGTGGTCCGCGGCGAGGGCGGCGTCGGGTTCATGGTGATCACCGACGGAACGGTCAGTGTGAAGACGGTCCAGGGACACACACGAAAGCTGGGCCCGGGCGATTCCTTCGGCGAGATGGCCCTGCTCGACCACGAAGGACGCAGCGCGACCATCACGGCCGACACCGAAGTCACGCTCGCCACCATTCCGGAGTGGAACTTCAAGCCGTTCCTCAAGGAGCACCCGGAGGTCACCTATCGCCTGCTCCAGACGTTGAGCCGGCGCATCCGGCAGGCCGAAGGAGACTCCTAGGCTCCTCCGGTTGGGTTCATGCGGTCGATAGGCTGCTGGTGACCAGCTGGATTACCCGCTCCGCGGCGCTGAAATCCTGGGTCAGTCGGTTCTTCGTCAGGGCAAACGCGACACCGGTCTTCGAGTCGCCGTAAGCGAAGCTGCCGCCCACGCCGCCCACGCCGAACGCGGTGTCCGACGATTGGCCCGGCGCGCCGACCGAATAGCCAAGCGCCCAGGTCGTCGGCATTCCGAAGACCTCGTCGACGCCTGAGACCGGAGCGGTGGTTGCCTCACGCAAACGAGCGGCTGGGATGAGCCGGACACCGTCGACCTCGCCCAGCAATGCGGCGTACATGCGCGCGATCGCACGCGCGGATGTCTTGCCTCCGGCCGGGATATCGGCCGCGAGCGTGTCCGGGCGATTGCCGAATGCCGCGTTTGGCATGAGCGACATGGGGGCGGCTTTGAACATCGGAAGGTCGGGCGGCATGGCCGGCATCTGAAAGTTGGGCGGAAGGGGCGCGTCCTCGAGCGCCGCCAAACGGCCGTGCTCGGCGCGTGGCATCCCGAAATAGAGTTCCTTCGCGATGCCCAACGGCCCCGCCAGCTCTTCGTTCAACACCCGCGAGAGGGGCTGACCGGTCACCCGGCGGATGATCTCGCCGACGATGTAGCCGAAGGTGTACGCGTGGTAGCCGATCTTCGTGCCCGGCTCCCACCACAGCTCGGCGTCGGCGATCGCCGCGCACATCTTGTCCCAGTCGCAGAGGTCTTCGATAGTCGTGGTCAGCGGGATCCCCGGGACGCCCGCGGTGTGGTTCAAGACCTGGCGAATCGAAACGGCGGCCTTGCGCCGTGCGCCGAACTCGGGCCACACCTCGGCGACCTTTGTCTCGTAACCGAAAGCTCCGCGCTCGGCGAGCACATGCATCAACGTGGACGCCACTGCCTTGCAGACCGAATAGCAGTAGACAGGCGTTTCGGAGCTCATTCGACGGCCGGTCGCCGGATCGGCAAGGCCCGCCACTGCATCCACGACCTGCACCCCGCGGTGGTAAACGGCGACCTGTAGCGCGCGCTCGGTTCCCGCTTCGACCATCTCGTCGATGGCCTCCTGGACTTGCCTTTGAAGGTTGGGAATTTTCGTCTTGTTCATGCTTCTTAGACAGTCCCGCCGGCCCAAACTCATCGCCGCCAGCCTCCATAACCATGGAATCGCGCCTAGCGTTAGCCCGGCATGTGGCGGATGGCGGCAACTCTGCTTGTCCTGCTATTTTCTGCGGCTTGCGCGAACGGCTCGGTTCGGCCGGTCGATTCACCTGGCCAAACGACTGCCCACGCGATCGGCACACAGTCCGCGTGTCGCCTGCCAGTGGTAGTTCGCCGACTCGATGCAACGACGCGAACATGGAGCCCCGATACATCCGGATTTCTCGCCTATCCGGACGGCGGGTTCACCGCCGCAAACGCGCATGGCGTGCGCTACGACGCAGATCGCAATCTATGGCTGCCTGCCGGAGTGCCCACACCCGATCGCGCCGGCTACGTGTATGCCGACCCCGGGGGCGCCATTCATGAGGTACGCCTTGACTCCGGACTTGACCGGGTCGTCGTCGCTGGTTCATGGGTGCCGATCGGATTCGTCGGAAGCCTGCTTTACGTCGCGGAGTCGCGGTTCGTCACATCGAGCGCTTTCGCCGGCGGAGGCTATACGGAGGGAGGGCTTGCCAAGACCGATCTCAGGGGAGGCAAGCCGATACCTGTGACGAAGCAGCACTCTGGGCCGTGGTGGGTCTCATCCCTTGGTGCCTGGACCCTCGACCGCGCGGATGGCATGCGGCAAGCGCCAGACAGAGTCCTCCACGTCGACCTCGCGACAGGTGCCATTACGCCTTGGTTGTCCGATTTCGGTAATGCATCCGTGGCCGGCTTCGATGCCGGTGGGCATCCTTTCGTAGTGACTCAAGGTGGAGTTGAGGTGCGCTTGATCCCTGACGCGAACAGCGCTCGCAGCGTCTACAAGGCAACCCCAGAGATCGGCCGACCCGAGACGCCGTCTTACACAAATGGCAACGAGGTCTGGTTCTCTGGATTCAGCACCATGGACGCAACCTTCGAGGCGCCGGCTTGGCTGTACAAGCCAGAGAGTGGTCTGCGAACCTCAATTGGCGTGCCCGGGGCCCAAGTGAGGGTCGCCGGCCCCTGCCTCTGACCAAGAAGAAGCCCGGTCTCGTATTCGAGGCCGGGCTCTAAATGCCTTTCGAAACGAACGCTCGCTACTCGTCCTCGATCTGGTTGTACATGAGGCTGTCCTGGATCTCGTAGAGGGCATCCATAGCCTCCATCACCGACGCCGGCTTGGCCTGCGCCAGCACCGTGACCTCAGGCGACTCCTCGATGACCTTGTTGATCGCGACGGAAAGGACAGGCGGCATCTGCCGCTGGTCGGCCAGGTTCAGCATCTCGAGCTCGTTCAGAAGCTTGTCGATGTAGTGCATCTTGTTCCGGCGCGCGTACTTGGCGCGCTGAATCCGGCGCTCGCGAGCCGTCATGTGCTCGATCGCGCGGCTGGCCTGCTTGATCATGGGCATCTTTTCCCTATCTCCTTCGCTAGCAGTTTACGGGGAAGGAAAGATTTGTCAAGGATACCCTGTAATAAATCGATTTAGCTCTCCAGGGCTGTGCTAGCATCCCGAACAAGCGACCGGATGTGCCCCTCATGATCGCCGGCCGTTCGACCCGCATGGAAGTCCTCGAGCTGCTTCGGCGCAAGGGCCGGTCCAGCGCGGAAACGATCGCCAACGACCTCGGCGTGACGCCCAACGCGGTCCGCCAGCACCTCACCAACCTCGAGCGCGAGGGCCTGGTGGTCAGCCAGCCGGAACGGAGCGGAAGGGGCCGCCCGTCGCTCATCTTCGCGCTCACCGAGAGGGCCGACTCGGTCTTTCCCAAGCGCTACGGCCAGCTTGCGACGATGGTCCTCCAGGAGGTCCAGGAGATGGGCGGTCCCGAGGCTCTGGACGAGGTTTTCGCGCGGGTCGCGGCACGCCACGCCGACGCGATCGAGAAGGACCTTCGCGGCCTCGCCTTCGAGGAAAAACTGCACCGGGTGGTGGCCTGGATCGGCCGCGCCGGGACACTGGTCGAGCAGTCGGAGGGCCCGGAAGGCATCCAGGTGACCATCCACAACTGCCCGTTCCGCAACACCGCGCTCAAGTTTCCCCAGGTCTGCACGATCACCCCGCAGCTCATCTCGCGCCTCACGGGCGCCGCCATCTCCCAGTCCGACTCCATCCACCGGCGCGATCCCTACTGCTCCTTTGTCGTCCAGCGCCCTACCCACTCTTAGCAGCAGCCAGGTCAAGCAGGTCGACTCGCTCTGCGAAGAGCGCTTTGGCATCTCCACCGATTGGCTGATGGAAGCCGCCGGATGGCAGGTCGCCAGGTTCATTGGGCAGCGTGCGGTTGTGGTTTGCGGAACAGGCAACAACGCGGGCGATGGCTTCGCGGCCGCCCGCCATCTACACCGGTGGGATCGCCTCGCGAGCGTGTGCTGCGTGGATGCAAGTCGGATTCGAGGTGCGGCCGCGCGCGAGCTCGACTCGTTGCAACGCCTCCGCATCTCCATTGAAAATGACCTGCGACTCGACGACGCCGAGGTGATCGTCGATGCGATATTCGGCACCGGGCTCGCAAGGGCGCCCGAAGGCAAGTTCGCTGAGTGGATCGATGCCGTCAACAAGTCAGGCAAGAGCGTGATCGCGGTCGACGTTCCGTCGGGGCTCGACGCAGACTCCGGTCTCGCCTACTCTCCAACTGTGGAGGCGAATGTGACCATCACCCTCGGGCTACCCAAGCCCGGGCTTTGGAAGCTGGCAGGTCGCGTCCTTGTGGCCGACATAGGGGTACCCAACGAGGCGTACGCGGCGATTGGGGTCGACGTGCCCGCGGATCTGTTTGCCAAAGGGGATCTGATCCCGCTGTGACACGAGAGGTGGTCTGGGATCACGGCGTGTCGCTGCCCGGGCATCGGCTGTGGCTCGACCCGCTGGTCGTGCGCAGCTTCGCCTTCATCTCGCACGCTCATACCGACCATGCCCGGCGTCACAAGGAGGCGCTGCTGACGCCGCAGACGCTGGCGCTGATCCCCGACGCCCGGCGACCTCGCGGATGGCGGATGCTCGGCTTCGGTGAATCGATGCGGCGGGGCGACGGGATGGTCACCTTGCATCCGGCGGGCCACATGCTCGGCTCGGCGCAGCTGCACTTTGAGCACGACGGCGCATCGGTCCTCTACACGGGCGATATCAAGCTCCGGCAGCCCGGTCGCGTCCAGACCTTCGTGCCCCGAGCCGATGTGTTGATCGTCGAAACCACTTACGGGCGGCCGCACTTTCGCTTCGGCGATCCGGACGAGACGATCGAGCTGATCGCGCGGTGGTGCCGTCGCGCCCTGGACAGCCACATCACGCCCGTCTTGCTGTGCCACGCGCTGGGCAAGACCGAGGAGGTCATGCTCGCGCTCGCTGAGTACGGATTCGCTTTTGCGCTCGAGAAACGGTGCGTGCCGTGCGCGCACCAGTACGCGCTGGCGGGTCGATCGCTCCCGGATTGGATCGAGTTAAACGGGGACCCGATCGCCGACCGAGTGGTGATCGCGCCTCCGGTCGGAAAGGACGAGGTCCGCAGGCTGGCGCGCTACCGCACCGCATTGATCTCGGGTTGGGCAAAGGATCCAGAGTTTGCGCGCCTGTTCGGCGCGGACGCGACGTTCGACCTCTCCGACCACTGCGACTTCGATGAGCTGATGGAGGTGGTGGAGCTGACCGGCGCCGACCAGGTCTACACGGTGCACGGTTTTACCGAGGACTTCGCGCGGTCGCTGCGCAGAAAGGGGATCCGGGCCTGGGCGCTGGAGGCTAACGAGCAGCTAGCGCTCGCGCTTTAGCTGGGCTGCAGCGCGGCCGCCCTTCTGCTGTGCCGCGTCAGCCCGACCAGGGCCACGCCAGTGATCGCGCCGTACAGTCCGCCAATCAGGGCATTCCCGATCAACAGCCCGGCCAGCAGGGGCAGCCCGCCCAGCAGCCCAATGAACGGTCCCCAAACAAATGCGGCATACGGCGCGGCGTAGGCGGCGACTGATGCCGCCGGCCATACAAACAGCGCGGACCGTCCATGAAGCGCCTTCCAGAGGACCAGGCCCATCAGCAGCCCGCCGAACAACGAGAACGCGACTGGTATTGCGACCTCGATGACATCAATAGCAACCAGGCCACTCAGGACGGGCGAGGAAACCCAGATGCCTGTGGCCGCATATTCGCCGATGCCGACCACGACCGTTAACGCCATCCAGGCAGTCGCAGGCAACGCTGCAAGGCCGGCCGCGGCCCTCAGCACGACGTACTGAAGGAGGGCGAGGCCGATCGCGCTGACGAGGACGAAAGAAACCTCGTAACCAAGTGACCCAGGTTGGTAACCGAACGGGATTCCGAATGGCCTGAGGGTGGCCATGACACTCAGCGTCGCGCTGAGCATTGGGGCCACGACCCACGCTGACCAGAGAACGAAATCACTGCGCGTCAGCCGGAGCACCTGCGTGGCGTGCCTCGAACCAGGCTCGAGCCCTGCTAGCGCAGCGCCCACCCAGACCGCAGAACGGCACGCCGGAGGTTGTGGTCCCCGGCGGCGGCATCGCTGAGCTTGGTGAGCAGCAGGTCGACCCATGCCGCCAGCTCGACCGGCGGGGCGACCTCGAGCGACTCGTTCTTGACCCGGGCGCGAAAGCTTCGCCCGTCGACGTCGATCGACAGCTCCGTGATCGGACCGCGGTTCAGATGCCCACGCTTGGCCTGGGCGATCGGGATGCGCTCGACCAGGTAGTCCAGGAGCTCCAGGGGCTCGTCGCGCTCGACAAGGGGCGCGTGGCAGAAGACGCACGCGTCGTCAATAGGCAAAGCCGGGGCGGAGCAGACTGTGCAGTTCACTTGTGTGGCGGGTTTGAGGGCGATTTACGAGATTCAGTCCGTGTAGCGGGTAATTGTGCGGTCTTCGCGCCGTTTTTCAGCCTGGTATAACGGGCAATCCTCGAAGTTCTGGACGCAGATCGGCGGGCTGTCGCGAAGTGCGTACTTGCGCTTGGAACGGTGGTCGACGTGGCAGTCGAAGCGGTAGACCCGCAGCGGACCGCGCGTCTCCTTCACCAGCTCCTCGAGATACGGGCACCTTCGCATCGCGAACTACGATAGGCCTCCGTGCTTGAATTCGCCCGCGCAGGCGCCGCGGTCGGCGCTACGCCGGCAACGCTCGAAAAGACGCGGATCCTCGCCGTCTACTTCCGCACTCTGAACGACGACGACCTTCGCCGCGCCGCCGTCTACATGAGCGGCCGCGCCTTTCCGCCCTCCCAGCGACGCGCGCTCGGCCTCGGCTGGTCGACTGTGAGCAAGGTGATCACTTCGTTGTCGGCACGGGACGAGGATGAGCTCGGCACGATCTTCCGCAAGCACTCCGACCTCGGCGATTGGGCAGGCGAGGCACTCGACGGCAGCACCCATCCCCAACCTGCGACCCTCGCCGACGTCGAGGCGACCCTGGAGGCGATCCGTACCGCTCGGGGCAACGCCAAGGCCAAGCCGCTTGAGTCCTTGCTCGGACGACTGGACGCAGAGAGCGCGCGGTTCTTCATCAAGATCGTCTCGGGAGAGATGAGGATCGGCCTCAGCGAAGGGCTCGTGGAGGCCGCCATCGCCGAAGCCTTTGCTGTTCCGATCACTCAGGTGAAGCGCGTGCACCTCGTCACGGGCGACATCGGAGAGACGGCGGTCCGATGCAAGCGGGGTGAGTTCGAGGCGAGCAGCATCACCCTTTTTCAGCCTGTGCGTTTCATGCTCGCGAGCCCTGTCGAGACGCCTGCCGAGGTATTCCACCGGATGGGCGCGGCCACTGTCTGGACAGAAGAGAAATACGACGGGGTCCGCTGCCAGCTGCATCGCGAAGCGGCCCGCGTCGAGCTGTTCTCCCGCGACCTCAAAGAAACCACGGGCGCATTTCCCGAGCTCGTCGACAACGCACCCGCGATTGGACATGGCGTCCTCTTCGACGGTGAAGTGCTCGCGCATCGTGAGGGCCGCGTGTTGAGGTTCTTCGAGCTGCAACGCCGGCTGGGGCGGAAACAGGTCGACATGGATCTGCGGCGTGAGGTGCCGGTGGTGCTGGTGATATTCGATTTACTTTGGCTGGACGGTCGCACGCTGCTCGATGAGCCCCTCACGGAGCGACGCAAGCTGCTCGAAGGGCTCGGCCTGGAACACCCGTTCCTGCTGGCGCGGCTCGAGGAGGCGACCGATCCCCAACACCTCGATCGGATCTTCGCCGAGACTCGCGAGCGCGGCAATGAAGGGTTGATGGTCAAAGACCCGCTGAGCCCCTACACGCCTGGACGTCGCGGACTGGCATGGCTCAAATTGAAACGACCACTGGCGACCCTCGACGTCGTGGTGACGGCGGTCGAGTGGGGGCACGGCAAGCGAAGAGGCGTCCTGTCCGACTACACGTTTGCGGTCAAGGACACGAGCACGGGGCGGCTGGTGAATGTGGGCAAGGCGTATACCGGATTGACCGACTCTGAGATCGCGACGTTTACCAAGCGCTTCCTGGAGATGACGGTCCAGGACATGGGCCATACACGCATGGTGCGGCCCGAGGTGGTGCTCGAAATCGCTTTTGACTCCATCCAGCACTCGGGCCGGCATCGGAGCGGTTACGCCCTGCGATTCCCTCGCATCGTGCGCATCCGCGACGACAAGCCAGTCGAGGAGATCGACACGCTGAAGCGAGTCGAGGAGTTGTACGACCGCTACTTCGGCGAGAAGTCCGAGGTGCCCCTGTCGGAGGTTGCGGAAACTTGAAGCTCACATTCATGGGCACCGCCGGGGCGCGTTTCATGGTCGCCAGGCAGGTTGCGGCGTCTGGCGGCCTCTTCATCGAGGAGAACGGCACGCGGATCAGCCTGGACCCCGGCCCGGGCGCCATCGTCCACTACGCCCAGCGAGGCGTCGACCTGACGACGCTCGACGCAATCGTGCTGAGCCATCGCCACCTCGACCACACCGGCGACGTCAATGTGATGCTCGAGGCGATGACTGACGGCGGATTCGCCCATCGCGGCCAGCTCTTCTGTCCGTCGGACGCCCTGGACGAGGACCCCGTCGTGCTCAAGTACGTGCGAAGGTTTCCACGCGAGATCATCCGCCTCGCGCCGGAAACGTCATACGCGGTCAACGGGCTCCAGTTCACGACGAGCGGCCGGCATGTCCACCAGTCCGAGACGTATGGCTTTCGGTTCGGAGGCAAGCTCGGCTGGATCACCGACTCGGGTTACTACGACGGAATCGCTGAGCAGCACAAGGCGGAAGTAATGGTCATCCATACCGTCCTCCGGGAATGCATACCAACGCTCCCACACCTGTGCATCGCCGACGCGGAGCGGATCATCCTCGACGCGAAACCGCGGCTGGCCCTGCTCACCCACTACGGGATGACGGTGTGGCGCGCAAACCCATCCGCTATCGCCGCCGACCTGTCTCAGCGCACTGGGACCGACGTCCGAGCCGCCAGCGATGGCCTGTCACTCGAGCTTTGAGCCGCTGGCGTTGGCGCGGCTCGGTAGCGCTCCTCGCCGTCTGTCTTGCGTTCTTCATCTATCCGCTGCTGCCGAACGACGATGTCATCAACTCCGACTGGCCGGCGTTTGCGACCGGCGCGCGCCTGATCGTCTCCGACCCCGGCCACCTGTATGACTTCGACGCCCAGAAGCGTGTGGAGCTCGACGTGACCGGCGGCCGCGTCCTCGTGACTCTTGGCATCGGGGGCATCCTTCCGTTCCTCGCGCCGGCGTGGGTCGCCCTTCTCGCGGTGCCGTTCGATGCTTTCGGAACGGAGATCGGCGGCAGGCTCTGGATACTCTTCGGTCTTGCCTGCTTGGCCGCGGGGTTCTACCTCGCGACGAGACCGCGACCTCCGGCCGCGATCCTCCCGGGCTTCGCCGCGGTGCCAACAGCATTGGTGCTGCTAAACGCTCAGTTAGACGGCATTGTCGCCCTTGGTCTCGGCGCCGCGTTCGCCCTGTGGTCGCGACCGTACCTGGCGGGGCTTGCCCTCGGCCTGACGCTGGTCAAACCACAGCTTGTCCTCCCTCTCGGTGCCGCGTTGCTGCTCGCCAGGAAATGGAAAGTCCTGGCGACGTGGGTCGCATCGGGCCTCGCGCTGGTGGCCACGACGCTGGTTCTCAATCCCCACTGGATCTTCGACTGGCTCGGCCAGACCCGCACGACCGTGCAGCCGGGCAGCCGTGAGGTCGACCTGGCGCACCTCGGCGTGTTGCTGCCGACCGGAATCCAGACCGCGGCCATCGCGATCCTGACGGTGGGGGCGATTGCGCTTGTATTGGTGCTGGCCCGCCGGCGCCAAGACGACCTCCCAGCTGCCGCGGCGGTCGTCATCGCCGGTGGTGTGCTGGCTTCGCCACATGCGCTGCCCGCCGACCTGGTTCTCGTCGCACTGGCGCTCGGCATGTGGGGTCAGGCTCGCTGGTTTGACTGGCTTGCGCTCTCGATCGGGGCGCTCATCGCCGCGCTGGCCCCGGCGCCGATTCCCGCGCTGGTGGGGGTGGTCCTGATCGGCTGGGTGTGCCTGCGGGCGGCGGGCCTGCTGGTTACCTGGCTGCCGCGAGAACCGGCACCGGCGTCTGCGCGATGATGCCATCGATCAGGCCGTACGCGACCGCCTCCTGGGGAGAGAGGAAGAAGTCACGGTCGGTGTCGCGCTCGACTCGCGCCAGGGGCTGACCGGTGTGGGTCGCGATCAGCTCGTTGAGCACGGTGCGGATGCGGATGATCTCCTTGGCGTGGATGTCGAGGTCGCTCGCCTGACCTTGCAATCCCTTGCCGCCGATCAGCGGCTGATGCATGTGGATCGTCGAGTTGGGCAGCGAGAATCGTTTGCCTTTCGCGCCGGCCATCAGGACGACGGTGCCAAAGCTGGCCGCGCGGCCGATGCAGACGGTCGAGATGGGCGCCTGCACATACTGCATCGTGTCGTAGATCGCCAGCCCGGCCGCGACGGCGCCACCGGGGGAGTTGACGTAGATCTGGATCTCCTTGTCGGGAGCGTCCGCCGCGAGGTACATGAGCTGGGCGACGACGAGGTTGGCGACGACGTCATTGATCGGCCGGCCGATGATGATGATCCGGTCCTTCAGCAGCCTCGAATAGATGTCAAAGGTTCGCTCGCGGTTGCCACCTTCGTTCTCTACAACGGTCGGGACGTACGCCAATGTGAATCGGAGCTTACGCGAAACTTTCGCGAGGAAAGCTGGCCGCCCCCGCAAGCCCCCTCCGTTTGTATGCGACGCGATGGAGGCGTCGGGCAGGTCGGGCTTGGTTGCGGCCGGAATGAATCCGGCCTAGATCCCCACTTCGTCTACTGATGTTGCTGGCGCCATCTGACTTCTTCACGGCGCTCCGGAAGGACCTGAAGCACCAGCTACCGGCGACGCTGCGTGACTTCCGGACCTCGCGCGGTCGAGGCCGGTTGATGAAGCTTCACTTCGGCGAGCCGGCCTTCCACTACGAGGCATGGCACCACACGGGGGCAGGTAGGCTGGAGGTTGGCTTGCACTTCGAATCATCGGCGGCAGACAACCAGGCCGCGTTTGACTTTTTCCGCTCCCGGATGGTCGAGGTCAAGGCGCGACTGCCCCGTGCGGAGCTCGAGCCGTGGGACCGGGGATGGTCGAGGCTTTACGAGACCGTGCCCGCGGCGCGCCTCGACGACCAGGTCCTGGGCCAGGCAGTGGAATGCATGACGGAGTACGTGGTCACGCTGCAGCCGATGCTCGAACAGTTTTTGAGGAGTCGCGAATGAGAACAGTTGAAGTGACGAACGACCTTCAGTCCTACCTCGACAGCCTTGTGCCGAAGCGGGATGCGGTCCTCGCGCGGATGGAAGAGGAGGCGACGCGAGAAGGCATCCCGATCGTCGAGCCACACGAGGGGATGTTGCTCTACCTGCTCGTCAAGATCGCCCGCGCCAAGCGAGTCCTGGAGCTAGGTGCCGCGACCGGCTATAGCGGGATCTGGTTACTTCGGGGAACCGACGGCGGGACGCTGACGACGTACGAGATGGACCACGACCGCGTGCAGCGGGCGCGCGCGAACTTCGAGGAGGCAGGTTTTGGCAAAGCCGCCATAGTCCTGGAAGAGAACGCCAAGGACGGTCTGGAGAAGCTCGACGGTCGCTTCGACGCGTGCTTCATCGACCTTCTCAACTCCTTCCGGTCCGAGGAGATCACGCGACGGGTCCTCGAGCTCTGCATCGAACGGTTGGACGGTGGTGCCCTTCTGATGGCCGACAACGCGTTGCGCCAGGGGGAGGTCCTCGCGCCGAAGAACCAGCAGGCGAAGAATGTCGCGGCCTATAACAGGCTGGTCGCCGGGCATCCGCGCCTGGAGAGCGTGGTGATCCCGATCCGAGACGGCCTCTCGGTCGCCCGCGTCAAGGACTAACCTCCCCACTTGTGGGGAGGAGGCCCGAAGGGCCGGAGGGGACTCGGGTTCTACGGGACCGGCTTCGCTTCGTCGCCCTCGATCCAGTGGGTGCCGTCAGCCGCGTGCTCCTTCTTCCAGATCGGCACGCTTTGTTTGAGCTCGTCGATGCCCCACCTGCACGCCGCGAACGCCTCCGCCCGGTGCGGGCAGGACACCGACACCACAACCGACACCTCTCCGATTTCGAGGTGTCCGGTCCGGTGGGCCATGGCGACCCGCGCCTCGGGCCACCGATCCTTGATCTCCTGTCCGATTTTGCGCATCTGCGGTACGGCCATCTCGGCGTAGGCCTCGTAGTCGAGGTGCGTTACGGACTGGCCACGTGAGTTGTCGCGCACGATGCCGCTGAACGTGCAGATCGCACCGGCGCCGGAGTGCGTCACTGCCGCTTCCAGTTCCCGAGGGTCGATCGGTCCGGTCGTGATGTCGTAACGCACTCAGAAACCCCCGCTCACCGGCGGGATGAACACCACCTCATCGCCGGCGGCGACCGTCGTATTCCAGTCGGCGAACTCCTGGTTCAAAGCGGCTCGCACGGCAACCTGCCCGGGCAGGGCGGGATGGTTGCCGCGGAGGATCGCGTAAACGTCGGCCAGCGTCGAACCTTTCGCGACCTCGATGCTTTCCGTTTCGACGGCCGCCTGCTCGCGCAATCGCGCGAAAAAGCGAATTCTGATCCCGACCGCAACCGCCACGCCCTCAATTTACTCGTGCGATGAACACATGGACTTCCTTGCCTGAGTCCAGTGCTCGTTCAACAGTGCTCCGCGTCCCCTTGGAGCTGCCGTCCCAGAACGCGACCAGCACGTCGCACGCATCCACCAGGCGCTGATTGCGGGCCGCCGATTTGGAGGCGTCGGCCAGCTCGTCGAACGAGGCCGGGATGACCTGCACGGGAATTCCCTTCTCGCGTGCGGCCTTGGTCGCGGCAGCATCAACCCCGCTGGCGCTGCCGGTGATGATCGAGGCGCGCGGCGGCAGGGACTTGACGTAGTCGATGACGCGCACCTGATCGGAGAAGTGGCGGCTCCCGACGATCGCGACGCGCA
>WNGO01001079.1_pt1 | contig 17339 bp, 14 predicted proteins | sample 5400511 | NCBI WGS metagenome assembly WNGO01 (sample SAMN13153380, study PRJNA577476) | soil metagenome | isolation source: 20 cm soil or saprolite under Garry oak tree replicate 2 | place: USA:California | collected 2016-06-15 | reverse complement strand
CGTCGTGCCCAGCGAGTTGAAGGCTTGCGTCAGATCCAGGCGGCTCGATGCCGTTTCAGGTTTCCCCAACAAGTCCACGTAGGGATTCGCCGACACCTGCAGACCGGTAATTCCCGCTGCGAGAACGAGCAGCGCGGTCAGGAACAGGGGATAAGAAACAACCGACGCCGCCGGTACGAACAGTAACGCGCCGACGGCCATGGTCAACAGGCCCGCCACCATGGTCCTCTGGTAGCCAATCCTATTCACGATCTTCGACCATGGGACGGAAAACAAAAAGTAGGCCGAAAAGAACGCAAACTGTACAAGCATGACTTGCGCGAAGTTCAGATCGAAAATTGCTTTCAGATGCGGCACCAGAATATCGTTCAGGCAGGTCAGAAACCCCCACATGAAGAACAGTGTCGTGACGATGGCCAGCGGCCGCGTGTAATCATGGGTCACCGCAGCAGCCGCAACACTTTGCGCCGCGCTAGAACTGGTAGTTACTTCTCTTGTGGCCATCTTTCTTCACCTCGGATGCCAATACCTCGTTCGTTCCTGCGCTTCGTGCTTTCCCTGCCAGGCGATTCTCACTGGCAGTCACTGTCTACCACCACGTTTCCGCCTGCACCCCATACGTGAGCCCGCTAGTTCTGTCCTCGAATGGAACTCCGCCCACCAAACCACGGAACCCGTTCGACCAATTCGCGTAAGTCAGGAACACACGCAGCACCGGCCGACTGAAGAACTTGCGGCCTGCGCCGATTTGCGGCGCGATCGTGAATTTGCGGAGCCAGCCGTCGAACTGAGTATTGCCGTTTTGTGTCGTAATAGAGCCTTCCGTGTGGTCAAACCCTCCCTCAAATGCCAGGGAAAGGTACTTAGTGAAAAACACTTCGGGTCTCAGTCCGAACGAAGCCCAGTCATTAAACCCATGGCCAGGCTGGCCGTCCCGCTTCCGCTGGAAGATGAAAATCGGCATGACGGCGAATCGGTCGTTGGGTTGAATCAGCAGATGCTCCGCGATCAACAATCTCTCGGAACTCTTCAGGAACGGAGTCGGATCCTCGATCGATGTGCTGAAATTGCTTGCTGCACCCTTCCCGTACTGGACGGAGAACGTGTGGTAGCCCCCGTGCCATTCCAGGCGCTGGTGGCGCAATCCGAACGCGTAGCCATTCGCGGTGGAGATGACCGCCCCGCTTTGCGTTGTCCCGCCCTTTGCCGTCGCAAAATCAAACCAGGCGCCCCACAGCCCAAAAGGCCCTTTCAGATCATAGAAACGGACGTCGATATTGCTCTTCGCGTAGTTCCCGTTTTGCGTAACAATGTCGGGCCTCGCACTCGCCAGATAGGCCACGGACAGCTTGCCGATGCGAAGATCCCAGTCCTCGACACCTGCTCCATAACCGCTCATGTCCAGAGGATAGAAGTCATCTATCTCAATATGCTGGCGGCGGTAATAGCGCTCGCCGGCCCAGAATTTCGCGTTCGGTTGGAAATCCAAAATGTTGCCGGCGCGGATAAACGCTTCCCGCAGGCGGAACTGGTCATTCCCCGTGTTGCCGGGAAAGTTTGCATAGCTTCCCGAATTCGTAGTGTTGGCCTCGATCATCACTTCGGTTTTCAGCCACGCCTTATCACTATGGTTTTCAGGGTTCAGCCAGTTGTTTACGAAGATGAATTCCCCATACGTTTCTGCTTCATTTCCCAGGCGATATTTCGCATCCGCTCCGGGCGCCTGGAAAGCAACTTGCTGCCCACCTTCGCTATTGAATCCGTAACCCGACCGAAAATAGCCGTGAAACTCGAAGCTCTGCACCTGCTGCTCCAGACTTGCAATCTTTCGGTCTGCCTCTCTCAGGAGGTCATACGTCGGTTCCGAAGGCAGTTGGCCCTGATACTTTGCTCCGACCTGATCCGACTGCCCGAGCACGGCTTTTTCGGCTGCTTGCTGGGCGGCCAGTTCTACTGCAGAGACGGTCCCTTCCTTTGTTTTTTCGCTGGCCTCTTTCTGTTTTTGGATTTGCTGCTCCAGGGCAGCAATGCGCTGCTCAAGGTCATGAGTGGTCGCGTCGTACTGCTGCTTGAGTTGCTCCAGTTGCTTCTGCAAATCATCGGGCTTCGGGACGGCAGGTTGCTGTGCTAAAGATGGCAGCGCTCCCGCGGCGACCAGCGCGACAATCCACGGCACCCGCCTAAGCTGGAGTAAATTCCACATTTGTCATTCACTCACAAGGAGCATGGCTAGTTTCGTCTTCCTCTCAAGCTTTCGCGGAACGCCGGTTCAGAACGACTTCCTCGATGGCCCTCGCAAACCCTTCCTGCTCGTTTGTGGCAGTGACACAGGTAGCCGATGCCTGAACTTCTGAGCTTGCGTTGCCCATCGCGATGCTCACGCCGCTCTTTTCGAACATCAGAACATCGTTCGGCATGTCTCCGATGGTCGCGATCTCTTCCGCTGGAATGTTCAGCAGTTTTGACATTGCTAGCACCACCCCGCCCTTGTTGGCTTGGGGATGTGTCACATCGAGGTAGTAAGGCTGCGAGCGCGCCGCGGAAATGTGCGTCCCGCCGGCTTGCTGAACATCTTTCTCGCATTTCGCAACGCGATCGTAGTCGTCGCTGACACCGACAATCTTCGCGACGCGGCCAAGCAGCCCCGCAAACGTCTTGACCACCGTTGGAGGAAACTTCACGGTCCACTGCTCGCGTGCGACGTGAGCTGCGTTTGGGTCGCGCACAAACCATCCGGTATCCGTGTATACCCACACATCGAGACCATGGCTCTCGATGGCCTCAATGATTTTTCCCGGCACTGCCGCTGGTAGAAACCTCTGGTCAACAACCGTCGTAAGATCGGGCTGAATCAGCACGCCGCCGTTAAATGCCGCCAATGGTTGGGTCAGCTTTAGTGGATCGATCAGCATGGCCATCCCGCGGGGAGGGCGTCCACTCGTGACGCTGAATTGAATTCCCGCCTCGTGCAGCCGCAAAACGGCTTCGGCGGCTCGCTTCGTCAGCACCTTCTCCTGCGTGACCAGCGTTCCATCAACGTCCGCAATCACCATGCGGATGGGCTTTGCTGAATTTCCATTTATCGATGCCATCTCGAACCTCTTTCTTGGTTTTCCACCCGAGCCAGGAATACCTACTGCTCCTGGTAGTTCCACAGCAAACCGCCGTCCACGAAGAATGTTGTTCCGGTGACGTAATCGGATTCCTCCGATGCCAGGAAACTGGCCAGCCCGGCAACGTCTTCCGGTTTTCCAAGCCTTCCAAGCGGAATATTTCCAAGCAACTCTTTGAGCTTGACCGGGTCATTCAAAAGTTTGGTATTGATAGGTGTTTCGATCGCACCAGGCGCAATCGAGTTGATCGTGATTCTACTTGGGGCAAGTTCGATCGCCAGGTTTCGCGTCAGCATCTTGATTCCCCCTTTGCTGGCGCAATAGGAAGCAAAATGCGGGAACGGCAATTCTTCGTGCACTGAACTGATGTTGATGATTTTCCCAGGACGCCCTGTCTGGCGGAGATGGCGGATCACCGCTTGCGTGATGAAAAACATTCCCTTCAGGTTGACGTTCATGACGGCGTCGAAGTCTTCTTCCGTCACATCCCAGAAGTCCGCTCGTTTCTCCAAACCCGCGTTGTTGACGAGGATATCGACCTTTCCAAGAGCCGCGACGGCCTCTTCGATGAATCGCTGTCCGTCGGAGACCTTTCCGACATCGGCTTGAAATGCAGCAGCTCGCCGCTTCGCAGCTGTAATTCGGCCCACTACTTCGTTCGCCCCCTCCTTGTTCTTGCGATAGCAGATGGCAACGTCAGCGCCTTCTTGCGCCAGACGTTCCGCAATCGCCCGTCCAATCCCCTGGTCACCGCCCGTTACAGCGGCTACCTTACCTGTCAGCCGATTTGACAACACTCCTCCTCGCGGTTCTCTTGCTCTCGAAAAAGAACCCAGCTCGCTCTCGTTGTAACTTCTTGGATCCTCAGGCCACGGTGACTTCGGGACTCAAGTAGACGTCCTGAATGGTGTTCAGCAATTGAATCCCTTCTGTAAGCGGCCGTTGAAATGCTTTGCGGCCTGAGATCAGCCCGGTTCCACCTGCCCTCTTGTTGATCACCGCCGTAGCTACTGCCTCCTCGAAATCATTCGCGCCGGACGCACCTCCGCTGTTGATCAAGCCTGCTCTCCCCATGAAACAATTCGCTACCTGGTAGCGGCACAAGTCGATCGGATGGTCGCTTGCAAGATCGGAATAGATGCGCTTGTCGAACTTGCCGTAGCTCGAATCGCCCATATTGAGCGCCTGGTAGCCACCGTTGTTCTCCGGAAGCTTTTGCTTGATGATGTCGGCTTCGATGGTCACTCCCAGATGATTGGCCTGTCCGGTCAAATCCGCCGAGAGGTGGTAGTCCTTGTCGTTCTTGAATGCGTTGTTGCGCAGGTAGCACCACAGAATCGTGCCCATCCCTAGTTCGTGCGCGTGCGCGAAGGCCTGGCTCACCTCCACGATCTGCCGGTCACTCTGCTCCGAACCGAAGTAGATCGTCGCCCCTACCGCCGCAGCGCCCATGTCGTACGCCAACTTCACCTTTGAGAAAAATACCTGGTCGAACTTGTTTGGGTAGGTCAGCAATTCGTTGTGATTCAACTTCATGATGAAGGGGATTTTGTGTGCGTACTTGCGTGCAACCGCACCCAGGACGCCACACGTCGAAGCCACTGCGTTGCATCCACCTTCGACAGCCAGCTTTACGATGTTTTCCGCGTCGAAGTAATCGGGGTTTTTCGCGAAGCTGGCCCCGGCGGAGTGCTCGATACCCTGGTCGACAGGAAATATCGAGAGATACCCGGTCTTTCCGAGGCGGCCATGTTCGTAGATCCGTTGCAAGTTGGTCAGAACGCGAATGTTTCTATCGGACCCAGCCCAAACGCGATCTATGAAATCGGGGCCGGGAAGATGGAGGCGCTCCTTGGCAATCTTTGGTGAGTGGAATCCCAGCAAGGATTCCGCTTTCGCTCCAAGAAAAGATTGAATTGTCGTACGCGGACTTGTAGCCATCGTTTTCTCCTAGAATGCTCTCTTGGCCTGCGGAGCAAGCATGGCAGCTGCAGAGGGATCCACGAGCCACAGAACTCTTCCCTCTTTGGGCTGGATGATCTGCGCAGGGAGTTGGTCCGGTTCGTACGGCCCCTCGAGCACTGCTTTTAGTGCAGGCGCCTTTTCCGCGCCATGCACCATGAAAAGTACGCGGGCGGCATTGTTCAAGACCGGAGGTGTCAGCGTAATGCGATCCGTATAAAGCTTGCCCACCCAATTGCTGACGGCCAGACGGCGCTCTTCCCTCAAGGCTTTTGTGCCTGGAAATAGAGAAGCGGTATGCCCTTCCGGCCCCATCCCGAGTAGCACCAAGTCGAAGCGCGGCAGCTGCCCTTCAACCAGACCGAAACTGGTTCGCAAATCTTCCTCGTACTCCTCGGCGCCTTGCGCGGCATTTCGTTTTTCACCCTTGATGCGATGCACTTGCTTCGCATCCACCGGGGCTTTGGCAAGCATCGCTTCTGTGGCCATCCGAAAGTTGCTTTCCGTGTCATCCGGGGATACATGCCGTTCGTCGCCGAAATAAAACTGGATCTTGTCCCAAGGCACCATTGCCTGCAGGACCGGGTTGTTCATCAGCAAACCGTATAGCGCTTTGGGTGTGGAGCCACCCGAGAGCGCGACGCAGAACTTGCCTTTTTTGCGAACGGCCTCCTTTGCTGCTTCAAGGAATTCCGCCGCGGCTGTTTGCGCAATGGCATCGGCATCCTCCAAAACTCTAATCTCACGATTGGTTGTTACAGTCTCAGTCGTCATAGTCTCAGTGCACTCCCGCGGTCGCTCGCCCTACCGCCGCCGGAACCTCACTCGGCTCCGACACCGGATGATCTTCCCCGATCGTTCGCCAAGCACGGCCATCGCGCGCGAGCAATTCGTCGGATTCTGCCGGCCCCCAGCTCCCGGCCGCATAGTTCGGAAAACCCTTGGCCGGAGTGGAGGACCACGCATCCAGAACAGGTTGAATCACTCTCCAGCCCGCTTCTACCATGTCCGCGCGCTGGAACAGCGTGGCGTCGCCCATCATGCAGTCGTACATGAGCCGTTCGTACCCGGTGCTGTGGGAACGTCCGAAGTCGCGTGCGTAATCAAACTCCATATTCACAAGGCCGAGCTGCATCACTGGACCCGGAACCTTGGCTCCGAATCGCAGTGAGATTCCTTCATCGGGTTGAATGTGAATGACCAGCCGGTTGGTCTGCAGATCGGAGATCTTGGTATTTCGAAACAAAACGAAGGGAGAACGGCGAAACTGAATGGCGATTTCGGTCGTGCGGCGCGAGAGGCGCTTACCTGTACGGAGGTAGAACGGCACGCCGGCCCACCGCCAGTTATCGATTTCGAGCCGCAACGCGGCATAGGTCTCGGTATTCGAAGCGGCAGAAACCATGGGCTCAGTGCGATAGGCGGGCAGCGGTTCCGCTCCTGCCGTTCCTTGGCCGTATTGTCCGCGAACCGCCATGCTCATCACGTCTTCTGGCTTAGGAACTTGAACGGCATGGAGGATCTCCGCTTGCTTGTCGCGCACGGCGTCCGCGTCAAACGAAATGGGCGGCTCCATGGCCGTCAGCGAAAGCAACTGGAAGAGATGATTGGGAACCATGTCGCGCAGGGCCCCGGACGTTTCGTAATAGCCGCCGCGCTGCTCGACGCCGACTGTCTCGGCAGCCGTAATCTGCACGCTATCGATGAAGTTTCGGTTCCACAAAGGTTCCGCGATGCTGTTCGCGAAACGGAAGACCATGAGGTTCTGCACGGTCTCCTTGCCGAGATAGTGATCGATGCGGTAGATCTGTTGTTCATCGAGAATCTGCTTGAGGTCGCGATTCAACTGTTTCGCGGAAGCCAAATCTCTTCCGAAAGGCTTTTCCACGATGACGCGAGCCCATTTGCCGTCCTCTTCCTGCGTGAGTCCCGCCTGGCCCAGTTGCTTCACCACGGGAGCGAAAAACTTCGGAGATACCGCCAGGTAAAAGAACCGGTTCCCTCGCGTGGAGTGGGTTTTTTCGACTGCAGCAATTTGTGCCTGGAGTCTTCCGTACGCCTCGGAATCCTGGAAATCTCCCTGCACGTAGTACGTTCGTTCGAGAAGCCAATCCCAGAGAGGGCTATCGATCGGCTCGGGCGCGAACTCTTTGATGTCCTTGGTGAGCTGCGCTCGAAACGCTTCCGTTGTCATTGAATTGTAGGAGAAGCCGATTACCGCGAATTGCGGCGAGAGCAGTTTGTCTTTCGCCAAATTGCATAACGCCGGAATCAGCTTGCGCTTGGTCAGATCTCCGCTAGCCCCAAAAATCACCATCACGCAGGGGCTCGCTTGGTGTCCGTGCCCGTTGAAACTTTCAGTCATATTCGTCCTATCTGGCATGCGATTTTCAATCCTGGTCCAGTTACTTGGCACCAGCCGCCTTCTCCATGTGCCCGCCAAACTGAAATCGCATGGCGGAAAGGAGCTTGGCCGCAAATTCGTCTTCCCCACGGGAAACGAAACGCTGAAACAGCGACGCGGTGAGAACCGGTGCCGGCGCCGTCGATTCGATGGCCGCAAGGATCGTCCAGCGTCCTTCCCCGGAATCCGATACCCTTCCGGAAAATCTCTCGAGGGATGGCTGCTCCAGCAGAGAAATCGCTGTCAAGTCGAGAAGCCAGCTGGCCACGACGCTTCCTCGCCTCCAGACTTCGGCCACATCGGCTAGAGAGAAGTCGTAGCGATAATTTTCTGGATTGCGCAGCGGCGTGGTCTCGGCATCCACTTCGCGAGTTCCGCTGCCCGCGTTGGCATGCTTGAGGATGTTCAGCCCTTCAGCGTAAGCAGCCATCAATGCATACTCGATTCCGTTGTGCACCATCTTCACGAAGTGCCCTGCGCCCGAGGGGCCGCAATGGAGATAGCCTTCTTCAGCTGTTCCCGGCACTTTCTCACGCCCAGGCGTCCGCGAAATGTCGCCGCGTCCCGGCGCGAGCGATTTGAAGATCGGATCGAGATGTCCGACAATCTGCTTTTCGCCTCCAATCATCTGGCAGTACCCGCGCTCCAGGCCCCATACTCCGCCGCTGGTGCCAACGTCCACGTAGTGCAAACCTTTGGTGGCAAGTTCGTTGGCGCGGCGAATGTCATCGATGTAGTACGAGTTTCCGCCATCGATCACGATGTCGCCGGCGTCGAGCTTTCCCGCCAGTTCTAGCAGCGTGGCGTCCACCACCGCCGCCGGAACCATTAGCCACACGGCTCGCGGCCTTTGCAGCTTCTTCACCAGGTCATCCAGTGAAGTGGCCGCGGTAGCGCCGTCACTCGCGACTTGTTTCACTGACTCCGCACTTCGGTCAAAGGCCACGCACTGATGTCCGGCTCTTTGTAGCCTGCGCACCATGTTGGCGCCCATTCTTCCCAGCCCGATCATTCCAAGTTGCATCGATATCGCTCCTGTTCACTCGTGTCTTTCTTAGTTCACCGTTGCACTACGCCAATGCTTGCCCGATTGCCGCCTGCAGTTTCGCGAGTCCGGCACTTACGTTTTTGCCGAGGTGCACGCGAAGCGCCCGTCTCCCGCGCTCCGCAAGTACGGCGAAATCGCCACGGGCTTGCGCCGCTTTGACCACCCCAAACGTATATTTCTGTTCAGGGACCGGAAGATCGTTGGCATCGTCACAAGTGATTTGCAGGAAGACACCGCTGTTGGGTCCGCCTTTATAGGCTTGGCCTGTCGAGTGCAGAAACCGCGGCCCAAATCCGAGAACAGTCGCCAACTTCTTGGTGTCTCTGACCGTATGGCGGATGCCCTGCAGAGCGGCTTCATTCTCAGCATTCATCGTGATGTAGCCGAGCACAGCGAAATAATCCCCTGCGCCGGCGCGCGACAGATGAGTTTTCAAGACCTCCGCGAGCGTCTTTCCGCTCTTAAGAGCTTCAGTGTTCCTCGCGTCAGCATGGAGCGTCACACCGTCGCCTTCGAAAAAGGGCTTCTCTTCTGGCAGCTTGCCCTTTGCTTCATACTCGCTTGTGAGTTTCCGCGTTTCGATCTTGCTGGCTTCTACGTCCGGCTGGTTGAAGGCATTGATGCCGATGATCGATCCAGCCACGGCGGTCGCAATTTCCCAGCGGAAGAACTCTTCACCAATCGCATACGGCTCTTGGACTGCGATGCGCACGACCGGCTGACCTGCTTTTTCCAGAGCTTCCACGGCCGCATCTTGCTCATGATCGGATGCGGATTCGAGGCGAAGATAGGCAAATACGCGGTCACTCCCATAGTTCTCGGACTTCGCCAACATCTCCCGGTCCACGGGAACGATTCCCTTCCCGATTTTTCCCGTCGATTCCGCGAGAAGCTGTTCAAGCCACGCGCCAAGATCCGAAATGCCCGGAGAAGAAATGATCGTTACTTTGTCGCGCCCTTGGTTTGCCGCGGCTCCGAGAATCGCTCCCAATACCACGCCGGGATTCTCCGCCGCGGGAACCGTTGCCCCGCAGGCCTGAACCATTTCCTCAGTGCGGCTCAAGAACTTCGGCACATCAATTCCCATCACCGCCGCCGGCACCATGCCGAAATTCGATAATGCGGAGTATCGCCCTCCGATACTGGGCACACCAAAGTAGATGTGTCTGAACTTATCGTTCTCGGCGACGTGCTGCATCTTTGAGCCCGGATCGGTGACGGCAATGAACCGGTTTCCCGCTTTCTTCTCACCAACGGCTTCCTTCACGCGCGCAAAGAAATATTGCTTGTAGATATTGGGCTCGAGAGTCCCTCCTGATTTGCTGGAAACGATGAACAGCGTGTTCTTCAGGTCAACTTTTGCCTCGATGGACTTGATCTGCCCGGGATCGGTGGAATCGAGGACATGCAACTCGGGGAATCCTTCAATCTTCCCGAACGTGAGCCGCAGGACTTCTGGGCAAAGGCTCGACCCTCCCATCCCGAGGAGAAGAGCGTGCTTGAATCCCGCCTGCTTGACTTCGGCCGCGAGCGAAGTCAGATGCTCGATATGAGAGATCTGGTCGTCGGTGACTCCCAGCCAGCCGAGCCAGTGATTCTCATCGGCTCCCGTCCAGAGCGAGGCATCCCCACGCCACAGGCGGCGCACTTTGTCATTTTTCTGCCAATCCGTGAGCGCAGCGTCGACTGCGGCAGCGAGCTTTTGCGGCAGGGTGTAGGAAATGGAATTGATCTTTGCCGTGGATTGGCCGCTCTTTCTAGATCCCGTCGCTTTCAGCAGCTGGGCGAACGCATCCACGAACTGCCGCAAACCCTCTTCCAAGAGGGCGTCTGTCACGGTTTTCATCGGTATGCCGGCCCGCTCCAGCGCGTCCATGGTGTCTGCCGCGTTCTCCACGTCTTCTGTCAAGCTCGCACGCAGCCGGCCGTGCTCACGGAACGCATTGAAAGTTGCGGGCGGAATCGTGTTTACCGTCGAGGAACCGATCAGCTCCTCCACGTAGATCACGTCTCGATAGTTGGGGTTCTTTGTGCTTGTGCTCGCCCAGAGCAAACGCTGGCGCTGCGCTCCTTTGCTGGCCAGGGCCTTCCAGGCTTCTCCCGAATACAATTCCGCGAAGCTGTGGTAGGCAAGCTTCGCATTGGCAATCGCCACCTTGCCGAGCAGACCGCCCAACCGTGCACGCTGTGCCGGATCAGTCGTCGTTTTTAGTTGACTCGCGATTTGCGAGTCAATTTTGGAGTCGATTCGGCTAACGAAGAAACTGGCCACGCTCGCGATCCGGCTAACGTCTCCGCCCGAGGCCGCGCGCGCGGTCAGGCCTTCGATGTAGGCTTTTGCAACTTGCTCGTAGACCTCACGCGAAAAAAGCAGCGTCACATTGACGTTGATCCCTTCGCTAATCAATTGGCGCAGCGCCGGAATTCCTTCCGCCGTTGCCGGGACTTTCACCATGAGGTTTGGCCGGTTCACCGCCTTCCAGAGTCGCCGCGCCTCTTCTAAGGTTCCTGCCGTGTCATTAGCGAGCAACGGGGAGACTTCGAGGCTCACATAGCCGTCCTGCTGTTTGCTTTCCTCGTAAACTGGCCGCAGAATGTCCGCCGCATCCTGCACGTCCTTCACGGCGATTTTTTCGTAGAGCCCTTTGGCGTCCAGGCCTGCCGACTCACTGCTGTTGATTACCGCTTCATAATCCGTGCTGCCAACAATGGCCTTTTCGAAAATAGCCGGGTTCGAGGTGACACCCCGCAGCCCATCTTCCACTACTAGGCGCTTTAGCTCTCCACTGGTGATCAAACTTCGGCGAATGTAATCCAGCCAGACGGATTGTCCAAACTCAGAGAGTCCTCTTAGCGGATTTCCTTCTTTGGGAATGCTCAGTGCTGCGGTTGTCATTTTGCTGGCTACCTTTCTTTACGTGCTAATCTCTGCGCTAAATTCCTCAGTCGGCGTGTGCCGGGCTCTTCAAAGATTCCACACCGCATTTCGCTTCAATGGCTTCAATTTTGGCTAGACGATGAAGGTGCCGTTCCTCCTGCGACTGTTTGGCGCCCACAAATGCGCCCACAAGTTCGTATGCCAGCTCTTCGCCGATCACTCGGCCTCCGAGCACCAGGACATTCATGTGATCGTGCTCCACGCCCTGGTGCGCCGAGTACGTGTCGTGGCACAGGCCAGCCCGAATACCTCGAAATTTGTTCGCGGCCACTGATGCGCCAACTCCGCTTCCGCAGATCAGCACGGCGCGCTCCACCCGCTCGCTGAGAATCGCCGCAGCAACCGCTTCCGCAAAGTCCGGATAATCGACCGGAGTCGTGTCGCAGGTGCCTAGGTCTTCGACGGTGTGCCCTAAGCCGCCGAGATATTCGACGACCTTCTCCTTCAGCGAAAACCCGGCGTGGTCGGACGCAACGGCAACATGCATGGTCATTTCACCTCTGCGAGCTGCGCTTTCGCAGCTTCCACGACATGATCAGTTGTGAATCCAAATTCCTTTTGCAGCACCTTTAAAGGCGCCGAAGCCCCGAAGGTCTTCATTCCTAAAATCGCTCCGTCGATACCCACATAGCGGCACCATCCGAACGTGGACGCCTGTTCGACCGCCACGCGAGCCTTTACAGATGGGGGCAACACGGTTCGTCGGTACTCTTCACTTTGTCTTTCAAACAGCTCCCAGGAAGGCATGCTCACAACGCGCGCGCGAATCCCTTGCCGCTTCAACTCTTCGTAGGCCTCGACACACAAGGAGACCTCGCTTCCCGTCGCCATCAGCAGTACATCCGGATTGCCGCCCTCCGCATCGGCGAGCACGTAGGCCCCCTGCCCAAGACCACTTGCCGAAGCAAATCGCTTTCGGTCATACGTTGGCAACGCCTGGCGCGTCAGGATGAGCGCCACCGGCTGCCGAGGCATTTCCAGGATCACTTTCCAGGCTTCCGCGACCTCATTCGCATCGCACGGCCGCATCACCACTAGGTTCGGAATGGCGCGCAATGAAATCAGATGCTCGATAGGCTGATGCGTCGGGCCATCTTCGCCAACGCCAATGGAGTCGTGCGTGAAAACATGCGTAACGGGAATCTCCATCAGGGCGCTCAGACGAATCGCGCCTCGCCCGTAGTCGCTGAATATCAGAAACCCTGATCCGAAGGGCCGCAGCTTGGACAGCGCGAGACCGTTGAGGATTGCCCCCATCGAGTGTTCACGGATCCCAAAATGCAAATTCCGGCCTGAAGGACTGTCGGCCTGAAAATCCCCGGCGGTCGGGAACGTCAGGCGTGTCTTGGTAGAAGGAGTCAGGTCCGCCGAGCCGCCTACCAACCACGGAATATTTGGAGCGATGCTGTTCAGAATTTTGGAGGACGCGTCGCGCCCGGAAACTCCCTTGGCATCGGCGGGAAAGACGGGAATGTCTTTCGACCAATTCGCGGGCAACTCTCGCCTTTGAATTTGGTCGAGCTCTGCCGCGAGTTCCGGATATTTCCCCCGGTACTCCGCGAATTTTTTCTCCCACTGTTGGCGCGCTTGGCGGCCCCTGCGCCCAACGCCGGATTCAAAATGCTCATACACTCCGTTTGGCACGAGAAACTTGGCATCTGTCGGCCAGCCGTAAGCCTGCTTCGTGAGCTTGATCTCTTCTTCACCGAGTGGCTCGCCGTGAACCGCGCTGGTGTCCTGACGATGCGGCGAACCATAGCCGATATGGCTGTCAACGATGATGAGAGACGGTCTCCCTGCTGTGCCCGCGGCATTCCGCAGCGCGTTCTCGATTCGGTCAAGATCGTTGGCATCCCCTACACGAGCAACGTTCCATCCGTAAGCCAGAAACCGTCCCGCGACATCTTCGGTGAACGTGATATCTGTCTTCCCTTCGATGGTGATGTGATTGTTGTCGTAGATCCAGCAGAGGTTGTCGAGCTTCAAGTGTCCCGCAAGAGAGGCTGCTTCACTCGAAATACCTTCCATCATGCAACCGTCGCCGCAAAGCGCATAAATCCGGTACCCGAACAGTTCAAAATCCGGTCGGTTGTATCGCGCCGCAAGCCACTTTTCAGCGATGGCCATGCCTACGCTAGTCGCCACACCTTGCCCCAAAGGACCGGTGGTTGTCTCGACACCGGAGGTCCAGCGGTACTCCGGGTGCCCCGCGCAGCGGCTCCCAAACTGGCGAAAGGACTTGATGTCGTCCAGGGTGACGGAAGGCCTGCCCAGAATTTCATAATCCGGATCGACGGCCTTGACCTTTGCGAGATGCAGGATGGTGTACAGCAGGGTCGACGCGTGTCCGGCGGAAAGCACAAAGCGGTCACGATTCATCCAGATGGGATCTTCGGGATCGAACCGCAAAAGCCTTTGCCACAGGCAGTACACCGTCGGTGACATGCCCATCGGCGTCCCGGGATGCCCCGAATTCGCGTGCTGAATAGCATCGATCGCGAGCGTCCTCATCGTGTTTACGCAAAGCTGGTCGATATCCAATACAGCCTGAGTCGTTGACATCACACCGCTCCCTTTCTGAAGCAACTGCCCAATTCCTTGCGTCGCATCCCGAAGTCCGTCCCCGGCAAGCTCGTTTCACGTTTCCAATTTATTCCCATCTTGCTATCCCGTTCTTTCGAGTTCCTGTTTCAGGTTTTCAACTTCTGCGGCAACTTTGGACAGTACCTCGTCGCGCTAACGGACAGCCCTTTCCTCTTTCTTCGTTCGTGACGCTGCCCTGCCTGCAGCCTTTTCCAGTTGGAGTTCGGCCTGCAGTAGATCCTTCAACGCGCGCACCTCACTGCATGCGCGTTGGACACAGATCTCGTATGCCCGCGGCCGAAGGTTCTTTTCGCTCGCTGCGGTGTTTCTTCGTCTGGCCATTTCTGGACCTTTCCTTGAATGATCACTGGCGACAACGCGGATTCTCATGACGTCCATCGCGCCGGCCCTCCGAATTCCAAGCCCGGCTCTGCCAACTTCTGCTTGTCGAAAAGACGTGTCACCCACATCTCCCAGCCCTTCTGTAGCGTGTACAGGCTCCCAAACAAGAGGGCGATCGCCGCAAATCCAATCGCAAAAAAGGCGAACGCAGCAACTAATTCCTGAACAAAGTAAAATTGCAAGCCCACGCCAACTAATAGGAGCCACGACGCCCACTTCCAATTCTTGCCCTCGGTTTTCATCACTTTTCTCGGTTCCGTCTCTCGCAACTGTGCTCTTACAGGCTCTGAGCTGCCTCTGCCGGCGGTCCGTACATCACGGGAGTTTCGTAATCGGACGAACGCTGAAACTGGCGGGGCGTCATGCCCACCAAATTGCCAAACACGGTTGTGAAGTGCGCCTGGTTTTCGAAACCAACTTCAAGCGCTACGTCCACGATCTTGGCGTCCTCTTGACGGAGAAGTTCCTTCGAACGATTGATGCGCTCTTGTAAGACGAACTGATGAGGAGCCAGGCCAGTGCTAAGCTTGAACATCTTCGAGAAATGCGACTGGCTCATTTGCGCCATCCTGGACAGTGTTCCGACGGCCAGCGGTGTATCGAGATTCTTCCGGATGTGCTCGACAATGCGCGCCAGACGTCTCGGAGGAATGCCGAGTGCCTGGTCGGCAGGTAGGTACTTAGCAAAGATAAAGGCGCCCGCCACCTCGCAAGCCCAATCGGGCGTAAGACCACAAGCGCCCATCACCAGAAGATTCATTCCTTCGTCCCGAACACCTTGACGCGCCGAGTTCAAGTCATGGGACAAAGCCGCGCGAACACCGGGGTGCTTGTTGGCCATCACGCAAGCTCCAATCGCCCTGGAACAGATCAGCACAGCGCGTTCGACGCGCCCTGTGTAGATAGCCGAGGAAAGTTCCGTTGTTATGCTCTGGTAGTCGCTTCGGGGCTGATCCTCCGGCGAAAAGTCCTCAATAGCATGGCCCTGCGCGGTCAGTCTGCCTTTGAGGCGTTCCTTGCACTCCGACCAGCTCTGGTCCGACCCAATTCCTATCCGCACGTTTGCTCCTCAAGGCAGGCTCGCCTGTCTGCAATGCAACGAGCGTGCCAATCCTGCCTGCCACTCGGTCGCGCCAAATCGTTGAAAGTGAAGACACATACCGTGAAGGCGAGGTTCAAGCCATTCCGTCAACCGTTTTCGCGTCACGACCTCGACGTTACCGTCAAGTCCTCGTCATAAACTGCAAAATGAATTGAATTCCTTCATTTGCGGCGCGCCGCCAGCTGTCTGTTCTCCGTTGAAAACACGTGGGATGGCAGATTGCCCGGTCAGAGTCCTTCGTTGGGCCTACAGATGCTTTATTGATTCAGGACAGAAACGGAGATTGCGAATGAGGGATACCTCGAGAACTGCCGGCTACAGCAGGCGCTCCTATAAAAGTGCACCGGGCGTTCGCCCGCGCCTTTCCGGCGGACGACACGGAAACTCACGTACCACCGTGTCTGCCTCGGGCAGCCACGAGTCACGCGGGATCGTGGATACGCTTCAGGAAATGTTCCTGGCGTCTCGGCCAAAATTTGTAGGAATCGCCTACGCCATCTTGCGCAATAAAGAAGACGCCGAAGACGCGGTTCAAGATGCCGTCCTCTCGGCCTATGTCCACTTGCGCAATTTTGAAGGCCGGTCTGCGTTCACGACCTGGTTCACTCGCATCGTGCTGAATGCTGCTTTAATGACCCTCCGAAAACGGACGAATTCGCGGATCGGCTCCCTTCCGGAATCTTCCTCCTCGGGTGAGGTTTCCTGGACCGAACGGATTCCGACCCCGCAACCCGATCCGGAAATGGCCTGCGCGGAGGGCGAAACATTCCAATTCATCGACATACTGCTCGGAAAAATGAGTCCTGTGCTTCGGCAGTCATTTACGATGACTTACTACGACGAAATGTCGAGCCGAGAGGCATGCACTTTGCTCGGCGTTTCCATCGGAACTTTCAAGTCGCGAGTATTTCGGGCCAGGCGACACCTCATGGCTCAAGCGCAGCGTTCTCTCGTGACCCCCATCCGCAAAGCTGCGCATTCTCCATTTTCCTTCGACAAAGCTGATTTTCAGGCCCTTACCGCAAGGTCCGCGGAGATCTCGTCTCCAGAAATAGCGTTCTCATGAGCCAGTCGACTCTACGTCTCTCTTGTGTTCGGGGCGCCAAATGTCATTGACCACCGGAGATTCGATTGAGATGGAAAAGCCCGAATGGCTCACCCAGATGGAGACCGTGCTGGAGGTGCTCAACGAGGGTGTCGTCATTGCCGACGACCGAGGGCGGATACTATTTGCCAACTCCCGCTTTTTGGAAATGACGGGTATTCCTGGGCAAGACCTGATTGGTTCTGACCCTTCTTGCTTCTATTCCTCCCAGGAAACCGATCTTCTGATGCAGCAGATTGACGTTGCCCTCCGAACCGGTCACAACCGATATGCTTTTGTACTCCCGCGAAAGGGCGGCGGCCGGCTGCCCGTCATTATCAGTTCCCGGAGGCTTGAGAATTCCGGGAGCAATTTTGGAGTCGTAACATTCACGGACATCTCCGATCAGGTGCGCATCGAGGAGGAACTTCGCTCCGCCAATGTGAAGCTTCGGGAACGCCAGATGGAAATTGAGGAAGATCTACGGCTCGCAGCGCGCGTTCAGAACAGCCTCGCACCCAGACCCCTGGTCTGGGACACCCTGAGCGTTGATGCCTTCTACCATCCCGTGCACTCGATCGGAGGCGACTTTGCGCTGGTGAACTCGACGGACCACGAGCATCTCAGCTTGCTTGTGTGTGATGTTTCCGGTCACGGCATTGGTTCCGCGCTGGTGGCGAACCGAATCTACTCCGAGACGACT
>WNGO01001078.1_pt1 | contig 17341 bp, 15 predicted proteins | sample 5400511 | NCBI WGS metagenome assembly WNGO01 (sample SAMN13153380, study PRJNA577476) | soil metagenome | isolation source: 20 cm soil or saprolite under Garry oak tree replicate 2 | place: USA:California | collected 2016-06-15 | reverse complement strand
AGACGTCGAGGTAGACGCCGAGTCTCGGCAGCTCGGCGTCTACCGGTTGACACTCTCCTGTCTTCCCCGAGAAATTCCCCCAGGCTGGTTCGCGTCAAGGAGCATGGATGCCCCGAGTCATTTTCTGGGACGTCGACACCCAGTACGACTTCATGAAGGCCGACGGCAAGCTGTACGTGCCGCAGGCCGAGCACATCATTCCGAACCTGAAGCAGCTCAGCGACTACGCCCACGGTCACGGCATCCGGATCGTCGCCAGCGCCGACGATCACGTCGTGACCGATTCCGAGATTTCCGAGCAGCCGGACTGGAAGACGACCTTCCCGGCCCACTGTTTGCGAGGGACGCCGGGCCAGAAGAAGATCCCCGAGACCGCGCTGCGCGACCCGCTCGTCATCGAGCCGGCGCGCGGCGACGCGCAGGCGCTCGGCGATCGCCTGCGCGGTCATCGGGGCGACATTCTCCTCCACAAACATCGGTTCGACGTGTTTACCAACGAGAACGTGACGACTGTGCTGAACCTGCTCGACCCCGAAGACATCGTGCTCTACGGCGTCGCCACCGATGTGTGCGACAAGGCGGCGGTGGAGGGCTTGCTCGAGCGGCGGCCCCACACCCGGCTGTTCGTCGTGACGGACGCGATCCGCGGAATCGACCGCGATGCGTCGGAGCAACTGCTGCGGGAGTGGGGTGATGAAGGGGTGCGGCTGATCAGAACGAAGGAAATCGTGGAGGAGGGGCTGGTCGAGGCGCTCGCCCGCGCCACGGCATGACGGCGCCCGCGTTCGGGCGCTTTTTTCTGCCCGGCCCGACGGACGTGCATCCGGACGTCCTGGCGGCCATGCAGCGCCCGATGATCGGCCACCGCTCGAGCGGGATGGAACGGCTGCTCCAGGGGCTCGAGCAGCCGCTCACCCGGCTGTTCCGCACTTCGCGCACCGTCCTCGTCGGCACGACGTCGGCCACCGGGTTCATGGAGATGGCGGTGCGCAACGGCGTGCGCCAGCGGGCGCTGTCGCTCGTCAACGGGTCATTCAGCGAACGTTTTGCGAAACTGGTCGGCGCCTGCGGCAAGGAGTGCATCCGGCTCGACGTCCCGCTCGGCTGCGCGGTCGAGCCCGATATGTTGCGCGATGCGCTGCGTCGCACCCCGGTGGACGCGGTGACCCTCGTTCATTCCGAGACGTCCACGGGCGTGTTGCAGGACGTCGCGGCCCTGGCCACGGTGGTGCGCGAGTTCGACGACGTGCTCCTGCTGGTCGACGCTGTGACCTCACTGGCGGGCTCGCCCGTCGAGACCGATCCGTGGGGACTCGACTTCGTGCTCACGGGCTCGCAGAAGGCGCTCGCCCTGCCGCCGGGGCTCGCGCTCGGCGTCGCCTCCGAGCGGATGCTCGAGCGGGCCAAGACCCTGCCGAACCGCGGGCTGTATTTCGATCTGGTGAGCTTCGTGCAGGCGACCACCAAGCACCAGCCGACCAACACACCGGCGATCTCGCTGTTGTACGCGCTCGAGACCCAGCTCGCCCGCATCGAGCGGGACGGGGGCGTCGAGGCGCGCTGGCGGCGCCACGACGCGATGCGCGCGCGTGTGGAGGCGTGGAGCGAGCAACGCGGCGTGCCGTACGTGCCGCGCGAAGGGCGACGCAGCTGGACCGTGTCGTGTCTCAAGCTGCCCGACGGCACGAGCTCGAAGACGGTCGTGGGCGGCCTCAAGGAGGCGGGCTGGACCATCGGCGCGGGGTACGGGTCCCTCAAGGACAGCACGATCCGGATCGGTCACATGGGTGATCACACGGTGGGGGCGCTCGAGGAGCTGCTCGCCCTGCTCGACGGGCTGGTGGCGTGACGTTCCGCGTGGTGGTCGCCGATCGCGTGGCGGAAGGCGGGCTGCAGCTGCTCGCCGCCACGCCGGACATCGAGGTGGCGAGCTTCGCCGGGAAGCCGCGGGAAGAGCTGGAGCGGGCGCTTGCCGGGGCGGACGCCCTGATCGTGCGGAGCGAGACGCGGGTCACTGCCGACCTGCTCACGCGCGCCCCGCGCCTCCGGGTGATTGCGCGCGCGGGTACCGGCGTGGACAACATCGATGTTCCTGCCGCGACGCGGCGCGGCATTGCCGTGATGAACGCGCCGGGGGCGAATACGGTGAGCGCGGCGGAGCACGCCATGGGGCTGCTGCTCGGCCTGGTGCGGCACATCCCCTGGGCGGCCGAGGCGATGCGGCGCGGGGAGTGGGATCGCAAGCGGTTCGAAGGCACCGAGCTCCGCGGCAAGACGATCGGAGTCGTGGGACTGGGGCGCATCGGCGGTCACGTCGGCCAGCTCGCCCGGGCGTTCGGGATGCAGGTCGTGGGACACGATCCGTACCTCGCGCCCGAGCGCGCGGCCGAGCTCCAGATCAAGCTGATGCCGCTGGAGCAGCTGCTGCAGCAGGCCGACGTCGTCACGCTGCACGTCGCGTACACCGAGCAAACGCACCATCTGATCAACGCCGAACGCCTGGCCCTCATGAAACGCACCGCGGTGCTCGTCAACACGGCGCGCGGCGAGCTGGTGGATGAAGCGGCGCTCGCAGAGGCGATCCGGGCGAAGCGCATCGCCGGAGCGGCGATCGATGTGTTTGCGGTCGAGCCGTTGCCGGCGGACGCGCCGCTGCGGCAGCTGCCGGGGGTGATCCTCACGCCGCACCTCGCAGCATCGACCGCCGAAGCGCAAGAGCGCGTCAGCTTGGAGGTGTGCACCGCGGTGCGCGAGGCGTTGCTCGCGGGTGATTTGTCGTTCGCGCTGAACGTCCCGGGCCTCTCCGGCGAGCTGTTGCGCCGCCTCGGCCCGCTGCTCGATCTGGCGCGGCGGCTGGGGCGTCTCGCGCTCGCCCTGGCCGACGGGCCGGTGCAGGCGATCGAGGTCGCCTACGGCGGCAAGGACGAGGCGGCGCCGCGGCCCGTGCTGATCGCCGCGGTCGAAGGCTTACTCAGCGCGATGAACGTGACGCCGGTGAGCCTCGTGAACGCGCTGCTCATCGCCGAGGAACGGGGGATCCAGCACGCCCGCAAGACCGGCATGCCGGAGCCGGGATTCGAGATCACCGTCGGCGTGAAGCTCGCCACGGCCAAGAGCCGCGTGCGCGTGGCCGGCGCGCTGGTCGGGAACAGCCACGGCCGCGTGGTGCGTATCGACGACTACCACGTCGATGTGGCGCCCGAGGGCTGGATGCTGGTCATCCGCAACCGCGACGTGCCCGGTGTGATCGGACGCGTCGGCACGCTGCTCGGCCAGGCGGGGATCAACATCGGCAGCTACCACCAGGCGCGCCGCGCGACGGCGGGGACCGACGCCCTGGCCGCCATCACCGTCGATCAGGCGCTCACGAACGGCGTGCTCGAGCATCTGGGGCGCGCGCCCGACGTGCTGGACGTGCGGCTGGTGCACTTCGGGGATTGAGCCTCGCTGGCTCGCTCGCCTCCCCCGGCGCCGGGCGCTAAGTTGGCGCACCCCTCACTCGTGAGTTGCCAATGGAGGCACGTCGGCTGACGCTGGGTGACGTGGTTTACACCCGAGAACGTGTGCTGTTTGCCGTGATGGTCCTGGTGAGCCTGCTCATCTACGGTGGCGTAGGGCTCGTGGTGTTTTCAGATGCCTCGACGGGAGGCGTGATCCTCTTCTACGGGGTGCTCCTGGCACTCGTTGCATTTCTGACTCACGCGCTTGCAGTGGGACGGATCCGTGGCAACGGCGTGCTGGTGTCGGAGCGACAGTTCCCTCTGCTTCATCAACTGGTGACCGCTCATGGCCAGCGCCTCGGGCTCACCGCTTCGCCCACCGTCTACGTGTTGGAATCCGGCGGCATCCTCAATGCATTCGCCACGAAACTGCTAGGCCGGAAGTTGGTGATCGTGAACGCGGACGTGCTGTCTTTGGCGGTGCGTCGCAGCCAGGCGGCCGTAAGCTTTATCGTAGCGCATGAGCTCGGGCACCACTGGCGTGGACATCTCAAGTGGCGTTGGCTCATCGCTCCGGCGCGTGTTGTGCCTTATCTGGGCGCTGCCTACTCACGCGCCTGCGAGTACACATGCGACCGAGTTGGTGCGTATTGTGAGCCCGAAGGTGCCATTGATGGACTGCTCGTGCTCGCGGCTGGAAGTTGGCTGCATGTCCATGTCAATGTTCAAGAGTTTGCGAGCCAAGCGGATACGGATCGGAGCTTTTGGATCCGGCGCGCAGAGTTGGTGAGTTCTCATCCCCGCCTGCCCAAGCGCGTGGCGGCACTGCTGGCGCTCGGCATCACAGGTCCAGCGACGCAACCTCTTACTGCGAGTGATGCTGCTGCCTAACAAGCGCGTGAAGCTCGCGGACGGTGGTCCACGCCACAATCCACCCGACGAGATGGTGCCAATGAACAGGCAAGATCAATACGAAAAATACAGCTCGTACATCGAGTCTGAAGGGTTGGACAGGTTACTCAATTTCAAAGAGAACGAAGCCTACAAAGACGGCGTGTTCGACGCCGTGAGCGGGAAATTGAGTATTCCAGTTCCACCACAACCCGATGATTTGGTTCGCCTTCACAAGCTCGTTAGAGAAAGACGATGCTTCACGGCTTTGGAATTCGGAGTGGGGTATTCAACGATTGTCATAGCGGATGCGTTGCAAAAGAATGAGGCGGACTGGAGAACACTGCCGCAAAAACCGGAAATCAGAAATCACTTCATGTTTCAACTATTCTCCGTAGATGCTTCCCAAGATTGGATTGCCAAGACGAAGAACAGGCTCCCTGGTCACTTGGCTGGTCGTGTGCACTTTCAGTTCAGCGAAGTCGAAATAGGCACGTATAATGGGCAGATGTGTCATTACTACAGCGATTTGCCGGATATCGTGCCAGACTTCGTCTACCTTGATGGTCCTGACGGAAAGGATGTCAAGGGACGTATTCATGGTCTGAGTTTTCAGTGCGAGGAAAGGACCGTCATGTCGGCGGACTTGCTGTTGATGGAATCGACGTTTCTGCCGGGGACATTCATCATAGTAGATGGAAGAACCAATAATGCTCGCTTCTTGGAACGAAACTTCACAAGGAACTATGAAGTCAAATGGGACAAAGAGTGCGACATAACCACCTTTCAATTGGTGGAGGAGAGGCTCGGTAGATATAACGTCCTTGGGTCAGATTTCTTCTGAGGGTGGGGCTCAGCATGAGTGAGGCAAGAAACCGGGCTGCGATCGACGCCCTGAGCAACCGCCGCGAGATCTACACTCGCTTCCCGTCACTTCCCACAGTCCCCCCCCGGCGTACCACCGGAGCGGGAGACGTCTGGGTTCTGGAGGCCAACCTCGATTACGGTGACGGAGACCCATACCAAGCCGTCTTCGTCTTTCAGATGCGCGATGGACAGATCGCTAAGGAGATCGCGTACTGGTCCAAGCCGTTCCCAGCACCGGAGTGGCGGGCACCGTGGATCGAGCGCATGTAGCGCCATGACGCGCAAAACCAACTCACGAATCGCCGGCTTCACCTACCTCTTCTACATCGCAGCCGCCTTCCCCAGCATGGTGCTGTTCGACCGGGCGACCAGCGGGGAGGGGATGGCGGCGAAGCTCGCCTCCATGGCCCAGCACGCGACGGACGTGCGCGTCGCCGTCGTGCTGTCACTGCTCGGCTGCTTCTCGGCACTGGTGCTTGCCGTGACGCTGTACGCGATTACGCGCGAACAGGATTCCGATCTCGCCATGCTGGCCCTGACCTGTCGCGTCGCCGAGGGCGTGACCGGTGCCGCCTCCATACCGGCGACGCTGGGACTGCTCTGGCTCGCGACGGCCACGGGAGCAAATGCGCCGGACGCCGCGGCGGCGCAAGCGCTCGGCGCGTTCGTTCTCCAAGGCAGCCCGCTCGTCGCCGCAACTTTCTTCGCCGTGGGCAGCACGCTCTTCTCGTGGCTCCTGTTGCGCGGCCGAATGATCCCCAGCGCACTTGCGTGGCTCGGGGTCGTCGCGTCGATCCTGCTCGTGGTGGCCCTTCCCCTGCAGCTCGCCGGATTGCTGCACGGCGCGGTCACTCAGCTGATGTGGTTGCCGATGGCCGTGTTCGAGCTCGTCGTGGCGCTGTGGCTGATGATCAAGGGCGCCGCTCCCTCCACACCGCGCCGAGGCGCGCCATGACGCCCGCGTAGAGCTCGATCCCATCCCACAGGTTTCGCAGTCGAAGATTCTCGTTCTCCGCGTGCTGGTTGTCGTCATGGTTGGCGATCGGTGTCCCCACGATGGGCACGCCGAGCACTTCGCTGAAGACGTACTGCCCGAAGCTCCCTCCGATTGCGGGCACGGCGAGGACCGGCTCGCCCAGCGCCTCGCGGGCCGCCTGCAGCATCGCCCGCGAGGCGGGAAGCTCGAGCGAGGTCCGGGAGGCAGGATACCCCTCGCCCCAGGTCACCTTGATCAAACGGGGCTGCGCCCTCCGGGCGGCCGAGTCCGGATCGGCGCGCACGATGACGTATCCCTCGCGCTTGATGTGCGCTTCGACCAGCTCGCGCACCCGTTCGGGCCGCTGGTCCGCCACCAGCCGGAGGTCGAGGTACGCCGACGCGTCCGTTACGATCACGTTCGCTGCGGCTGCGCCGGTGCGTCCGCCGGACAGGCCGCTTAGATTGAGCGCGGGCCGGAGCAGGAGCTCGGCCAGCGGCGCGGGGGCGCCCTCGCTCCGGCCGAGGCGGAGCTCGCCCAGTAGCTGATCGTCGACCGGTGGCAGGGCTGCGATCGCCGCGCGGTCGGCCGCGCTCAACGGGCGCACGTCGTCGTAGTAGTGGTCGATGAGGATTTTTCCCTCCTCGTCGCGCATGCTCGCGAGCAGCCGGACCATCATGACGTTCGGGTTGGGCGCCCAGTTGCCGTAGTGCCCGCTGTGGAGCGGCCGGATCGGCCCGTACACCGTGAGCTGCACTCCCACCACCCCGCGCACGCCGAACGTGAGCTGCGGGCGCCGGGTCTGGTGCACCGGGCCGTCGCCCACCAGCAGGAGATCCGCCTTGAGCAGGTTGGCGTGGCGCGTGAGCATGTCGCGCAGGTGCTCCGATCCCGCTTCCTCTTCCCCTTCGAAGAAAAACTTGAGATTCACCGACGGGCGGATGCCGAGCGCCTGCAATGCATCGAGCGCCCAAACTATCGCCAGGATCGACGCCTTGTCGTCGCCGGCGGAGCGCGCATAGATGCGCGATTCGGGATCGAGCCGCGCACCGTCGGCCGGGAAGGGAATCACCGTGCCGCCGTCCGCGAGCGGCTTATCGCGGAGCATCGGTCGCCACGGCGGCGTGGCCCACCGCGCCGGGTCCACCGGCTGTCCGTCATAGTGGGCGTAGAGCATGACCGTGCGGGTGGCGCCTGGCGACGCGCGCTCGCCGAACACGGCGGGCGGCGCGCCCGGCGCTTCGAGGAGCCGGGCGGCGACCCCGCGCCGCTCGAGCATTCGCACGATCGCGGCCGCGTTGCGCCGGATGGGGCCCGAGTCCGACGCGACGTTCGGAATGGCGAGCAGCTCCACGAATTCCCGGATGATCGCGGCCTCCCGCTCGGCGCGCCACGCCGCGACCCGGGCGCGGAGCGTGGTGTCGTGGGGAAGCAGGAGTGCATCGTTTCCAGGTGTGGCGGCAGTGAGCAACGCCGTGAACAGCATGGCGAGCATGAGGTCGTGCTCCAGAGAAGGTTCCTTCGTTCAACCGCCTTGGTCCGAACCGTCCGGCTGTGGGACTCGGCCGTCCCACGATCGATCACCCTTTAACAGGTGCGCCGCTGCAACCACGGGTAAGGGGCGGCGCGTTAAAGAGATCCGCAGAGCAATGAGCGCTGGAACAGAAAATGCCATTGCCAGCACCCTAGAATCCTATCACAGGACGATTCATGGACGCATTGTCGCAGGATCTTCGCGTCGCGCTGCGTCGCATCCAGCGCGCGCCCGCCCTCGCGACGGCAATCGTCTTGACGATCGGCCTGGGCCTGGGGGCGGCCGCCGCAATCTTCACGGCGTCCGATGCCGCCCTGGTTGAACCGCTGCCGTACGCCAGGCCGGAGCGCGTGGTGCATGTCTGGGAGCTGCGCTCGGGCACCGACGAGCGGGGCCCAACGTCGTATCCCACGCTCCTCGACTGGCGATCGCGTGCCCAAAGCTTCAGCGCCCTCGAGGCCTACGACCCCACCAACATCACCGTCGGCCTCGGGGGCGAAGCGCGCATGCTGCGCGGCGCGCAAGTAACCGCCGGCTTCTTCCGCCTCCTGGGAGTCCGGATATCGGCCGGTCGCGATTTCCTTCAAGGCGAGGATGCGACGACCGGCGCCGGCGTCGCCATTGTAAGCGACCGCTTTGCCCGCTCGGTCGCCGGCGGAATCGCGCTCGACCAAACCATCGTCATCAACGGCACACGCTATCCCATCGTGGGAGTGCTGCCGCGTGCCTTTCACTTCGCGCTGCTCCAGGATGCGGACATCTTTGTGCCACTCATTGCCGGGGAGCAGGCGCGCGCCGACCGGTCGCAGCGCTCGATCTACGTCATCGGGCGACTTCGGGACGGCGTCGCGCTGCCTGCCGCCCGGGCTGAGCTCTCCGCCGCCATGTCCGCGCTCGCGAGCGAACACCCCGATGCCCTTGCCGGCCGTACGGTCGTCGCCGTGCCGCTGCGCGACGCACTGCTCGGCAACATGCAGCCGATTCTGGCCAGCCTGCTCGTGGCCGTGGCCATCCTGCTCGTGATCATGGGGGCGAATCTCGCTCTCCTCATGCTGACGCGATACATCGAGCGCGCGCCCGAGCTGGCGATGCGATCCGCGTTGGGCGCCACGCGGGCGCGCGTCCTACGTCAACTCCTCGTGGAAAGCCTCGTGCCCAGCGTCTTCGGCGCCGCCGTCGCTATGGTCGCCGGTCAGATGGCGACGCGCGGTTTGCTGGCGGCGATTCCGGACGGCGTGAGAATCAACATGCCGTATCTGACGAACGCCGGGCTCGACGGCCGAGTGATCGGAGTGATGGTGGGCGTGACGATCGTGCTGGCGGTGGGATTCGGCCTGGGTCCAGCGCTGCTCATAACGCAGGGCCGGCGGCGCGCGGGCGATGTACGGACGACCCTGACGCGCGGCGATCGGCGTCTCCGGCGCGGCCTGGTCGCCGCGCAGCTGGCGCTCACGGTCGTGCTGCTCGTCTCCTCCGGCCTGCTCGTCGTGAGCTTCAGCAACCTGGTGCACCGGGACGTGGGATTCAGGGACGCGGAGGGGCTCGTGACGGCCCGCGCTCCGCTCTCGGGACGCCGGTACGAAGACCCGGTTGCGCAGCGTCAGTTCTACGAGGCGCTGCTGGCTCGGAGCGCGGCGCTCCCCGGCGTTCGCGGCGCCGCCCTCATCAATGAGGCGCCAGGGGGCGGGGGAGGGATCACGACATTCGAGCCGGTGGATCGTCCGCTCCCGCGCTCGATGCAGCCGCGGGCGATACTGCGAATCGTGGGCGGCGAGTACTTCTCGACGCTGGGAATTCCCGTCGTCCGAGGGCGCGCATTCGAGTCGCACGATCGGACAGACACACCGCCTGTCGCTGTCGTGAGCGCAAGCTTTGCGCGACTGCTCGGCCAGGAGGGTGCGACGGTGGGCCGGAGGGTGCGGCTCGCCGCCACCGGCCAGGCTGAGTGGGAAGTCGTGGGCATCGTGGGCGACGTCCAGGTCGCCACGCTCGACGCAGACTCACCGCCCGTGGTCTACTTGTCTCATCTCCAGGCAGCAGACAATCGCATGACGCTAGTCCTGCGCACGGAGCTCGGCATCGCGTCCATCGCGAATCAGGTGCGCGCGATTGTAAAGACGCTGGATGCCGGAGTCCCCGTGTACGCGGTCACCACCCTCGCGCAACAGATGAACGACTCGAAAGCGGTATTCAGTCGTCGCTTTCCGATGATGCTGTGCGGCGTGTTTGCGGCAGCCGCGTTGGCGCTCACGCTCGTGGCGCTCTATGCGGTCTGCATGCACGATGTCCTCACGCGGCGCCGCGAATTCGGGGTCCGGCTTGCGGTGGGAGGATCTCCGGGCTCGATCCGGCGCCTGATACTCCGCGAGGTGCTGCTGCTGGGCGCGACCGGCATCGGCCTTGGAGCGATCGTCGCGGCCGTCGTCTCCCGCTCGATGCGTGCGCTCCTGTTCGGCGTCGCGGCGACCGATTGGCGCGTGTACGGCGCCGTAGCCGCGGGCGTTCTTGCGGCGGCGGTCTTGGCGACGCTTGGGCCGGCGCTACGCGCCGGGGCGGTACACCCGAGCGTCGTAATGCGCGTTGAATGACGGCGGGTGTCCCACCCTAGCCTCGCTCGCCTGTCCCACCGTCGGGCGCTAAGTTGCGCGGATGCTCGACGCCCTCGAGGCGCTGCGCGACAGCCTCGCCCCGCACTACGACATCGAGCGCCAGATCGGCGCCGGCGGCATGGCGCGCGTCTTTCTGGCCGTGGAGCAGCACCCGCACCGCCGGGTCGCGATCAAGGTCATCGCCCCCGAGCTGAGCAACCGGCTGCTGCGCGAGCGGTTCATCCGCGAGGTGGACCTCTCCTCCAAGCTCAGCCACCCCCACATCGTTCCGATCTTCTCCGCCGGGGAGGCCGCGGGGCTGTTCTACTACGTCATGCCGTACGTGGAGGGGGAATCGCTGCGCCACCGGCTGCTGCGCGAGCGGCGGCTCCCGCTCGAGGCGGCGCTCCACATCACGCGCGATGTCGCCGACGCGCTCGCGTTCGCGCACGCCCAGGGGATCATCCACCGCGACATCAAGCCCGAGAACATCCTGCTGCCGGGGGACCACGCGATCGTGGCCGATTTCGGGATTGCGCGCGCCATCAGCGCGGCGGGCGCGCTGACCCTGACGCAGACGGGGCAAGCAATCGGGTCACCCGGCTACATGAGCCCGGAGCAGGCGCTCGGCACCGGCGATCTGGACGCGCGCACCGATATCTACAGCCTGGGGTGCGTGCTGTTCGAGATGCTGGCCGGGGAGCCGCCGGTGCCGAGTTTCGGCGAGCGGCTGATCCGCAACTGGGGCGCCCTGGAGGCGTCCGAGGGGCTGCGGCGCGTGGCGGGGCGCGAGGCGCGCGGGGTCAAGCATGCGATCTCCACGGCGCTGGCGCCGGTCCCCGACGAGCGGTTCCCCACGGCGGGGGAGTTCGCCGCTGCGCTCGGGGGCCCGGCCCATCGCACCGGCGTGCCGACGCGGGGGGTGCTGGCGGGCCGGCGGGGGCGCCGCCTGACGCTGGCGGCGGGGACGCTCGTGGCGGCGGCGGCGGTGGTCGCCCTCGTGGTGCGCCGCCCGGGGTCCGGGCTCACCGACCGGCGGGTGGTGGTCGCGGTGATCGAGAACCACACGGGCGACCCGTCGCTCGACAACCTCGGCCACATGGCCGCGGATTGGGTGACGCAAGGGCTGGCCCAGACGGGGCTCGTGGAGGTCGTTCCGTCGATGTCTGTGATGACCGCGTCGCGGGCGTCGGGAGGGCATGGTCAGGGCCACCTCGACGCCAGCGGCCTGCGGGCACTGGGCCGGGAGACCGGCGCCGGCACGGTCGTGTGGGGCGCCTACTACCGGCAGGGGGACAGCGTCCGGTTTCAGGTCCAGATCTCGGCCGCAAAGGACGGCACGGTGCTGCGGGCGCTCGATCCCGTCGCCGGGCCGCTGGCGCAGCCGCTCGAGGGGGTCGAGGCCCTGCGCCAGCGCGTGATGGCCGCGCTCGCGACGCTGTTCGACTCCCGGCTCAGTCGCTGGGCCACGACCGCGAGCCAGCCGCCCAACTTCCAAGCCTACCAGGAGTTCATCGGGGGTCTCGACCGGTTCGTTCAGTTCGACATGCGCGGCGCGATTGCGCACTTCGAGCGGGCGGTGGCCGTGGACACGACGTTCCGGCTGCCCCTCATCTTCGCCGCGAACGCGCACATGAATGTGGGGGAGTTTGGGGTGGCCGATTCCCTCGGTCATGCGTTGGAGCGGCACGCCGGCCGGTTCGCCCCGCTCGACCGGGCCTATCTGGCGTGGGTGCTGGCGACCTGCCGGGGCGATGGGCCCGAGGCGCTCCGGGCCGCGCGTGCGATGGCGAATCTCGCGCCCGGGTCCGAGGCCCTCTATCTGGTCGCCGAGGATGCGATGGCGCTCAACCGGCCGCGTGAGGCGGTGGACGCCCTAGTGGCGCTCGGCCCCGACCGCGGATTCACGCGCGGGTGGTGGGTGTACTGGTCCGACCTGACCTCCGCGTTGCACCTGGTGGGCGACCATCGCCGTGAGCTGCAGGCGGCGCTCGAAGGCCTGCGCCGGTTTCCCGACAATCCGCAGATCCTGGCCACCCAAGTCCGGGCCCTCGCGGCGCTGGGTCGAGTGGAGGAGATGCGGCGCGGGGTCGCGGCGGGTATGAACCTTCCTCCCATGGAGGGTTGGGCGGCGGCGGACGTACTACTGCTGGCCGCCGTGGAGCTGCGGGCGCACGGCCACGCGGCGGCGGCCGACACGATGCTGGCGCAGGAGCGCGACTGGCTGGCCGCCCGTCCGCCCGCGGAGGCGGCATCCGAGGCGCACCAGGTTCGCGTGGCGCTCGTCGCCTACACGGCGGGCCGGCTCGCCGACGCGCAGCGCGAATTCGATCGCCTGGCGGCGCGCGGCGGTCCAGGGCGCAGCGGCTCGGTTGGGGGCGCCGCCGTCATGGGCGACGCGTGGGACCAGATGGACTACCTCGGGTACGTCGGCGCCGTCGCGGCGCGCCAGGGAAACCGCGTCCAAGCGCTCCGCGTAGCACAGACGCTCGAGCGGGTGACGCGGCCGTATCTGTTCGGCCGGCCCACCGTGTGGCGGGCGCGTATCGCGGCGCTGCTGGGCGAGCGGGACGGCGCCGTGGCTCTGCTGAGGGAGGCGTTCGCTAAGGGGTACCCGCACGCTCACGCGCTGCACACCGACCTCGCGTTCGAGGCGCTGCGCGACTATGCGCCGTTTCAGGAGCTGCTGCGGCCGAAGGAGTAGGGGGCCGCCGCAGTCGCAGCATTGGCGTCGTGGCCATGTGTCTTAGGTGGCGAGGCGTGCAGCCTAACAGCGCGACCGGAGGCCGATCTTGCGAATAACACGGCATGGGTCGCAGCCTTATTGTGTTGGCGTTATGCTGCAGAATCTTGATTGGACTGCGGTAGAGACGCAGCCTAATCACTAATCGCAGACCAAACCGAAGGAGAATCCTTGTCGCAGGTTCGCTCGAAGGATTACGCTCCAGGCACGCTAAAAATGAATGCCCGGCCCGAGAATTCCGACGAAGATTACCGAGGCGATGCATCCGGCGACGATCCAGGCATAGCTACGTCCCAGCTCGGCTGGTTCTGCTGATCGTTTGTTGTCGCGCGAGAACTGGATGAGCCAGAGAAGCCCCGAGGCGCCGCCAAAAGACGCCGCAGCAGCAGAGATCGCGATGAGGACGGGACCCACAGGATTGAACAATCCCGAGAGGCAGAAGAGAAGACCGCCGGCGACATATGCAGGGATGCTGAGCAGCCTGCTTCTCCTCATGGAAAGATCGTCGCTGCCGACAAGTGCTTCCAACCATTGCCCAGATTGGCGAGCGAGAAGGAAATAGACCGCTCCCCCCAACACCGCCATTGCCGGACGCCAGATGAAGGGCGACACTGTGCCGCTTGCGACATCGACCCAGTCGCCAATGTTCCCGACACCTGAGAAGAGGAAGTAGCCGGCTCCCATCAAAAGGTTCAGGGTAGTGAAAAGCCACAGAAAGTAGGAAATATGCGGCTTGCGCACCGGATTGGTCGCTTTAAAGGCGACGAGCCCAATTGCACCTGCGATGAAATTTACGATCGTGCGCGCTGTCGCGACGCCACGACGGGCGAGCGCGCTGATCGCTTCCTCACTACAATCGAAGTGCACTGACGAGAGCACGTTGGGTTTCCCGCCGAGGGCCACGCATGCTGCGCCATGCCCAACAGCCTCGTGCGCGACGTTCGAAGCGGCGTACGCGACGAGCGCAATCGCCGTGACCGTCAGGAGGTCTGGGAGGGAGCGGTGAGATTCTTTGGTAGCCACTCGGCCCATCATGCACCGCTGCATTGGTCCCGTCCAGTCGGTGCACTGGGTGTTCTCTGTGTCGGCGCGCGGCCTAACAAGCGCTTGAAGCTGGCGGCGCGCGTGGATTATGGAATGAATCTGTCTTCAGCGCGCCGCAGCTTAAGCGCGATCCGTTAGGCGGCGGCTCGCCGGTCTAGTAAGTCCCAGCCATTCTTAAGGCGTGTACTTCCGGATCCTTGGTGAAATCACCGATGTCGAGACGATCGCCACCGGGTCAGGCATTCGTGAACTGGCGCGGCTGGGGCGGCGCTATGGCCGAGGCCGCTGGCGCAAACGGAAGGGAACAGCGCAGGTGGAGCTGCCTGGCGGCGTGATACGGCTTGCCGAGCTGCACTGGTATGAGGCGGCGGGCATAGGTCAACGCGAATTCAAGATCAAGCGTTATCTTGATTAATATGGCAACGCGTGCGCGGCAACTCGTTCTCTGTCTGCGAAACCGAGGCTACGAGGCTTCCCTCGAGCGCCGGAAACTGTACCAGGCTATTCCCGATCGCGACGCCGAGAAGCTTGGCCAGTTTCGGGTGATCGATGAGTCCGGTGAGGATTATCTCTATCCGGCCACCTTCTTTGCCGTTGTCAAACTCCCGCCCCGCATTCGGCGTCGCGTTCTCGCCCCCGCCTAACAAGGGCAACAACATACTAGACTCACCAGCGAGGGGACGCTACACTAATGGCGTCCCTCAATCGTGGGTCTGTGTACAGTGAAGTTTTGCCCGCCTACGTCGGCCAACCAGTTCCACCAGTGATGGCGATCTCATGCTATTTCGATGATAGCCATGAGGGTGGGATTTTTGTTGTAGCAGGGTATATGAACACCGTAGAAAGCTGGGATAAGGAGTTCGCCCCTGGCTGGTTTGAGATCCTACGTGATCAATCCCATTCCCTCAGTGAGTTCAAGGCGAGTGATTGTCGTCAGCGCACTGGCGAGTTTGCCAATTGGACACGTGCCGAGTGCAATGCGCTTACGGAACGGCTCGTGTCATTCATCGCGGACGGGCAACGTTGGATAAACCTCATCGGGCTGGGTGAGGCCGTTGTAGTCCCGATAATCCCCGATCGTGTGTCACAGCCGAAATGGGAATCGTTCGCATATCTGATGTGTGCGGGCTTGCTAATGTACGACGTTGGCAAGGTGTATAGCCGGTTAGGCGCAGAGGATTCCATTCATCTAATCTTCGATAGACAGCGAGGCCAAGAGGGAAAAGCGCACGAGATATTCCGCGAAGCCGAAGGTCTGCTCAAAGAGCGTGGCTTGCTTAGTTGCAAAATCTCCCCACCACAGTTCTTGGATAGCGAGTCACTGGCCCCATTGCAGGCTGCTGATCTGTTGGCTTACGAAACGTTCAAGGAAGCCAAGAATCGTCTAATCGAGGATTGGCGGGGACCCAGTATGGCACTTCAGCGACTCATTAAGGGCAAACCGCACGTTGCGCATATCATCGATGTGAAGTTGCTGCAGGAGATTAGAAAGGCGGTAGAACTTGGCCAAGCAGTTGATTTCGATGTAGACGTGCCGTGGCTCTATCGCTCGTGGTATGGCAAGCCGGGGGAGAGCAAGACCTAATGCTCGCGCCGCTTCTTCGCTTTCTTCTTCGTTGGAATCTCCGCCTTGGGGACCGCGACCAGACGCCGCGTGAGTTCGCGCATCTTCTCAAACGGCGTCGGGTTGGGCTTCCTCGTGCGCTTCGGGGTCATCGTTTCTTCCTCCGGCCCCGAAGCCGCTGTTTACGGCTTAGAGTCTCACGTCGTCGCGGGCTTCAGGTTCCGGCCAATCAGCTTACCGTAACTCAGGCGACGGTCCACGATGGACTTGAGCACGTCCACGAACCGGCCCCGGTCATTGGTGCCCCGGTTGTTGAACCGATGCACCTGTTCGTCAACGTAGCGAAACAGGTGGAAAGGGTCAACGCTGACGTAGGTGCCCTTGATTGCTCGCTTGAGCAGGGACCAGAAGTTTTCCAGCCCGTTGGTATGCACTTGTCCGCGAACGTATTCCCTCGCGTGGTTGATCGCTTCGTGTTCGTACAGTTTGGGCAACCGGCCCTTGGTGTATTGCAGCGTGGTATCGGTGTAGAGCTTCGACCCCTTCTTCACGCTGGCCACAATCTGCTTACGCAAGACTTCCTGTTCCAAGGTCTTTACGACGACGGCACGGACGCGACTCAACTTGACGCCCTTGCTTCGCTCCAACATTCCGAGAACCGGAGTCTTGTTCATGCCGCCAGTCCCGCGAATAAACCGCGCTCGCTTGGACTTGTGCATGAACTTCGCCGCGCCACCAATGAAGCTTTCGTCCGCCTCGACAGCCCCGCGCAGTTTGTAGAAGGTCCGAGTCTGCATGGCGAGCCGGATTCTGTGCAGCATGAACCACGCGGTTTTCTGGGTGACGCCAAGCGCCCGCCCCAATTCATAGGAGCTGATGCCGTTCTTGCTGTTGGCCAACATCCAGATTGCGGGCAGCCACGTGTCAAGACCGAGCGGGCTATCCTCGAAGATCGTCCCCAGTTTCGCGGAGAACTGCCGCCCGCAGTCCCGGCATTTGTAGATGCGCCGAGTCTTGAGGAACATCGGGTTCTTGGCATTGCACGCGGGGCAAAACACGCCACCATGCGGCCAGCGCAGCGAGACGAGGAAGGTGTGTGCCACGTCCTTATCGGCGAAATAGCGGATCGCCTCAGACAGGCTGCTCGGGAGGTTCAGGGTCTTGGCCATGAAGAAAAGCTACTCTAAGGGGGCTGGTGTGTCAAGTATATTATTGCCCTAACAAGCGCGTGAAGCTGGCGGCGCGCGTAGATTAAGGAATGAATCTTTCTTCAGTGCGCCGCAGCTTAAGCGCGATCCGTTAGGCAGCGCGGATAGCACGCCTTGATCGTGGCCCGGACGAGCAGAACGTGAAGATCAACCCGTACCTGTCGTTCGACGGTGAATGCCAGGCCGCGCTGAAGTTTTATGCACGGTGCCTGGGAGGCACCATCGTGTATAGCATGACGTACGGTCAGTCGCCTATGGCTACGCAGGTTCCACCGGAATGGGGCGCAAAGATCTACCACGCCACATTGTCGGTGGGTGATCAAACGCTTGGAGCTGCTGACGCTCCCCCGGGGGCTTATCGAAACCCACAAGGCCTTTCACTTACTCTCGAGCTAGACGAACCGACCGAAGCCGACCGCCTTTTTGGGATGCTTTCAGAAGGGGGCACGGTGCAGATGCCGATCCAAGAGACCCATTGGGCACAGC
>WNGO01003458.1_pt1 | contig 17357 bp, 17 predicted proteins | sample 5400511 | NCBI WGS metagenome assembly WNGO01 (sample SAMN13153380, study PRJNA577476) | soil metagenome | isolation source: 20 cm soil or saprolite under Garry oak tree replicate 2 | place: USA:California | collected 2016-06-15 | reverse complement strand
AAGAACGATAAGGCGCTCGGCCTGCAGCTCATCAAGAAATACATTCGGGTCGACGGCGAAGACGCCAACATCAGCTACGAATACTACCTTGCGAAACACGGCAGCGACGTGATGGTAATGCCGGACCGCAAAGGCTTGGAGTTTATTTTGTCGCAGGTGGCGACCACCACCCCGAAAGCCAAAGGACAGACGCCCGAAAGCCTGCGTTTACTGGACTCAAGCGTGCTCGATGAAATCAAGAAGAGCGGTTTTATCGACAAGTTAAAACGCTAGCCGATTGCGAAGCATGGCTTTTCCTTCGGACGATTTGAACGGCTTGAACGATTTGAACTGTTGGAGCGGAGTTCAAGGAGAAGATCATGCCCGGTGTGTTAGACGCCGACACGCACATCGCCGAATCGGCAGCGATGCGGGGTTTTATTGATAAGGAAATGTACCCGCGCGCGCCCGCAAGACGTGCCGCTTCATGTCGTCGAAAAGACCTTGTGCGAGAATGCTCGACAACTTTACGCATCTCGTGAATGATTCTTGCCGTGCATCGACGGCCCGGTCGTTTGTCATCCACCAGGTAACCTTCGATCAATCCATCTCCATGCGCTCCCAAGCGCACGCGAGGAGAACGCGTGTCTCGCTCAAGTAATGCCATAGAGCCGCGCAGGATTTTTATCGAGAATACTCGCCTTTGCCGACTCGCTGATATCCTTGCGCTCTTGGAGGATGCGCGCGGCGCAGCGCTCGCGGTCGCCATGCGGCATATCGCTGCCGAAAATGACTTGGCCCTCGCCGACGAGGTTGAGCACGTTGGGTAAAATTTCGTCTTCGACTTCGGTGCTGAAAAAGATATTGCCGCGTTTAATGTAGTCCATCACCGGCAATTTCTGGATCGGCGCTGTCTGCGGCAAGAACTTTCTCAACGTCGAACCTTGGTTTTTGTAACGGTGATGCACGCGTTCGAGAATGAACGGCACCCACTGGCAACCGGCTTCGAGAAAAACGATGCGCAGATCCGGAAAACGATCGAGCACTCCGCCGCTGACGAGCGCGGTAAAAGCCATGAGCAGCGGGACGTGAAACGCGATGACGCCAGACGGATAGATGTGCGAATAAAGATTGTTGATCGACGGACAAGACCAGCCGACGTGGACGCCGAGGGCAAGTTTTTCTTCACACAGCGCTTCGTAAAAAGGAAAGAGCCTGGGATGATCGAGCATGTCGTCGCCGGCGGTGCCGAGCACCATGACCGACACCGCGCCGAGTTTCCCATTTGATGCGCGGGTGGCGGGCAAGGCGATCGCCCATCCAGCGGTTGTAGGATGTAGTGATCGCGCTGCCGAGGCCGACATTCTTGGTTAGCGGATAGGCAAGAAACAGGGTCGTGTAAATCACTTGAATGGCGATGTCTTCCTCGTCCATCGCCTTTATGCGCGCGGCGACATCGGAGAGTTCCATGCTGCCGATGCTGTCGGCTTTGCCTTGCGTGTGCGCCGCAACCTGGCCGTTGAAATTTGTTGGCGTGCCTAGATTATGACAGCCCGGTCCGACGCGGCGGGGGTAGAGCTGCTCGTCGATCACCCAGTAGACCAGCCCATCCACGGCTGTAACGCGCGGACGTAGAGAACGAAACGCAGGGTCGAGATATTTGTCGCTGAAGGTGTCGAGATTCTCCTCGACGTGGCCGTCGGCATCGATAACTCGCATTACCAGCACCTCCTCATGGGTTGGCTTGCGTTACCCGCCAACTCCTTAGTCAGTCGATTACGCTGCGGTGAGCAAAACAACTTCCCCCACGCTCTACGCGCCAGCAGTCCCGGATCAAAGCCCGTAAAGCGCCTTGGCGTTATGGGAAAGAATTTTTTCTTTCACAATCGAGTCGATGCCTTCCATGCGCTGAAATTCATTCAACGCAGTGACCGCGCTCGATGGATCGGTGTGGCCGTAGTCGGTGCCGATCACCAGGCGATCTTCGCCGCAGTGGCGAACAATGTACGGCACGTCGTCATTGACTTGGCAGGTTACGAAAATATTGTAAGCCTCGAAGACGTTTTCCGGGAAAGATCGATTAGCGACCCTATAACGAATTTTTGCCTCGCGATAGATCCAGGGTACCCACTGAGCGGAGGCTTCGATGAATCCCCAGCGGAGCTTCGGGAATGTGTCGTGCAGTTCGCTCATGATCACGTCGAAGCAAGCCGTAACCGTCGGCACGCGAAATTGTGCGAAGCGTCCTGCCGGCGCCATGCGGTAAAGATCGGCGTTCTCGGGATTGCCATTGGCGATATGCACGGCAATCGACAGGTCGAGATCGCTGGCGGCCTGATAGATCGGATAGAAGTAGGGATCGGAGAGGTGGTGGTCGCCTTCCAACGGTCGCATGCACACCGCGGCGGCCCCGTTGCTCTTGGCGAACTTTACTTCTTCGATCGCGGCATCGATATCCATGGCCGGCACGACGCAAGAGTAAAACAAGCGCCTGTGGCTTTGCTTTGCGATATCGGCCAACCAGCGGTTCCAGCTTCGGCAAAGCGCGACTTCGGCTTCTGGGCGGCTCGTAATGCGCTCAATCCAAAACGTATTGTGCAGCACCTGCACGTCGATGCCCAATTCGTCCATGTGCTTTAAACGCAGATCGACATCGTCCAGTTCGCGTGCCGCCTGCGGAGTTTCGAAATTTCTGCCGGCGCGCTGGGCGAAGTCATGGAGCTCGCGCTCGCTCAAAGTTGGAAAACGAAAGCCGGCGATCTTATCGTCGATCACCCAATACTGGCGGGTTGCGTCCTCCGAAGTCGAAAAAAGTTTCGGTCGATATTTGCGATCCGAGGGATCGAGATAATCCCAGGTTCGCTCAGTTTCGATCACGTGAGCGTCGGCATCGATGATCTGGAACGAGTCGGCCATAGGGCTTCCTCCTTGCGAGACTTGTAGCGGTCAGAGACTGATTTGACGTTAGTGCGATTGGTTCGACGCTGTCAAGTGATCGACACGATTCATCATCGCTACATTACCTTGACTCTCTGTTCCCGGCGTAGGCATATGATTGAAGTGCAATTCACCGCTGCAAGCACATTTGAATTTCGGAGGGCGAGACATGAAAAGCGCTTATGGTCTGAAGATTCCTGAACCCGATTTCACGCTCACCCGGGTCGGACCGGGAACGCCGTGCGGCGAATTGATGCGCCGGTACTGGCAGCCGGTTTGTCTGTCGGCCGATCTCAAGGATTTGCCTAAGGCAGTCAAAATCCTCGGCGAAGACCTGGTTGCTTTTCGCGACGGCGCGGGTAGGGCTGGGCTGCTCTTTTTTCGCTGCAGTCACCGCGGCACTTCTCTCGAATACGGCCGTGTCGAAGAGCGCGGTCTGCGCTGCTGCTACCACGGCTGGCTCTACGACGTCGAAGGCAACGTTGTCGAAATGCCGCTGGAGCCCGCCAACAATCCGTTTCTCAAGCAGATCCAACATCCATGCTATCCGGTGCATGAATTCGGCGGCTTGGTCTTCGCTTACATGGGGCCTCTCGACAAGATGCCCGAATTTCCGATTTACGATGTTTGGCAAAAGGACGGCGGTACGCTCAAGGCGCGCATGGGGCCGCGCGTTGGCGGGCCGGTGAATTGCAATTGGCTCCAAGCCGAAGAAAATCTCATGGACGCGCTGCATACCTTTTGGCTGCATACGCGGCACAGCGGCGCGCAGTTTCCATCGCAGATCTACGGCGTCGATCCAGACGCATTGCAATACGAAGAGAGTGACATGGGGATGCGTTTCGTGCTCAAGCGAAGATTGGAAAACGGCAAATGGTGGGAGCTCATCTGGGAGATGATCATGCCGCTCAACGTGCATCTGGTTTACACCGACGAGCCGCAGACCGAGCGGGTGCGCGCCGTGACCTATTGCGTACCGATCGACGACACCCATCAACTGGGCGCGAGCATTCGCTGGCTGCCCGACAATGAACCCGCGACACTTTCCGGTCGCGAGCAACTAGCGCCCGGCGGGCGGAAAAATACCAGCCACGAATATACCCAGCGCCATCCCGACGATAAGGAAGCCGTCGAAGGGCAAGGGCCGATCGCGCTCCACGGCTTGGAGCATCCGGTCACTTCCGACCAAGGCGTCATGATGTTTAGAAATATCCTGAGAAAAGCCATTCACGCCGCCGCGCAGGGTGTAGATCCGAAGGGAATTCTCCGCGATCCAGCTAAAGCATCAGCCGTTCACACCACCGCCGGCAGCATCGTGAGAGGTTGATCGGGTTATCGGTTTAATCACTGCGGGTTAATTCCCCGCAGCTTGCTGCCGGGTAGTTCATTCTCTTGTCTCTCCCAGGGATGGGTTGAAATCCCTAGACTCGACGCGAGGCGAAAGTTTGTCATGCCGGCGAAGGCCGGCATCCAGGTTCGTTTTCGGTTTAAGTTGGATAATGACGAGCAAAGGCGCCGGAATTATCCCATACACTTCGGGGGAGGACGTTAGCCGCGCTTTGGTCGATGCGCTGCAACCGGTTTGTCGACGGCTTCGCCCCAACGGGTAAGAAATGTCAGGACGAATTCGCTCTGCTGCGCCGCTTCCACGGCCAGAGGTGCGAGCGACATAGCGACGGTAAGCGCAATGTGGTACCCGATCGAGCGCGACGCGAGCGCGCGGCGGTAGGCGGGATGGGCGCGGTTGACCCAGACGGTCGATTCCACCAATCGCCCCAAGTCCAAGTCCCCCGGGCGATCTTCAAATTGAATATCCAGTCCGTAATGAGCCGGTCGGCGGCTGCCGTTTTTTCCCGGCAGTTGAAGGCCGGATTCCTGCTTCAGCATTTCCTCTGTGGGTTCGTTGACGGTGGGAGTTTCCATTTCGTTCTGCGCGGTGCTCGGCTTAGTTTCTGTCGGATGATGTTCGCCGGCCGCGAGCGCGCTGACCGAGGCGGCGACAAAGCTGCGCGTTTCTTCGTCACTTCCGCGCCCAGCGAGGGGCAGCCGCTTTTGCCCGCCGGCATGCCGCTCGACGAGACTCGCGAGCAACGGAAAATCGATCGCCAAGTCTTCGAGCAGGTGCGCGAGATCGCGTTGCAGGGGCCGAACCTCGCGCGGCGGTGCTTGTTCGCTCGCCGGCGGCGTATCGCCCCACGCGGCAAGTTGGTTGGCGACCGCTTGTTGTATCGCCTTGCGAAACGCGAGATAGGTTGCACCGCGCGTTCCAGTGCGGATGAAGTCTCCTTTGTTCAAGGTCAGGCACGCTGCGAGCTCCGGCACTTCGATCAAGCCGCCGATCCGTTCCGGCGCCATTGGTGTCATGCCCAGCCAATCCCAGCCGCGCCGGATTACCTTGCCGAACGTGCTGATCGCGAGGCCGCGCTGATCGTCGGTCAGGGCGTGATCCACGCGTATCAAGTAACCCAACGCCGACGGTTTGCGTTTGCGCAGCATGCGGATTTCCAACGGCGCGTGCAGGGGCGTTGCCGATCGATGCCGTGCTAGGCGTTGGCCATTTACCTGAATCGCGACTCCCTTGGGATAATGCGCTGAAAGAAAATCATCGAACGCCGGATCGAGCAGAGGTTGAAAGTGACGGCGCAGCGTTCCTTCCAGAAAGCCAAGGTCGAGCAAAGGTGACAAAGGGTTACGAACCTTCAGGCGCACGGCGGTGCCGCGCTCTGAGACGAGCCCCGCCGGCGGCACCCACTTCCACGGCGCGCGATGGCGCGACGCCATGTGCCATGACGATGCCACGTGATGCTTGCCGCGCCGGGTTTCGGTCAGCACTTCTTCGCAAATCAGCAGTCCGAGCTTGATGCCGACGCCGGCGAAGCCGATCCCTTGGCCGCGAATTTTGTTGCTTGACGCGATGTCATGGAAACGCGCCAAGTCGCGCCGCTGCATGCCGGAGCCGTCATCGACAACCGTGATCGACCTTTGTGCTGGATCGGCAGCGAAAGTGATCACGGTAGCGCCGGAGTCGAGCGCGTTGGCCATGATCTCGGTGAGAATGGTTTCTTCGAGCGCGCCGGGATAGGCGTCGCGCAAATCTTCCAAGAGATGCAACAAGTCTACGCGAGTTTCACCCACGACTGATCGCCTTCAGAACACTTTGGTTTAGTTTCGTATTGCACGATAAAATAACACGGGTTACAAGCGGCGCGCGATTCGATTATCGAAAAGCGCAATTCATCCCGGTAAACCTCGCCGACAAATTTGTTTGATTATTCCTTGGCCTTTGCCTTTATCTTGGCTTCATCGATGATCGGCTGCAGCTTTTTTTTGAGCGCTGGATTCAACTGAAAAGCTTTCTGAAAGTCAGCGTCGGCATCTTTTTCTTTTTTCTGGTAGGTGCGAATGATGCCGCGGTAAACGTAGGCGTCGGCGTTTTTCGGCTGCATGCTGATCACGGCGCTAAAGTCGCGCGCGGCGTAATCGTACTTATCAATCCGTAAATAGGCGAGGCCGCGATTGAACGGCGCTTCGGGGTCCTTGGGGTTGATCCGCATCGCTTCGCTAAAGTCGTCGACGCCGTCTGCAAACTTGCCGAGTTTCATCTTGGACAATCCTCGATTGTAAAACGCTTCTGCCGATTTCGGATTCAAGCGGATCACTTGATCGAAATCCTGAATCGCGTCTTCATATTTTTCCTGGTCGGCGTAGGCGATGCCGCGATTATAATAGGCATCGGCGAGTTTGGGATCGTGGCTCAATGCCGCATCGTAATCTTTGATCGCATCCTCTTTCTTGTCCAAGGCGAGATAGCTGTTGCCTCGATTGTAGTAGTTTTGTGCGTTCTCCGGTTCGATCCGGATCGCCTCGGTGAAATCTTTGACGGCGCTTTCGTAACGCTTGGCGTCGAACTGCATACTGCCGCGATTGATCAAGCTGCGCGCGTCGTCGGGATTCAATTTGATCGCGGCGCTATAGTCACTGAGCGCGGCGGGCTCCTGTTTAAGCCGCCGATAAGCATTGCCGCGGTTGTAGTAAGCTTCGGCGTCTTTCGGATTGAGGCTGATCGCCTGGCTGTAATCTCTCACCGCCTGCTGGTCCTGGCCAAGATCGTAGTAAGCGTTGCCCCGGTTAAAATAGGCTTCGGCAAGTTTCGGATGGGATTTTATGACCTTATTATATTCTGAAATCGCTTCTTTGATCTTGCCCGATTCATGCAATTCGAGAGCATTCTTGAGTGGATCTTCAACCTGCGCCGAGCCGGCGGGCTTGGCCATGCACGCCAGCATTGCAGCTGCGACAAAGAGCCTGACGCTTAAATGGCGCGCAAATCTGATCATCACTTAACCGGCGTCAGTAATGGTTCGAGCTTGTTTTTCAAGCTCGGATCCAGCTCGAGCGCTTTCTTAAAATCCTTCTGGGCATCGTCCTGCTTGCCTTGGCGCGCGCGAATCACGCCGCGGTTGGCATAAACCTTGGCATTTTTGCCGTCGAGCTTAATCGCTTCGTCATAATCTTTGACCGCGTCGTCATATTTGCCGAGCACCGAGTAAGCGTTAGCGCGATTGTTGTAAGCTTCGGCGTTTTTCGGTTCGAGCTTGATCGCTTCCGAATAATCCTGCGCCGCCTGCTCGTTCTTACCCAAGCGGCGATAGGCTAGACCGCGGCTGTAATAAATGTCCGCGTCCTTGGGGTCGAGTTTTTGTGCCTGGGTAAAATCTTGAATCGCCTGATCGAACTGGTTCAGGCCATTATGAGCCAGGCCGCGCTGCCGATAGGCTCTCGGCGCCTTGGGATCGTTTTTGATCACCTCGTCGTAATCTTTGACAGCGCGATCGTACTGTTTCTGTGCAAAATGAACGTTACCCCGGTTGAAATAAGCGTCGGTCAACTTGGGGTTGAGCTTCAGCGCTTCGTCATAGTCTTTGATGGCGTCGTCGTATCGGCCGAGCTTGAAATAAGTCAAGCCGCGATTGTTGTACGCCTCGTCGGCTTTCGGCGCAGCCTTGATCGCGCGGTTGAACGCCGCGACGGCTTCTTTGTATTTGCCTGTCTTGTAAAATTTGACACCCTCGTTAAACGCGTTCTGCGCTTCGCCGGCGCGCGCCAACGCAGGGACGAGCAAAAAAACGACAAGGCAGCCGCCAAACACGAACCCCATTTTTGTCATGACTAAAAATTCTTTAACGTATGACACCGCCATTGTCCAATTGCCGCGGCCCGGGTTCTTCGCCGCTGGACAAAAATGGCAAAAAGGAATAGTAAAAAGAAATAAGGAAATCATGGTTTGACTACAGGAGGATACGCTATGAGCACAGCCACTGCGGTTAAGCGAACCGCGGAACAAGTACTGGGAAAAGATAAAATCATTTCGTCTGATTCCCATATCATGGAGCCGCCGGATCTTTGGGAAGCCAACCTGACATCGAGTCTTAAGGTCAAATTCCCGAAGTTTCCGCCGCGGAGCACAGTGGGTGAGAAGCCGGGTGGGCACGATCCCAAGGCGCGCCTCGATGAAATGGCGGTCGACGGGGTGAGCGCAGAAGTTTTGTATGCAACCCACGGACTGCGGCTTTACGCGCTGGAAGACGCCGATCTGCAAGAAGCCTGTTTTCAGATCGCTAACGATTGGATGATCGATTACTGCCAATCCTCGCCGGGACGGCTGTTCGGTATCCCGATGATCTCGATGTACAACATCCCGAACGCCATCAAAGAGCTCGAGCGCTGCAAGAAGCAGGGCATGATCGGCTGCATGATTTGGCAAGTACCACCCGAACATCTGCCGTTTACCAGCGACTATTACAATCCATTCTGGGAAGCAGCGTCGGAACTGGACATGCCGGTCAATGTGCATATCTTGACCGGGTTCAATTATAGCCGCTTCGAGCGCAAGGGTTTGGACACGTATCGGATGACCGTCAATCAGAAACTCACCGACGCGGCAAATACCTTATTTGATTTCGTCTTCGGCGGCGCGTTGGCAAAGTACCCGAAACTAAAACTCGTCTACGTCGAAAATGAAGTCGGCTGGATCCCGTTCTACTGCCACGAGTGGGATAAATATTTCGTGCGGCATAGCCCTAAGGCGCCGCTGGCGTATATGAAAAGGCTGCCGAGCGAGTACGTGCAGGATCAGGTTTTCGCGACTTTTTTCAGCGATCCGTGCGGCGGGCGCATGATGGATTGGTTCGGCGAAGATAATTTCATGTGGTCGAGCGACTATCCGCACGCAGCGTCGACCTGGCCTCACTCGCGCCAAGTCATCGCCAACGAGCTTGGCCATCTGCCAAAACCGGTCATCGACAAAGTCGTACGGAGCAACGTGATCGATCTCTATCACTTAAAGGTTGACGGCGTTAACAACTAAATCATAGCCACCTTGAAAGGAGTTCCTATGCACGCAGCAAGAAAGTTAGAACCCACGGAGAAGCCGAAGACACAAAAGTTTTCGCTACGGACCCCATACATGAAGCAGGGCCGGATCACCCAGCTGGTCGCGGAAACCGAAAACATGTGGATTCATACCAAGATCAACTACGAGGGCGGCGAGAACGAGATTCACTGTCATCTCGATGAAGACCATTCATTCATCGTGCTCGAAGGGCAAATGAGCGTCTTCGATGAAAACGGCAACGAGATCAAGGTCGAAAAACATCAGGGCGTCATGATCCCCAAAGGCGCTTATTACCGTTATCACAACACCGGCAAGGAAAATTTAGTCGTGATCCGCGTCGGCGCGGGGGTTAAAGGTCAGAAGCAGGGCGGGGAGGAAATGCGCGTTCGTCCCGACGGCAAGCCGCTCATCGCTTCCTCCGAGGAGAACAAGACTGTGCCGCCGATCGAGGATATGAGATTCTTCGCGGACTCGGCCGGATAAGCGTCGCATCCATTGTCAGTGTTTTTTCTACGCACCGGCCACTGAAAGATCAGTGGCCGGTGTCGTTTTGTGGAGCGGATATGTCTCAAACCATTCGAGCCATGCCTGAGGAAATGCCTATTGAGCTTTGGCGCGGTTTCAAACCGACGACTGTGGTCTGGCAAGGCAGCGTCGAGGGTATCTTCGTTACTCCGAATGCCGCCGGCGAGATGGTTTCGGTTTCGCAGGTTCGCGCCTTTGCCGACCGCGGCCTGGAAGGAGATCGTTTTCTGCGCGATTCATGGAACGCCGTCCGTCGGCCGGACAAGGCCGTTACGCTGATCGAAGCCGAAGTGCTGCAGCTTGCCGCTCAAGAGCTTGGACTTGCATCGATCGCCGCCAAGACGCGGCGCAATATCGTTACCCACGGCGTGCCGTTGATTGATTTGTTGGATCGGGAATTTACCGTTGGCGCGGTGCGGATGCGCGGCGTCCGTTTGTTCGAGCCTTGCGGCCATCTGGTAAAGGTTTCCAAGCTGCCCGGCATTTTCAAAGCGCTGGATCATCGCAGCGGCCTTAAAGCGGCGATTCTCAGTGACGGCGTGATTTCCGTCAGCGATCCAGTCGCGCTTCGCCCTGGCGCAGAGACTGCCGCTGCGCAGATTGGCTGAAGAACGATGGATTTTGGACTGCACCTACCCGCATCGAGCGCCACCGTCAAAGCGAGCGAACTTGTTCGCTTCGCACAACAAGCCGAGGCTCTCGGTTTTTATTGTCTGACCGTTGCCGATCACGTCGTCGTACCTAAAAATATTTCGGTGCCCTATCCCTATACCGTCGACGGAAAATATCCCGGCACGGGTTATCATCTCGAAACTCTGACGACGATGAGCTATCTGGCGGGCGCAACCAAACGGATTCGCTTCGTGACCAGCGTTATGATTCTGCCCTATCGCAATCCGATCGTTACGGCGAAAATGCTCGCCAGTCTCGACGTTTTGTCCGGTGGTCGGGTAATCGTCGGCGCCGGCGTCGGCTGGATGAAGGAAGAATTCGAAACGATCCGAACCGAATCCTTCGAAGAGCGCGGCAAAGTCACCGATGAATACATCGCCGCATTCAGAGAACTATGGACGAGTGACAATCCGAGGTACGACGGCAAATATTGCAGTTTCTCCGACATCGTTTTTCTACCGAAGCCCGTGCAGAAACCGGCGATCCCGATCTGGATCGGCGGCCACAGCAAACAAGCGATCCGACGCGCCGCGCGGCTCGGCGACGGCTGGCACCCCATCGGCGGCGTGCCGACGATCCCGCTCGAGCCCGAGGACCTTGCCGCGGATATGTCGATGTTAAGAGACTATGCCAAAAAAGCGCAGCGCGATCCGGATGATCTTCGACGTGCGCCAACCGAGTACCGCTGCCACGTTGGAGCGAATGGAATGGCTGGCCAAGGACGTGTTTCCCAAAGTCTAGCGCGGTGTTTCTAAAGCTCGCTGAATTGAGTATCGGCCGTTGCCAAGAAGCTGCGTGATCATGCCATCCTGAGGCAAGGCCTAAGGATCTCACCTTTTGCAACTCATGATTCGATTGCGGCTATTTTAGTGGTCGATTCCGCTGTGGCTCGCGGCGTCTCCAGCCTCAGCCCTCGCCGCAAGGCGTCACACTTACGTCGGACAGTAAATGCCGGCCTACTGCGCAAAATTTGCCTAGACAAGAATGGACGCCTGAAACAATACGAATTTTAACCTAAGTCAGGCGATTCCCTATGAAGGTAACGAATTCCCTAATCCCGCCAATGGACTCCTTAACGCCTCTGCCCCTCTGACCAAAAATGGGGCACAGATCGACCGGCACTGGAAATGCATTACAGTGATGCATGGCCCAGAAACAAAAGATCCTAATCGTCGAAGACAATTCCGACTGCCGAGAACTGCTCGCCCTCGTTCTCAGACGATCAGGCTACGAGATTGCTGAAGCGGCAACGGGACTTGCAGCCATAGAGCAAGCAGCCGCCACCCATCCAGATCTAATCCTTATGGATCTGGGCCTGCCGGGAATTACCGGCGATGAAGCGACGGCGCGCCTTAAAGCAGATCCGGCGACGAAGGACATCCCGGTGATCGTCAACACCGCTTTTCACAAGGGAACGCTGATAGACCGCGCTATCGCGGTTGGCGCCGCGGAGATATTGCACAAGCCTATCAGTTTCGAAGCTCTTCGAGAGGTGGTGCGCCGATATTTATCATCGAACGACACCCCTGATTTGTCGCGCAGTTCTGAGAATCCCCAACTTCTTCGATCGCCCGATCGAACAACTCTATCCGCCCCAGAGTAAGCGTCAATTTAATCTCTGCAAACAACGGGTCTGAAAGCTGGTTTTCCGCCAATGCTATGGCGGGCGATACTTGCTAATTATCAGTTGGTGGGTTTATGAATGCCAATCGCGGCGAATTGAAGCAACGTTCTGCTTCTCAAGACTCAGTTTTCTGGCGTTGCCCTGAGGCGCCGATCCGGCGCGCCTCAGGCTGATTGCCGCCATTTTGATGTTTTGAGAATTCTCAAAACGTGCAATGTCTTCCCTCCGAGTCAGTCTTCCTTGGAACGAGCTTCGGTTCCAAACGATTTGACCGGCGCGCAGCGGTCGAACGGCCGGAACGGGGCAGTGGCCGTGGTGAGCGTGTTCGTGATACGTGCTCGTGTCCGGAGGAATCCCGTCCACGGTTTTTTTTATCCCTTATCCCTTTGCCCTTATCCTTTATCAGGCCACGATCACGGTTTTTTCGCGAGATTCTTGTCGAGCCACGTCCACTCGCACGATCACGGTAGTTTTTTTCACGCCCTAGAATTTTTTTTTCTTTCTGGCCTTGAACCGTCCTCGCCTCCAGGGAATGCTAGAACTATGAGTCCTAGTGCGGCTGAGCCGCAACCAAGAACGTTCCGTAAGGATAATTCACCACAGAGGCGCAGAGTTCACAGAGGATTTTTTACTCTCATTCTCAGTGCCTCCGCGGTGAGTTTTTTTCTTGGGGATACACTAGTCTAGCCACCGGAAAATTTGCGCGGGACATGAAAACTTTGCCATGAAATCGACTCGTGCGCGCCGCGCCGTTTTAGCCGTCGCCTGCGCCGTGGTTGCCACCGCATGGGCTGCCGATCGCGTCGTCGTCGAGGACTGGCGCTCGTATCCGCTCGGTACACGGGGCATCCCAGGCGAGTGGAAGGAGCAGAACTGGGGAAAGCCCGCCTACGACTTCGAGATCGTTTCGGACGACGCTCAACCCGCTCTCCACCTCAGGAGCAAGGGTGACAGTTCTACGATCAGTCGCGACCTCGGAGCTTCGGTCCAGCTCAACGAGACGCCCATCCTCGAGTGGCGATGGAAGGTCATGACGCTTCCCGCCGGCGGCAATGCCTGCCAGCAGTCGACCGACGACCAGGCCGCCCAGGTTTACGTCGCTTGGCTGCGCGCGCCGGAGGCGGTGCGCTCGCGCATCATCGGCTACGTTTGGGATTCGACGGCACCGGCTGGCACGATCTGCAAGAGCCAGAAAACCTCCACGGTGACTTATGTCGTCCTGCGCTCGGGCTCCGGCGGACTCGGCAAATGGATCACCGAGCGCCGCAATGTCGTCGAAGACTTCCGTAAGATCTACGGCGAGGCGCCGGACAACCCTACCGCCCTCTCGGTCGGGATCGATTCGGATGATACGCGCTCCAGCGCTGATTCGTTCATCGGACCGACCGTCTTCACGCGGCCTTGACGAGCGCAATGAAGCGTTGCCGGCTGTCGCAAGTTGCCACGCCACAGGGCCTGCAAACTGTCGTCAACTTGGAATCCCTAATGTATGGGGAGATCGTGGTCGTGTTTCGTGATCGTGACGTCGGAGGAACGGCGATGAACAGCGTAGACGATCTCGACGTATTCAAATTGGCTCATCAATTGGCGCTCACTTGAAAGGATAAAGGCAGAAGGATAAAGGATAAGCCCGGCGGCTAAAAGCTGGTAACAAAGTGCGAAATGAACAGCGACTTGAAAGTCAGGACGAAGGATTACGCACTTTCAGTGATCCAATTACCGAAAAGAACAGAAGCGCAGGTCATGGGACGTTAGCTCTTACGATCCGGCACCTCGGTCGGCGTTCCTTTTGACGTTTTGAGAATTATCAAAACGTGCCAGTTCTCCTCCGACTCTGTCCTTGAACGATTGAACCTTGAACTTTTGAACGAGCTTCGGCTCTAAACGGCTTGAACGTTTTGAACGGGCGGCAGTATTGATTATCCTTTTGATAAGCGCCATGAGACGGTACTCTCCTCTGACTGTGATCTTCCTGCTGGTCTTCTGGAATACATGCGCTGAAGCACAGCTCACCAAATTGAGGGTCGGTTACAGTGCGATCAGCGAAGTCGACATGCCGGCGTGGGTGGCCAAAGAGACCAAGCTCTTCGAAAAAAATGGTCTGGATGTTCAATTGATCTATTTTACCGGAGGGACAACCGCCGTTCTGGCCCTGGTCTCCGGCGAAGTTCCGATCAGTCAGGTGGCCGGTCCTGCTGTGGTGAACGCCGCGCTGGCGGGTTCCGATGTCGTGATGATTGCCGGAGGCGCCACCTCGGCGGACTATTGGCTGATGAGCGGCCGCGAGATCAAAAAAGCCGACCAGCTCAAGGGCGGCTCCGTCGCGATTAGCAATTTTGGCGCAGCTTCGGATTTCATTGCGCGCTATGCGCTGGAGAAAATCGGTTTGACTGCCGGCAAGGATGTCTCGATCGTGCAAGCGGGAGGCATCTCGGATCGGCTGGCGGCCGTTCTCGTGGGAAGAGTTCAGGCCACGGTGCTCAATCCTCCAGCCAGCTTCATCGGACAAAAGAAAGGGTTGAACGTTCTCGCCGATGTCGCCAAGCTGGGTCTTGCGTTTCAGAATACCGGCGTCGCCACCAGCCGAAGATTTAGGCGCGAGCAGCCCGATATCGTCAGGAGATATATCAGAGCGCAGGTGGAAGCCGTGCACCGGATCTATACGGACAAAGAAACCGCCCTCCAGGTCCTGACGAAATACTTCCGCGGCAACGTAGAACGGGACATCCTGGAAAAGACCTGGGAACTACTGACGGAAGGCACCTTGCTTCCCAAGAAACAATATCCGACGCTCGAGGGTCTCAAATTCATTTTAGCTCCCTTGGCAGAAAAGGACGCCAAGGCGAGGGCCGCCAAGCCTGAAGACTTTGCCGATTCGAGCTTCATCAAAGAGCTCGACGAAAGCGGCTATATCGATAACCTCTACAAGAAAAGGTGAGCTTGAAAGGATAAAGGCTGAAGGATAAAGGCTGAAGGATAAAGGCTGAAGGATAAAGGCTGAAAACTTGCCTTATTAGCACGCCATAATCGCCGCTAACGATGAGGAAATCAGCTCCACGGTGCATTATCATCGCCGGACCCAACGGCGCTGGGAAAACGACTTTTGCACGTGAGTTTCTCGTCAAGGAAACAGGCGTGGTTCGTTTCGTAAATCCTGATTTAATCGCCAGCGGACTGTCACCATTGCGGCCGGAGCTTGCCGCCCTGGCGGCAGGTCGGCTATTTCTTCTTCAACTGGACCGGCTCGCCAGATCCAAGGAGGACTTCGCCTTCGAGAGTACGTTGAGCGGATTGACCTACTTGAACCGACTCAAAGGTTGGAAAGCTGCCGGTTGGCGAATTGAAATTGTCTATCTACAGATCTCATCGCCGCAACTCGCGCTACGGCGTATTGCCGCCCGGGTCAAACAGGGCGGCCATAGTGTGCCGCGGCGTGATGTGCTGCGGCGGTTCAGGCGAAGCTGGATCAATTTCCAAAGGGCCTATCGGCTTTTAGCGGATGAGTGGACAGTGTATGATAATTCTAGTGATATACCGAAAGTGATTGAGCAGGGGCCATGAAATCACAAGGTAAGAAAATTGTACCTTCGCCGCTAACTCTCGCCGCCGGCCGCGCACTGCGCCGCGCCGCTAAAGTCGCCCGCAAGACCGCCCGTGTCCACGGCACTCCGATCTATATTTTGAAGAATGGCAAGATCGTTGCTGTAAAGCCGTGAGAGATAGTCGATAGTCGAACGGTCCACGGACTTTTCCTTTCGACGTTTCGAGAATTCCCGAAACGTGGAAGTTTCCCTCCGAGTCTGTCCTTGAACTTTTGAACCTTGAACGCTTGAACCGCCGCAAGGCATTGAACGGAGCGGAGCGATTGAACGTTTTGAACGATTTGAACAAGTCGCAGTAGCTGGTGAGCGAAGCGATTGAACGGCTTGAACGTTTTGAACGGGCTGCAGTATTAATATTATCCTTTTATAAACCCGCCAACTCTAATACACGACGGAAAATTTTGGCCAAGTTCGTTCGGAATTAGGCGCTTTGAATGATTGCATTCATACTCTGCGCCACGACTAGAGCGGCCGAGGGAAGTTTCCTCGCAGCAAATCACTGCACGAACTAAATCAGTTAGAATGCACTTATCCCCTTTACCGAGACCAGCGGTGAAGGGGATTTTGTTATAATTAAGTATGCCGAAACGCCTTGAAATATTTTATTCGACGAAGCCTTATTTAGGAGGGCAGGGCTTTGGAGAGAACCGCGCTTGCTCGAATCCCGACACTACCGACGTTGTTTCGGAACTGCCGAATGGAACTTGCCCGCCAGGAAAAGTAAAACTCCATCCATTACTGGGATTGAAAGGCCATCCCGGCAACGACGGGAAAATCTATCACCGTCAGCCCATTTATTCTGGCGTTCAAGGTTATGTGAGAGAGCTTGAGTTAGATCGACAAAGAGGGCTTGTGACGGGAGTTGTTACCGATGAGAAATTTGACATGGATGAATACGGCGTCCATTACGCCAAAAAAATCGACTGCCACTACGACGAGATCGTAGTTAAGCTAAATCAATTTGTCCGCTACCTAGGCGAGATGTTTACCTACAATGTCTTCCCAAATGGTCGTGCATACGCATAGCTTGTAAATTCTTAAAACTTGATCTTGTAGTCTTTTATTTCGCGAGGGTCGAATTCCGTTTCCACAGTTACTTCGTCAAGTGGTTTTAAAGCCTCGTTGAGTCTCATTGGCTCAACAGGCTGTTGTTTTTTCCGACGCTGAATCTCTTAGTTAAAATCCTCAAGCGCATGGGCTGTATAAACTGCAGTGGACAGAGGCTTTTCTTTTAAGAATTGCTGATAGACCTGATTGTTTTGTTCCAATTCCTGTAGTCTGTCGCGCTTGATGAATGTCCACGACCGGCACCAGCGGTAGCCTTTTCGAAGGCTCTTACGATTCACTCCCAAGAGAGTACCCACGCCCGCTATTGCAACGACATAACCGGCTTGCTCACCGAGCATCTTTAAAATTTCCATGGGCTCTTATAGCACAATTAGTCGTAAAATGCAGGTTGTGCGACTTCAATAACCTAATAGCTTGTTTCGAAAATAAACTCCGATGACAGTAAATATCAAGAATCCTATAAATCCCAAAATGAACCATTTCACAACCGCCGCGCGAGATATATTTCTTTTGGTATCAAACGTTGTATACGGAAAAACCAGATATCCGAAAAGGT
>WNGO01001152.1_pt1 | contig 17358 bp, 17 predicted proteins | sample 5400511 | NCBI WGS metagenome assembly WNGO01 (sample SAMN13153380, study PRJNA577476) | soil metagenome | isolation source: 20 cm soil or saprolite under Garry oak tree replicate 2 | place: USA:California | collected 2016-06-15 | reverse complement strand
TGATCGACACGCTGGAGGCGCGGTACAACATCGATCCGCGGATGATCTACGCCAACGGGCTGTCCAATGGCGGCGGCATGTCGTTCGCGCTCTCCTGCACGCTGTCCGACCGGATCGCCGCGGTCGGGATGGTGGGAGCGGCACTGCTGGTGCCGTTCAGCTGGTGCACGGACCAGCGGCCCGTGCCGATGATCGCGTTTCACGGGACCGCCGATCGGGCTGCTCCGTACACGGGAGGGTTCTCGTGGGTCGCCCCGCAGCGATTTCAGGGTGTCCGCGCCTTTACGGCGCGGTGGGCCCGCAGAAACCGTTGCGGCACGAAGCCGGTCGATTCGGTGGTGGCGACCGACGTCACGCGCCGCGAATACACACAGTGCGCTGACGACGCGACGGTGGTGCTGTATACCATTCAAGGCGGAGGCCACACTTGGCCCGGTGGCCAGCCGCTGCCGCAATGGTTCGTCGGGCGTACCAGCACCAGCATCGACGCATCGAGTCTGATGTGGGCGTTCTTCCGCGCGCACCCGCTGCTGAGGGATTGATGCCCAAAGTCCGAGTGAGCAGCTTCGCGGTGTCCCTCGACGGCTTCGGCGCCGGGACCGACCAGGATCTCGAGAATCCGCTCGGCGTCGGCGGGCCCAACCTGATGGAGTGGTTCTTTCCCACCCGTACCTTCCGGCAGATGCAGGACCTCGACGGTGGCGAAACCGGCATCGACGATCAGATCGCCGCGGCCGGCATGAGCGGCGTCGGCGCCTGGATCCTCGGCCGCAACATGTTCGGTCCGATCCGCGGCCCGTGGCCGGACGACCAATGGAAGGGCTGGTGGGGCGAGGAGCCGCCGTATCACGTCCCCACGTTCGTGCTGACGCATCACGCGCGCGCGCCCATTAAGATGAAAGGCGGCACGGAATTCCGGTTCGTGACCGAGGGCATTCATGCCGCGTTGAAGCAGGCGCGGGCGGCCGCGGGCGAGCGCGACATCCGGATCGGCGGCGGCGTCGCGACCATCCGCCAATTCCTGCGTGCGGGCCTCATCGACGAGCTGCACGTCGCCGTCCGGCCGTTGGCCCTCGGTCGCGGCGAGGCGCTGTGGGCGGGGCTCGATTTGCCGGCGCTGGGTTACGAAACGGTGAAGCACGTCGCGGGCGAGCGCGCCATGCACGTGTACTTGCGCCGGCGCGTCTGAAACCTCGACCTGCGGTCCCCGTTGGACGATGCATGATTGGGGGACACATGAAAGAAAAAGAGAAGCCGACGCCTGTCGTGTTGCCGATGCCGCCGCGGCCCAAACCGCCCGAGCCGTGGGAGCCGGCGCACCCGCCGCGCTCGCCCGCGCCGCCCCAGCCGCCCGATCCGGTGGGCTGACCTCATGTGGTTCCAGCACCGCGCCTGGATCCCGGCCGCGTGGCTTCTTTCCGGCCTCAACATTGCGGCCACGTGGTTCGCCGCGGGCGACGCGCAGCCACTGCACGCTGCTTCGCACGCGCTGCTCGCGGCGCTCTTCGCGCTGGGCGCGCAGCGTTTGCAGGTGCGGGCGTTGCGGGCGGACACCGCGGACGCGTCGACGGTGGAGCGACTGGAAGACCTCGAGGCGCGCCTCGCTGAGTTTGACAAGCTGCCGGACGTCGAGGCTCGGCTCGCCGAGGTCGAGGAGCGGGTGGACTTCACCGAGCGGGCGTTGGTGGAAGTGCGCCAGCGGGCGCAACTTCCTCCCAAAGCGTGAGCCCCAGGAAGTTGCGCCGCTGCTCGTGGCCCACGAGTGATCTGGACATCGCGTATCACGACGCCGAATGGGGTGTGCCCGTGCATGACGAGCGCACTCTGTTCGAATTCCTGACGCTGGAAGGCGCCCAGGCCGGCCTGAGCTGGTCGATCATTCTCAAGAAGCGCGAGCACTACGGCCGCGTGTTCGCCGGTTTCGACCCGCTCAAAGTGTCGCGCTTCACGCCACGCAAGATCGAGCGGTTGCTGCTGGATCCGGGCATCGTGCGCAATCGCCTCAAGATCAGATCCACTGTCAGCAACGCCCGCGCGTTTCGCGCCGTGCAGCGCGAGTTCGGCAGCTTCGACGCCTATGTCTGGCGGTTTGTCGGCGGGCGACCGCTGCAACACCGGTTACGATCGCTCGGACAGCTGCAGGCACGCACGCCCGAGTCGGACGCGATGAGCAAGGACTTGAAGCGGCGGGGCTTTCGATTCGTCGGCTCGACCATCTGCTACGCGTTCATGCAGGCCGTGGGGATGGTGAACGATCATTTGGTCACGTGTTTCAGGTACCGGGCGCTCGCGAGGTCAGCCGCTGCCTGACTAGCGCCTCCTCCACATGTGTGCCACGTTGCAACAGTGCGCCCCACCAGCCCAGGAGGCCACATGCGGTGGTTACGGATTACCGGATCTTCGTGGTGTCTCGTCGCATCAGCGATCGCTCTCCAGGGCCAGGAACGCGACTCCCTGGCAGGCCTTCCCGCCCGAGTTACGCCTCGTTGCAACGTGCCGGGCGTCTCGCCCGCCGTCCACTGCAAACCTGTGGTCGGCACTCTGGTCCGCATGGACAGCGACTCGCTGACGCTCCGCACGGTCGACAACGTCGCACATCGCTTCGCGTGGCCAGCGGTCGGAGCCGTCGACGTCAGCCACCGGACGCGCGGGCATCTGGGCAACGGAATGCTGATTGGCCTCGGCGTTGGCGTCGTGACCGGAGAGCTACTGAAGTCAAGCTGCGCGTCGACGGGCGGTGAAGATGCTGGCCTCTGCGTCCTGTACTTCTTGATCACGATCCCTGGGGGGACGCTGTTGGGCGGTGTGGTGGGCGCAAGTATTCGCTCGCCAACGTGGGAGCCCGTCGCGCTGCCATCGCCGGCCGGTACCTTGCCGGGGCACCGTTTCGGCCTCTCGCTGCGAGCGCCGTGGTAGGTCACCGCCTTCCTGCCTGGGCGATTAGCGTGGCGAGGTAGCCGTGTTCACCTGTTTCTCATCGTTGCTCCGCTAGTCATCGAGGACGCCATGCACCTCTTCACGCTCTTCGTCGCCATGTTGCCCGCCGCGACTAGACTGGCCCCGCAAGACTCCACACCGCTCGCCGCGGGACAGCGTGTGCGGGTGACGGCCCCGGCGATGTCCCCCACGCCGATCGTCGGTGCGTTTGCGCGCCTCGGGGCCGATACGCTTGTGATCGAGACCCCAGTGTCTACTCGGCGCTTCCCCCGCGCCTCCGTCACGCGACTCGAAGTAAGCACGGGCAGGAGATCCCACGTCGGGCAAGGGGCGCTTTACGGCGGAATCGTGGGTGCAGGCGTCGCGGCCCTCGCGCTCGGGTCCAGCAGCCTCTGCGCCGATCTGGAAGCTGGGGGCACGTGCGCGCTGGTCGGCGCCGCCGGCGGCGGCGTCGCCGGGGTGTTGCTGGGCGCACTGATCGGCAGCGCGACCAAGAGTGACCGGTGGGAAGAAGTCGCGCCTACCAGGCTCCGCGTGACCCTCACGCGCCGCGACAATCGACCCTTGCTCCTGGTAGCGTCGATCGCCTTCTGACGCCGTCCGTGTCGGTCGTTCTTCGCACCGTAGGAGTACTCCTCGCAGTCACGGCGCTTTGGGGCAAGGGCTGGGCGTATGCGGCGTTTTGCGCCGTGATGCTGCTGTACTTTCCGGTCCGCGTCGCCTTCTTGCCGCCTGCGCGACCACGCGCCATCGTAGTCTTGTGCCGATCATGAGAATCCGTCGCGCCGTATGGTTGCTGCCCGGACTGCTGGCCGCGCCTTCCGCGCTCGCCGCGCAGCGCGTCATCATCATCACCGACAGCCTCGCGGCTCATGCCGAGCGCCTGAACGTGCAGCGGGGAGCGCAATGGCTGGGGCAGATCGCGCGCTGGCGCCTTGGCGACTACGCCGTGGTATCGAGCAAGGGCGGCTGGACTACGACACGGACGACCGGCCGCTTCTTCAATGTCGAAGCCGCTGCCTCGGAGAAGTTCTCGTTCGTGCTGGCCAACCACAGCGGCGACTCCGCCGTCGTCAACGCCGCGCGTCACGTGATGGTGCAAGCGCTGCGGACTCTGCAATTGGGCCATGGCTGGTCCATCGGCAACGATGAGGTCGTGCAGGAGATCGACAATTTCATTGCGCTGATCACCTTCGCCGGGGACACCACCGAAACATGGGCGTTGTTCACCGGGGTCACGCAGGGCGACAACACGGTCGGTCATTACGACGCGTTTCTGACCAACGGCACGCGCCGGATTTTCCTCGCCACCGCGAGCTCCAATCGAGAGGTCTCCGATCTGCGTGGCCCGCCGGCCTTGGGCTATGAGTTCATCGAGGGCGGGCAATCGCTCGGGGCGCTGCAGTTCTTTGGTGGTGCCGCGGGGCGCGCGCCGATTGTCTGGCTGCGCACCGGCTTGGATGCGCGCACGAAGCTCATTCTTGCGGCCGCCATGACGGCTGTGTTACAGGTGAGGAGTCTCTAGGGTGCGACCGTGCTGACTCGTCTGCTGCGCGCCGGCGTCACCACCGCCATCAGCGACGGCCTGTTCGCGAGCGTCCTGAGCGTGTTCTTCTTCGGCTCGACGATCTCGCGTCTGTGGCAGGGCGTGGCGTCCACGCTGATCGGCCCGGCAGCGTTCACGGGCGGCGCGCGCGCCGTCGTGCTGGGGATGGCGATGCACGTCGGCGTCGCCTTCGGCTGGTCCGCCGTTTTCATTTTCCTCGTGCTGCGCTGGCCCCGAGTCCAGGCGATTCTGGCCTCTCCCTACGGCGTCTTCAAGGTCGCGGCCGTGTACGGCCCCGCCATCTGGCTGGTGATGTCGCTCGCGGTGATCCCGATCCTGCTGCACCGGCCCCCGGCTCTCACCGTTCGCTGGTTGGTGCAGCTGGTGGGACACTTCCCGTTCGTCGGCCTGCCGATCGTGACGCTGGGGAGTAGGGGTCGCGGCGGTCCATGAATTTCGATCTCGACCGGGCCAGCGAAATCCTGGAGCGTACGCCCGCGACGATCCGGGCGCTGCTCGATGGGCTGAGCGAGCCGTGGGTGCGCGCCACCGAAGGTCCCGACACGTTCAGTCCGTTCGACGTCGTGGGGCACTTGATTGACGGCGAGGAAACCGACTGGATCCCGCGGGCGCGCATCATTCTCGCGCAGGGGCCCGATATCCGGTTTGCGTCGTACGATCGGTTCCGCCACAAGGCGCGCAACGCCGGGGCGTCGTTGCCGTCGCTGCTGCACGAGTTCGCTGACCTGCGGGCCGCGAATCTGAAACTGCTGCGCTCCTGGAAACTCACGGAGCGGCAGCTCGATCTGCCGGGTGAGCATCCGCGGCTGGGGCGCGTGACCCTGCGGCAGCTGCTGGCCGGCTGGGTTCCTCACGACCTGGGACACGTGGCGCAGATCGCGCGCGTCATGGCCAAACAGTACCGCGACGCCGTCGGCCCGTGGGTGCCGTTCCTGCCGGTGCTCACCGATCACATGGTGCCGCGTTCCTGAAGTGGTCCACCACTGAGGAGGATGGCGTGAAGGCGTATCTCATTTGCACCGGGGTTCTATTTGGTTTGTTCGCCGTGTGGCACGTGTTCGAGCTGGCGTCGGGCTTGCGCTCGTCGGCCAGCGATTCGGGGTTCATCATCGGCGTGAGCCTGATCATTCTGGTGACCGGCGCGTTCAGCGCCTGGGCGTTCCGGCTGCTCCGGGGAATGGGGCGGGGCGCCGCTTGACCGATCGTCCGCCGCCGTGGCGCGGGCTGCTCGTGCTGTTGACCTGGATTGTGTGGCCGGTGGCCTACCTCACGTCGGAAACGATGCTCCGCATGATGGTGAGCACCAGTCGCCGCTGCAGCATCGAGGGCTGCTCGCCGCCGGAGGGGTGGGGCGCGGTCCTTTCTTGGGTCTTCGTGTTCGGCCCGCCCGTGGGGGCGACCATCGTGTGGGTGCGCTGGCGGCGCCGCAGGCGTGCGTCGACCGGATGAAGGCGCAACTGAGGATCCTGTGCGCCTTCGTGCTTCTCGCCCTCGCGTGCTCCGCGCGCCCGCCGCGCGCGGTGGACATCACCGCGGTCAATTATGCCTTCCAGGCGCCCGCGACGTTGCCGCCCGGTCCCGCGGTGTTCCGCCTGGTGAACGCCGGGTCGGTGCCGCACGAAGTGCAGCTGTTCCTCTTGAAAGCCGGCATTGGGGCCGATTCCGGCCGCGCGCTGCTGCGCCAGGAGCACCCGCCCGATTCGCTGGCCGATTCGTCCGGCGCGGTCTTGATCGCGGCGCCCCACACCACGGCGCCGGAGCTGATCTACGTCGATCTCCAGCCCGGGCGTGTCTACGCGCTGCTGTGCCAGTTCCGCGACAGCGCCAAGGCGCCGCGACACAGCCAGCTGGGCATGTTCGGGGTGCTGCAGGTCAGCGGGCGGCCTTGAGTATCTGCACGATCTCCTCGTGCTTGAAGAATTCCGCCCACCCGAGCGCGTCGCTGTCGTGCTTCGTGTCGCGAATGGTGGGATCGGCGCCGGCGGCGAGCAGCGCGCGCACGACGTCGCCGTGACCCCCGCCCAGGATCGCCAGGTGCAGCGGCGTCACCGCGGCGTCCCAGTGGGCCCAGCGCGTGTTGGGGTCGGCGCCGTGCGCCAGCAGCCACGTCACGGCCGCCACGTCGTTGCGCTTGGCCATGAGATGCAGCACGCCGCCCTGCGCGAGCCGGCGCGGATCGGCGCGTACCAGGCGCTCGGCGGCTTGCCAATCGGCGAGGGCGAGCGTAGCGACCAACTCCATCGCGGTACCGCGCGCGCGGCCCGAGGTGCGAATCGCATCCATCACGCCGCGGTCGACCTCGGGTGATGTGGCATACGCGGCGGCGGGGAAGCCGTCGCCGTCCACGGCCAGCGGATCGGCCCCGAGCTCGAGCAGCAGCGCCACCATCTCTGGACGCCGCATGCGCACCGCGCAGTGCAGCGGCGGCCGAAAGCCCTCGTTGTGGCTCTGCCGTTGGCTCAAGGCACCGGGGTCCGCCATGACGATGCGGCGCACTTCGTCGGCGAGGTTGAGGGCGATGGCGGAGAAGATGTGGTGCCGCGCACCGCGGCTGACGAGGAAGGCGGCCACGGCGCGGTGTGGTGGATCGTCGCCGCCGTCCCAGCAGGTCGCCCAGCCGATCACCTCGAGCGCGTGATCATCACCGTGCCCCACGACGTCGCCACCGCCGTCGGCGAGGCGGCGGACGACGTCGAGATGGCCCGCTGCCGCCGCCCAATGCATCGCGTACGTGTTGTCACCTTTCTCCCGCGTGTTCACGTCCAAACCGCGCCCGAGCAACAGGTCCACCACGGCGAGCCGGCCGGCGTGCGCCGCCGCGTGCAACAGTGACCACTCGTGGGGCGCCGAGCGGGCGTGCAGCTTCTGCGGATGTTGATCCAGCAGCGCTGTGAGACCGGCGACATCGCCGGCGCGCGCGGCGTGGAAGAACTTGCCGTCGAGCGCCAGGGAATCGACGTGCGCCTTGAGCGCCCGCCAACTGGAAAAGCCGTACTGTTGCGCCAGATCGAATTGCGCAGCGGCCAGACGCGCGGCAGGATCGGCCTGGCGCAGCTCGGCCAGCCGCCGCTTGGCCTGCTTCCGCAGCCAATCGAGGTTGGGCTCATCGGGGAGTGACAGCAGTGCGGACATGAGACACCTTCCTTCCCTTGGAAAGGGCGCAAGCCCTTTCGTGCCGCCCGGTGTCCGCAGATGGGGCGAGGAAGAGAAGGTCTGGAGACGCACAGCAGGGGTGGGTTGAACCCTTTACGCGGACCGTCGGCCGCCCTCACGGCACTGGGTAAATCGTACCGCGTGGCCGCGGGCGCGCAAGAGTACACAATGACATCACTCATGCTTGCCGTGATGCTGCTGGCCGCCCCGCCGTCGCGAGACAGCTGCGACCGCATCCCGTTATTGCCCGCGTACGCCCACAATGACTACCGCAACGCGCGGCCGCTGCGCGACGCCCTGGCCCTGGGTTATCGCGGCGTCGAGGCGGACCTGTTTCGCACCGACACCGCGCTGTTGGTGGGGCACGACCGCAAAGGCCTCAGGGCCATTCGCAACTTTGTCTCGCTGTACCTCGAGCCGTTGCGCACCCGCCTGCACGAATGCGGTTACATCCTTCCGGACTCGACGGCATTCCTGCTCGATGTCGAGCTGAAAGAGCGAGATCCCGAGGCCTTTCGCATTCTGGTCGACCGCCTGCGCGAATACGCGGAGCTGTTCCAGCCGTCCCAGGCTGGCGGCGCACCGCCCGTGCGCGTCGCGTTGGTCGGATGGTGGCCCGCCGCCGGTGCGCGGCCGCCGTGGCCGTCCTACCTCGGCGTGCAGGTGATCGTCGACGACCGGAGCAGGGTCGAAGGCGACACGACCGGGGTGCCCGTGACGCTCGTCACCATCGATTATGGGCGGGCGTTGCATGGGTCAGGCCGTGGCGCGGTGTTGGCGACGGCCCGCGCATTGGCGGCGGCGGCGGGCGTGCCGCTGCGCGTACATCATGCCCCAGTGAACGCTCGCGTGTATCACTGGCTGCTGTCGGAGGGTGTCACACTGATCGGAACCACCGATCTCGCGCGCACGAGCGAAGTACTGCGCGGACGGTAGATTCCCGTTCCTGCACGACCACTCAACAGGGAGGCTCATATGAAGAAGAACCTCGGCTTGGTGCTCGTGGGCGTCTGGTTCGTCCTTCACGGTCTGACCCAGCTGGTGAATTTCAGCTTCTCAGGGCTCGGTACCGTGATGGCCATTCTCGCCATCATCGCGGGCGCGCTGGTGATCGTCGGCCGGTGAGCGACGCCGCCACAGTCGAACGCGCTTTACTCAATCATTACCTCGCGGCCATCGCGTATCGCACCCAGAAAGCGCTACGCGATGCGCCCGCGGGCTACTGGCAATTCTCGGCCGGCCGCCGGACGCGCACGCCGATCGAGATCCTCCGCCACATGACCAGTCTCATGGGCTACGTGCGCACGCACTTCGTGGGCGGCACCTACCCCGTGCAGCCCGAGCCGCTGGCGACGCCGGCCGCGGAGGTCAGCCGGTTCCACGACCTGATCGTGGATGTCGGGGGACTCTTGCTGGTCGGCACGCCGCTGCGGGAGATCACGCACCAGCAACTGCTGCAAGGGCCGTTCTCGGACGTGATGACGCACGTGGGGCAGCTGGCGCTGCTGCGGCGCCTGGCCGACGCGCCCGTGCCACCGGAGAACTTTCTCTACGCCGACATCCGAGCGGACCGGCTCGGTCCTGATCAGCCCTTGCCCGCGCGGCCGGATAAGAACTGGCCGGAGCGGCCGCAATGAGCCGGTATGCCGTGGTCTTGTTCGCGCTGGTCATGCTGGCGCTGGTGCTCTCCGGCATCGCGCCGTACGACCGCGCGACGTGGTGGATGGAGATCTTTCCGATCTTGATCGCCGCCCCGATTCTGATCGTCACGTATCGCCGCTTTCCCCTCACCCCGCTGGTGTACACCCTGCTGGCGGTCCACGCGATCATCCTCATGGTGGGTGGACACTACACGTACGCCCGCGTGCCGTTGGGATTCTGGATGCAGGATCTCCTGGGCTTGGCGCGGAATGACTACGACCGCCTGGGGCATTTCGCCCAGGGCTTCATTCCGGCCCTCCTCGTGCGCGAGATCTTGCTGCGGACGTCGCCGCTGCGCCCGGGCCGCTGGTTGTTCGTCCTGGTGACGGCGGTGTGCCTGGCCTTCAGCGCGTGCTACGAATTCATCGAGTGGTGGACGGCACTGGTCGGCGGGGCGAGCGCCACAGATTTCCTCGGCACCCAGGGCGACGTGTGGGATACGCAAGCGGACATGTTCAGCGCATTGGTCGGCGCCATCGCCGCGCAGTTGGTTCTCAGCCGCGTCCATGACCGCGCCCTGAGGAAGCTGCTGGGCCCACCATAACGCGGGTCTTGGCAACCCTCAATTTGCGAAGCAGCGTATAGCTGTCCCAGCCGCCCCACCGCCACACCCGAGGCTTCCGTGAAGGATTTTCTCAAGACCGTTTTCGGAGACGTCGCGTGGACGCCGCCGGCCTGGGTCGCCACGCTGCGTGCGCGCGAGCAGGCGCTGCGCGCCAGTGCCGCCGCCAATCCTCAGGTGTTCAAGCGCAACGCCGCCATCACGGTCGCGGCGATCGTCACGCTGTTCGTGGCGGTGCAGCTGTGGAGCCATCGGCCGCGCGCGGTGCGCACCGATTACAGTGTCACCAATCCGCCCGCGACCGACCTCACCGTGGACAACCCCAAGCCCGAGCCGTTGCGCGTGATGTTCGAAGGATCGGTCGCGCCGCTGTCCACCGTCGGAAAAACCGTCAAGACAGGCATCGACATTTCGCCGCGCATCGCCGGGACGTGGCGTTGGGTCGGCGACCGCGAGCTCGAGTTCGTGCCCGCCGAGGACTGGCCGGTGGGACAGAAGTTCAGCGTGTCGATGACCAAGAAGGGCTTCGTGGCACCCACGGTCACGCTCGAGAATTACAGCTTCGAGTTCGAGACCGCGCCGTTCACCGCGCAGGTCGCAACGTCGGAGTTCTATCAGGATCCGGTGGATCCCAATCTCAAGCGCGTGGTCCTCAAGCTCACGTTCAGTCATCCCGTCGATACCGCATCGCTCGCGAAGCAGGTCTCCCTCAAGATGGAAGGCGCGAGCGGTGGCTTGTTTCAGGGCCTCAAGTCGATGCCGTTCACCGTGGCCGCGGACAAAAAGCGCCTCACCGCCTCGATTCTCTCGGGACCCTTGGAGATCCCGGCGAAGGATGCGCTGATGCGCGTGGCGGTGGATGCCGGCGTGCGCTCCAGTCGCGGCGGTCCCGGCACGGACGTAGGTCTCGAGCAGCGCATCCAGATCCCGGGCCTGTTCAGTCTCGCGGTGCAGAATGCCGAGTTGACGCTGGTGCGCAACGAACGCTACGAGCCGGAGCAGGTGCTCGTGCTCTCGACGTCCGCCGACGTCGGCGAAAAGGACATCCAGCAGAGCGTCAACGCGTGGGTGCTGCCGATTTACAATCCCAGCACGCCGGCCGATCAGCGCACCCGCCCCTACATCTGGGACCGGCCCGAGATCATCGGTCCGGAGATTTTGAAATTGTCCACGCCGCTCACGCTGACACCGATTCCTGCCGAGCGCGAATACACCGCGCGCGCGGCGTTCAAGTACGAGGGCGATCCCGGGCGCTTCATCTATGTGCGTGTGACCAAGGGGCTGCGGTCCTTCGGCGGCTACGTCCTGGGCCAGACGTGGGATCGCACGGCCTACATCCCGCCATTCCCCAAGGAGATCAAGATCCTGGGGAGTGGCTCGCTGCTGAGCCTGAGCGGTGACCGCAAGATCTCGATCTACAGCCGCGACGTGCCGGCGTTGATCGTGGACGTGGGCCGCGTGCTGCCCAATCAGCTGCAACATCTCGTCACGCAGACGGATCTGCTGTTCGGCAACACACAGTTCACCAATTATAATTTCGACGCCTCGAACCTCACGGCCCGCCAGAGCGACACCATCGCGATCCCGCCGCTCGGCCCGGGCAAGGCGCACTATCAGCCGTACGATCTGGCGCCCTACCTCACGAGCGGCAGCGGTCCGCGCGGCCTCTTCTTCTTGTCGATTCGGGCGTACGACCCGGCCACCAGGCAGAGCCTGGGGACGGCGGATCATCGCCTCATCCTCATCACCGATCTCGGCCTGCTCGCCAAGCGGGGCGCCGACTCGAGCCAGGATGTCTTCGTGCAGTCGCTGCGCACGGGATTGCCGCTGGCGGGCGTCGCCGTCGACGTGGTCGGCAAGAACGGTCTCACGGTGCTCTCGGCGCCGACCGACGGCGAAGGTCACGTGCATTTCCCCAACCTGCGGTCGTTCCAGCGTGAGCAGACGCCGGTGCTGTACTCCGCCCACAGCGCCGAGGACCTCTCGTTCCTGCCGCTCGATCGCGCCGACCGCGAGCTCGATCTGTCGCGCTTCGACGTCGGCGGCGTGTCCAATGCGATCCAGGCGGACAAACTGTCGGCGTATCTCTTCTCGGATCGCGGCGTGTACCGGCCGGGCGATACTTTCCACATCGGCGTGATCGTGAAGCCCGCGGACTGGGCGACGCCGCTCCTCGGCATCCCGCTCGAGGCGGTGGTCTCCGATGCCCGCGGGCTGGAAGTGAAGCGCCAGCGGCTGCGGCTCTCGGCGCAGGGCTTCGAAGAAATCGCCTACGCCACGGCCGAGACGTCGCCCACCGGGACGTGGACCGTGTCGCTGTACATCGTGAAGGACAACCGCGCCAACGCGCTGCTCGGCACCGTCGACGTGCGGGTGCGCGAGTTCCAGCCCGACCGGCTCGCCATGACGGCGCATCTCTCGGCCGAGTCGGTGAACGGCTGGGTGTCGCCCGACGGCCTCACGGCGCGCATCACCCTCAAGAACCTCTTCGGTACGCCGGCGGCCGACCGCCGCGTCACGGCGTCCGTGGAGCTCACGCCGGGCTTCCCCACGCTGCGCGGGCTCGAGGAGTACCGCTTCTCCGATCCGCAGCGCGCCAAGGAGACCTACTCGGACGACCTGCCCGCCACGACGACCGACGCCTCCGGCGAGGCGGAGTTCAACCTCGGCCTGGAGCGCTTCGCCCGGGCCACGTATCGCCTGCGCTTCATCACGGAAGGCTACGAAGCCGAAGGCGGCCGCAGCGTCACCGCGGAAGCGGGCGTGGTGGTGTCGAACCAGCCGTTCCTCATCGGCTACAAGCCGGACGGCGACTTGCACTACCTGCACAAGGACAGCGAGCACGGCGTGGAGCTCGTGGCGGTGGGGCCCGACGGCAAGAAGACGGCCGCACACCGCCTGCGCCTGGCGCGCATCCGCGTGAGCTACGTGTCGGTGCTCGCCCGGCAGTTCGACGGCACCTACAAGTACCAGTCGGTCAGGAAGGAAACGGCGCTGAGCAACGCGCCGCTCGCGATCCCCGCCACGGGACTGACCGTCCCGCTGCCCACCAACGAGCCCGGCGACTTCGCGTTCGTGGTGCAGGATTCCGTCGGCACCGACACGCTCTCCCGCGTGGACTACAACGTGGCCGGCGCCGCCAATCTCACGCGCTCGCTGGAGCGCAACGCCGAGCTGCAGCTGACGCTCGCCAAGGGCGACTACGCGCCGGGCGAGACCATCGATCTGCAGGTCCAGGCCCCGTACACCGGCGCCGGGTTGATCACCATCGAGCGCGACCGCGTGTACGCGTGGCACTGGTTCCGCGCCACGACCACCAGCTCAGTGCAGCACATCGCGCTGCCCGACGGGCTCGAAGGCAACGGCTACGTGGCGGTGTCGTTCGTGCGCGACGTCAATTCCGACGAAGTGTTCACCAGTCCGCTGAGCTACGGCGTGGCGCCGTTCTCCGTCAGTCTCGACCGGCGCAAGGCCGCCATCACGCTGGCCGCGCCCGACCTGGTCAAGCCGGGCGATCCGTTCAAGATCCATTACAGTACGGACCGGCCGTCGCGTATCGCCGTAATCGCCGTGGACGAGGGGATTCTCCAGGTCGCGGGCTACCACACGCCGGATCCGCTGGGCTTCTTCTTCCAGAAGCGCGCGCTCGACGTCCATACCACGCAGATCCTCGATCTGATCCTGCCGGAATTCGCCCGACTGATGGCGGCCTCCGCACCCGGCGGCGACCAGGGCACAGCCCTCGGCCGCAACCTCAATCCGTTCAAACGCAAGCGCGACAAACCGGTGGCGTTCTGGTCGGGCGTGCGCGACGCCGGTCCCGACGGCGCCGATTTCACGTTCACCGTGCCCGACTATTTCAACGGCACCCTGCGGGTGATGGCGGTGGCGGTCAACCAGGATGCCGTGGGGGCGACGGAGGAGAAAGCCGTCGTCCGCGGCGACTTCGTGTTGAGTCCCAACGTGCCGTTGATGGTGGCCCCGGGCGACACGTTCGAGGTGAGCGTCGGCGTGGCCAACAACATCGCGACGTCCGGCACGGGCGCACAGATCGAGGTGACGCTGCAAGCGTCGCCGCAGCTCGAGGTGCTGGGACCCAGTAGTACCACGCTGGCGATCGCCGCGATGCGCGAGGGCGCGACGACGTTCCGCTTGCGCGCCCGCGACAAACTGGGCAACGCCGATCTGACGTTCACGAGCAAGCTCGGCGCCAAGTCGGGGCACATCACGTCGTCGTTGAGTCTGCGTCCGTCGGTTCCGTACCGCACGTCGCTCGCGGCCGGCAGCGTGCGGCAGGGCAGCGCGTCGACGCCGGTGGATCGCGATCTCTTCCCCGAGCTGCGCACGGTGCGCAGCGGCATGTCGGTCCTGCCGCTCGGCCTGGCGCACGGGCTGGCCGAGTATCTGGAGAAGTACCCCTACGGCTGCACCGAGCAGCTGGTGAGCCAGGGCGTCCCCGCGATGGTACTGGCGCGCCGGCCGGAGTTCGGCATCAGCGTGGTGCAAGCCTCGCAGTCGTTCGACAAGGTGCTCGACATGCTGCGCTCGCGGCAGAACGAAGAGGGCGCGTACGGCCTGTGGGCGGCGAACGCGCACGTGGACGACTACGTCTCGGTGTACGCCCAGCACTTCCTGCTCGAGGCCAGGGAACACGGGTTCACCGTGCCGTCCGAGGTGTTGACCCAGGGCGCCGGATATCTGCAGCATCTCGCCAGCACCGAGGGCAATAGCCTGTTCGACGAGCGCACCCGCGCGTACGCGATCTATCTGCTGACCCGTCAGGGCGTCGTGACCACGGGGTACGCCATGTCGCTGGAAAAGCGCGTGCGGACGAACTATCCCGACGTGTGGCAGCAGGATTTGACCGGCGCATTTCTCGCGGCGACGTACCAGCTCCTGCGCCAGGACGGGCACGCCGACGCGCTGATCGGCGCGGCGCGCTTCGATACGCACCGCACCGCGGCGTACGATTTTTACGACGACGGCCTGACGCACGACGCGATGCTGCTCTATCTCGTATCGCGGCACTTCCCGGCGCGGCTCGCGAGCCTGCGGGCGCAGGCGATCGACGCGATCGTCGGGCCGGTTCAGGCAGGCTGGTTCAACACGCTCTCGAGCGCGTACGCGATCCTGGCGCTCGACGCCTACGTCACCGCCACTGGGCCGGTGGCCGCGGGCCATTTCACGGTCACCGAGAGTCTCAAAGACGGCTCGCAGCACGTCCTGGCCCTGCCCGGCGGCACGTTCCCCGAGGCCGACGTCTCCGCCGCCGCGCAGAAAGTGGGCTACGCCAGCGATGCAGCAGTCGCCGCGTTCTATCAGCTGACCCAGTCAGGGTTCGATCGCACGATTCCGACCAAGGCGTTCTCGCAGGGTCTCGAGGTGCTGCGCGAGTACACCGATAAAAACGGCAAGACGCTGACCACAGTCACGCTGGGCGACGAGCTACAGGTGCACCTCAAGTTCCGCGCGCTGGGATCGGAGCCGATCGCGGCCGTGGCATTGGTGGATCTGTTGCCCGGCGGCTTCGAGGTGGTGGAGAATGCGCCGCGGATGCCCGACGCGCCGCCCATTCCGTTGATCCGGCAGGGCGAGAGGGAAGGTGAAGACGAAGTCGTGGCCGAGTTGTGGATCTCGCCGTTCGGCGAGGCGGTGGGAGATTGGTCGCCCGGGTATACCGAGGTCCGTGAGGATCGCGTCAACGTGTACGGCCTGGCCAGCAGTGACGCGCACGAGTTCGTCTACACGGTCAAGGCGACGGCAGTGGGCTCCTTCGCCGTGCCCCCGGCCTACGCCGAGGGCATGTACGACCGCCGCGCGCGCGCCTGGTCGCAGCCCGGACGCATCGTGGTGAAGCGCCCGTGACCCTGCGCCGGCTGCGGCGCGCGGCGATCGCCGTGCTGGGCGGCGCGGCCGCGTTCTGGCTGCTGCCGCGAGTCATCCCGCATCAGCCGCTGGCGGCGCGGTTCTCCACGTCCACCGCCGTGTACGACGCGGGCGGCGGCCTGCTGCGGCTCACGCTCTCGGCCGACGACAAGTACCGCGTGTGGGTGCCGCTCGAGCGGATGTCGCCGCTGCTGGTCGCGGCCACGCTGCTGCAGGAGGACCGGCATTTCCGGATGCATCCGGGGGTGAATCCCGCGTCGCTGGTGCGCGGCGCGTGGCGCACGTATGTGCGGGGCGGGCGGCGCCAGGGCGGCTCGACCATCACGATGCAGCTGGCGCGCATCCTCTACGGCGTCCACTCGTCCACGCCCGGCGGCAAGCTGGTGCAGATCACGCGCGCGCTGCAGCTCGAGCTGTGCTATACCAAGCACGACATCCTCGAGGCGTATCTCAACCTCGTCCCCTATGGCGGCAACGTCGAAGGTGCTGCGGCAGCGAGCCTGATCTATTTCGGGAAAGATGCGAGCCGGCTGACGTTGCCCGAAGCCCTCACCCTCGCCGTGCTGCCACAGAACCCGACCCGTCGCGCGCCCGGCGGGCCCGGTCTCGCTCTGCGCCAGGCGCGCGACGTTCTCTACGCGCGCTGGCGGGCGACCCATCCGACCGTCGAGGGCGAGGCGGGCTTGATGCAGCTCGCCATCCGCATCGGCTCACCCGCCGAGCTGCCGTTTCGCGCGCCGCACCTCGTCGATGCGGTGTTGACGGAACGGCGTGGCGCGCCGGAGGTGCGCACCACGCTCGACCGTCGCCTCCAGGCTCTCCTGGAGCGACAGATCCACTCGTTTGTCGCCGCGCAGCGGCGGCTCGGCATCCACAATGCCGCCGCGATGCTGGTGGATGCCCACACGATGCAGGTGCGGGCGCTGGTGGGCTCGGCGGACTTTTTCAATGCCGGCATTGCGGGACAGGTGAACGGCACGCTCGCCAAGCGCTCCCCCGGCTCGACGCTCAAGCCGTTCATCTACGCGCTGGCGCTCGATCAGGGCGTGCTGCACCCGATGAGCCGCTTCATGGGACCGCTCACGGCCAAGGATGCGCTGATCCGCAGCCGCAACGTGCCGGCGGTGTGGGTCGCGGCGCAGCTGTCGCAGCCCGACCTCTACAGTTTCCTCGAGATGGCGGGTGTGTCGGGCCTGCGCTCGCGCGAGTATTACGGATTGGCGCTGGTGCTGGGCGGCGGCGACGTCACGATGGAGGAGCTGGTCACGTTGTACGGCGCGCTCGCCAACGACGGCGTGGTGCGGCCGGTGCGCTATCTGGCGGATCAGCCGGCGACCCGCGGGGTCCGCGTGCTGAGCGCCGAGGCGACGTATATCACGCGCGAAATGCTGGCGGACAACCCGCGGCCGGACAATGTGTCCGCGGCCACGCCGGGGCGCCTGTCGGTCGCGTGGAAAACCGGCACGTCGTATGGCTTCCACGACGCCTGGAGCATCGGCACGTTCGGGCCCTATATCCTCGCGACCGACAGGCGCCCCGGCGTGGCCGCGGA
>WNGO01001074.1_pt1 | contig 17361 bp, 19 predicted proteins | sample 5400511 | NCBI WGS metagenome assembly WNGO01 (sample SAMN13153380, study PRJNA577476) | soil metagenome | isolation source: 20 cm soil or saprolite under Garry oak tree replicate 2 | place: USA:California | collected 2016-06-15 | reverse complement strand
CGTAAATCCCCTGCGCCGTCTCGGGACGCAGATAGACCAGCGCCGCCGCCTCTTCCACCGGGCCCATGAACGTCTTGAACATGAGGTTGAACATCCGCGGCGCGGTGAGCGTGCCCTTGCTGCCGCACACCGGGCACTGCGCCGTGGGCTCGCCGGGCGTGCCCTTGATGCGGGGGTCGTCCGCGCGAAACCGGTTCTTGCAATGCTTGCAGTCCACCAGCGGATCGGTGAATCCCGATACATGACCCGACGCTTCCCACACCTTGGGGTGCATCAGGATCGCCGCGTCCAACCCCTCGATGTCCTCGCGGTCGCGGACCATGGAGTGCCACCAGCGCTCCTTGATGTTTCTCTTGAGCTCGACGCCCAGCGGCCCGTAATCCCACACCGAACCGAGGCCGCCGTAGATCTCCGAGGACTGGAACACGAAGCCGCGCCGCTTGGCCAGCGACACGACCTTGTCCATGACGTTGTCGGTTGGGGACATGAGGGCCGGAAGATAGGCGGGCCCCTAGGCGCCCGGCAACCCGAACGCTTCGCGGACGGCCCGGTCGGCGAGGGCCGAGATACCGGCCGCGTCGAGCACCCGCCCTTCGCCGTCGAGTGCGTGCAGGCCGACGAGCCCTTCGACCTTGCCCGCCACCACCGCCACTCGCGTCTTGGCGGCTTGGGCACGTCGCACCACCTCCCCCGCCGCCTTGCCGACGAGGGAGGTCTTGTCGAACGAGCCCTCGCCGGTGATCACGAGCTGCGCCTTGGCGAGCGCGGCGTCGAAGCCGATCCGCCCCAGCACCCATTCCGCGCCGCCCGTGAGCTGCGCCTTGGCGAAGCAGACGAGACCCGCGCCCAGACCGCCCGCGGCACCACCCCCGGCGAGTGTCGCGAGGTCGCCGCGGCCGTGCCGGGCCATCAGCTCCGCCAGCCGCTCTAGTCCCCGGGAGAGGAGCTTCACGCCCTCCGGCCCCGCGCCCTTCTGGGGCGCGAACACGGGGGCTGCGCCCTTCGACCCCACCAGCGGCGTGGTGACATCGGCGAGCGCGATGACGCGAGCCGCGAGACTCCACCCCCCATCGAACTCCGCCAGCCGCGCCAGCGACCCGCCTCCCTCGGGAAGCGATGCACCCGCCGCATCGAGGAACGCCCAGCCCAGCCCGCGCGCCGCGCCGGTGCCGCCATCTACCGTCGCCGTGCCGCCGAGCCCCACCACCACCGTCTTGGCGCCCCGCTCCACCGCTTCCCAGATCAGCTCGCCTACGCCACGCGTGGTGGCTCGCAACGGGTCGAGCTGCTCGGGCTTGAGGAGCGCGATGCCGCACGCCGTCGCGCTCTCGAAGATCGCCGTTTCCGGATCCACCCAGCCGAGCTCAGCTGGCACTGGCTCACCCAGAGGCCCGGTGACGCTGATGCGCTCCCGCAAGGCACCAGAGCCGAGCAGGGCATCGAGCAGCCCGTCGCCGCCGTCGGAAACGGGGCACTGCAATACGGCGGCGTCCGGCAGAGCGCGCCGGGCGCCCGCTGCCAGGGCGTCGGCGACCTGGCGGGGTCCAAGCGTGCCCTTAAAGGCCGCAGGAGCGATCAGTATGAGCTGCGACATATTGCATTATGCTATGAAACGTGCAGTATGCGATATAGTACGCCTCGGTGTCATTCGCTATGTGCCGTAGTAATCGTCATTACGCGGCAGGCACCTTTCTTGCTCGATAAGGCTGCGGCTTATCAAGCACTTCGTCTCGCTCGCATCGGGTTCTAGGGCGCACGATGTCGAGCAGGCGATCACCCCCCAGGGGCAACTCTGGGGGGTTTGCTTTTGATGTGGTCGCAGATCCGGCCACCATGCTCGCGCCCGTTCTCGATGAAGATCTTGTTGGCATCGAAGCCCGAGGCGAGCACGCCGGCGATGTACGCACCCGGCACGTTGGTCTCCATGGTTTCGGGCGCGTGCCGTGGTACGCCGCTGGTCTCATCCACCGCCACGCCGACCGAGCGGAGGAGCGAGAGGTCCGCCGTGTAGCCGGTCAGGGCCAGGACGAAATCGGCCGCAATCGCTTCCCGTTCCCCGTCCGGATCGCGACGCACCACGACCTCTGACCGCCCGATCTCGACCACGCGGCTGCACCAGCGAACCGCCACCCGGCCCTCCTTCACGCGGTTGGTGATGTCGGGCAGGATCCACGGCTTCACCCCCCGGTCGAACTCGCTCAGGAAGTGCACCAGGGTGACGCGTGCGCCGACCCGGCACAGCTCGAGCGCCGCCTCGACCGCGCTGTTGCCCCCGCCCACCACGACCACGCGCTGCTGCCAGTAGGGATGCGGCTCCACGAAGAAGTGCGATACGTGCGGGAGATCTTCCCCGGGGACGCGCAACGGATTGGGCGACTCAAAGTAGCCGGTCGCGAACACGAGGTGACGGCCTCGGATGGCCTCCGGCTCAGAGCTCCCTGGGTGCTGCGCCACCAGCTCGAATCCATCCCCCGCCCGCGTCACGCGGGACACGGTGTGGTATTGGCGCACGTCCAGCTCGAAATGCTCCGCCACCTTGCGGTAATAGGTCAGGGCCTCGCGTCGAGTGGGCTTGTCGCCGGCGGTCACGAACGGCACCCCGATCTCGAGCTTTTCGGGGGTCGAGAAGAACGTCATGTACAAGGGATAGCGCATCAGACTGGAGGCGACCGGCCCCTTGTCGAACAACGAGCACGTCAGCCGGGCGCGCTTCGCCGCCACGCCCACCGCGAGCCCGCAGGGCCCGGCTCCGATCACCGCGAGGTCGAGCATCAACCAGCCACTGTCACGTCACTTCGATGATCTGATCGCGATGCGAGCCGACGCTCACGTACTGGATCGGCGCGTGGGCCAAGTCTTGGAGCCGGTCCAAGTAGGCGCGGGCCGGCGGTGGCAAATCCGCCAGCCGGCGCACCTGGCAGAGCGACTTCTGCCAGCCCGGGAGCGACTCGTAGAGCGGCTCCACGCGGGCAAGACGCTCCACTTCGGCCGGCATAGAGTCGAGCGACTCGCCGTCGCAGCGGTAGCCCACACACACGGGAATCTCCGAGAACGAATCGAGCACGTCGAGCTTGGTGACCGCGAGGCCGGTGAGGCCGTTGACACGCACCGCATAGCGCACGACGACGGCGTCGAACCACCCGCAGCGACGCGGCCGCCCCGTGGTCGCCCCGTACTCGTCCCCCAGCTCGCGGATGCGCTCGGCCAGCGCCGGGGTGGCCTCGGTCGGAAGCGGCCCGTTCCCCACACGGGTCGTGTACGCCTTGACGACGCCGAGCACGGCATCGACCGCCGTGGGGCCGATCCCCGCCCCGACGGCCGCGCCGCCAGCGGTCGTATTGGACGAGGTCACGTACGGGTAGGTGCCGTGGTCCACGTCCAGCAGCGCACCCTGCGCGCCTTCGAGCAGCACCGACTCCCCACGCTCGAGCGCCTCCCATACCACGCGTCCGGCGTCCACGGCGAGCGGCAGCAGCCGAGGGGCGAGCCGCTCGAGCAGCCCCACGTGCTCCCCTGGATCGGCGCGCTCCGTCGACCCAAGCAGCCCGAGGAACTCGTTGGCGGCCTGGACGCGTCCGCACACCAGCTCCTTCGCCCGCCCCAGGTTCCGCAGGTCGCCCACCCGGATGCCCCGTCGCCCGTACTTGTCCTCATAGGTGGGCCCGATGCCGCGGCCAGTGGTGCCGATCTTCTCTCGAGCCTCACGCGCCCGGTCGAGCAGCTTGTGGAACGGGAGGGTCAGGTGCGCACGGTCCGACACGTAGAGCTTGTGCTCGGTCCGGATGCCGCGCTCACTGAGGGCATCGAGCTCGGTGAACAGCGTCTCCGGATCGAGCACGACGCCGTTGCCGACCAGGCACACGGCGCCCTGGATGATCCCCGAGGGAATCTGGTGCAGTACGAACTCGCCGGCGGCCGTATGGACCGTGTGGCCAGCGTTGGCGCCGCCCTGATAGCGTACCACGAGATCGGCGCGCTCGGCGAGCACGTCGACGATTTTCCCTTTGCCCTCGTCGCCCCATTGGGCGCCGACGACCACAACACAATGGGTCTTCGGTCCGAACATGGCTCCCCAGCAAAAAAACGCCCCGGAACCGGGGCGTTGGAGTATCCTCCGACGGAAGCTAGACTCATGAGCATCGGGCGTCAACGCATCCGATTCGCACTCTCAAGAGTGGGCCCGGCACGCCGCTGCCCTTAAGGGCAGAGCATCGCCGGGCCCAGGCTTCAGCCTGGGAAGAGAGCGGCGGCGACGCCCGCGGCCACCCGGCGCACGCCCTCCAGCGTCAGCCGCTCGGCCGAGTCGCGCGGCGTATGAACGATCTTTGCCGTCCCCCAGTCGCCCCGCATGATCGTCACGCCCTCGCGTGCCGCCGCGCTCAGGACGAGGCCGTCCACCAGCACCGGCAGCCAGCGCGCCCGCCGCGCGCCGAGCGCCGCGGCCACACGCGCGATCGTGGGCCCGGTGCGATGGACGAAGGCGATCGTAAAGCCCCGGTCGTCGAGGCCGTCGAAGTTGACGAGACACGTGTCGCCGAGCAGGTTGGCCCGTTCCCGCACCAGCGCCCGTGCCCCGAGCAAGCCGTACTCCTCGGCGTCGGGGAAGAGCACTCCGACTGGCGCGTCCGGCGGCAGGGCATCCAGGGTGGCGAGAACGGCCACCACGCCCGCCGCGTTGTCGACGGCGCCCGCCGAGCGATCGGTCACCCGGTTGGCCGCAAGCAGCAGGACGCCCGTCACGCCGGCGGCGCCGGCGAGGACGTCGGGCGCGCCCACGCGGAGCGGACCGAGCAGCGCGCGCACGACCAGAGCGAGGAGCTCGAGCGCGCCGAGGATGGCCAGCGCGGCGGCCCCGAGGCGCGTCGCCATCGAGAGGGGCTGGCCTTTCGAGTCGTAATGCGCGGCGAGCCACACCGAGACGCGAGCCCGGGGGCGGACGGCGATCAGGTTGACGCCCTCGAGCGGCGCCCGCCCGAGGCGGTGCAGCAGCGATCGCCCCGTGAACCGGTGCTCCATCACGACGAGTCCGCGCGTGGCGAGCTCACGCTTCAGCACTTCCCGAATCTGCTGGTTCGCCGCCGTGCCCGTGAGCCGCGGGACCGCGATGGCCGCGAGCAACGCGCGGTAGTCCATCACGCGGCGACGAGCTTCACCACTCGCTCCCGCTCCGACGCCGCCACGGGTGCCAGCGGCGGCCGCACCGGCCCGCCGTACAGGCCCCCCCCCACGGCGTCCATCGCGGCCTTCACGCCCGCGGGCCCGAGCTTGGCCACGACCTCCCGGTCGAGCGGTGCGAGCCGCTCCTGGAGCTTCCCCGCGCCCTCCCGGTCGCCGGCGCGGAAGGCGGCGAGTACCTGGGCGCAAAGCGCGGCAGCGAAGCAGGCCACGGCCAGGATGCCCCCCTCGCAGCCCAGCTCCAGGGCGGCATACAGGAGCGAGCCCGACCCGACAAAGACCGACCACTGCGGCGCCGCGTCGCGGTATGCCGCGAGGTTCTTCGCGTCGCCGGAGGAGTCCTTGACGCCGACGATGTTGGCATGGGCCGCGAGCTGCCGCAGCAGGCCGGCGGCGATGGGTAGGTGCGTGTACTTGGGGATGTTGTACACGAGCACCGGCACCGGGCTCGCGTCGGCCACGGCCCGATAGTAATCCACAAGGCTCGCGGGGGAGACGGCGGCGGAAAAGTAGGCGGGGGGCCGCACCAGCACGGCATCCGCGCCTTCGGTCGCCGCCGCACGGCTCAGCGCCACCGCCTGGCGGGTGGACTCCCCGCCCGTCCCCACGATGAGCCAGCGCTTGTCCGGCAGTACCTCGCGCACCCACGCGACCATACGGCCCTGCTCGTCCGGGTCGAGCAGGGCCGATTCGCCCGTCGAGCCCGCCACGACCACGCCATCGAGCCCCGCCGCGACGAGCCGGGTCACGTTGTGGCGCAGATGGACGGGGGCGACTTCTCCTGTCGCGCTGTCGAACGGCGTGGTAATGGGGGCGAGCACCCCCGCGAGCTGCCGCTCCGTCACTGGCCGGGGGCGGCCTCGGCGGGCGTGGGGACGCGCGGACGGCGGCGCACGGCGCGCATCTGCTTCTCGAAGTCCACGGGATTCGTCGCGGCGGCGAGCGCCGTCTCGTACGTCACCACCTCGTCCGCCACCAGGTCTATGAGGTGCTGGTCGAAGGTCTGCATGCCGTACTCGTCACGCGCTTCACGAATGTAGTCGTGCAGCTCCTCGGTGCGGCCCCCGTCCTTGATCAGCTCCCGCACCTCGCCGGTGGAGATCAGGATCTCCACCGCCGCCACCCGCCCGTGGCCGTCGGCGCGCTGAAGGAGCCGCTGTGACACGACCGCCTGCAGCGCCTCGCACAGCCGCAGCCGCGCGACCTCCTCTTCCTCGGGCGGGAACATCGAGATCATGCGGCTCACCGTGGTCACGGCGTCGGGGGTGTGCAGCGTTGAGATCACGAGATGCCCCGTTTCGGCTGCCTTCATCGCGGTGTCGATGGTCTCGGCATCGCGCATCTCGCCGATCAAGACGACGTCCGGATCCTGGCGCATCGCGGCGCGGAGCCCCGCGCGGAAATCGTCCGTATCGACCCCGATCTCCCGCTGCGTTACCGAGCAGTTGATGTCGCGGTGCAGAAACTCGATTGGATTCTCGAGCGTGACGATGTGCTTGTTCTGCGTCTGGTTGATATGGTTCACCATGGCGGCCATGGTCGAGCTCTTCCCCGAGCCCGTCACACCGGTCACGAGAATCATCCCGCGCTCGGTCGCGGCGACGCTCGCGAGGATCGGTGGCAGCTTGAGCGTATCGAACGTCGGCACGTCGAACGGGATCACGCGCATCACGATCATGAACGAGGAGCGCTGCCGCAGGATGTTCACGCGGAACCGCCCGACGCCGGGCATGCCCCAGGAGCAGTCGTAATCGCGCAGCCGGTCGAGACGGGCGCGGTCCTCGTCGTTGGGGATCAGGTGCTGCGCGATCGCCTTGGTCTGCTCCGGCGTCAGGCGGTGCTTGGTCAGAGCAACCAGCTTCCCGTCGATGCGTGCGCGGAACACGTCTCCGGCCTTGACGTGGAGGTCCGACGCTCCACGGTCGATGGCCGCCTTGATGATCTGCTCGATGCCGCGCGGTTGCCCGGCGGCGGCGCCCGCACGAGCGCTCTTGGCTTTCTCCTCCACTAGTGCCGTTCCAACGTGTTTGGCAGAATCATGTTCAGCGATTCCTTGAGTCGGTTGTTCAAATACCGCTTGCCTTTGCCCGTCTTTAAGAACCGTTCCCGCCGGCGGGCATCCGCAAGATGCACGCACGCCTCGTAATAGATCAACTTCAGGGGACGTCGATATGCAGTCGAGCGTACTCGACCAGCATTGTGGTCTCTGAAACGCGCTCGCAGATCGCTCGTGGAGCCCGTATAGAACCGTCCGTCCCGTTCGCTGAGCAGAACATACGTGTACTCCATACGATGGCTCTCGTTCGCATCAAGGGAGTTGGAACGGCACTAGTATCCGGCCTCCAGGTCGACCGTGTTGGCGAGCGGGGACCCTGCAAGATAGCGCCGGATGTTCTCCACGATCAGCCCTGTCTCGCGCTCCCAGAACCGCGTCGTCACGGCGGCCACATGGGGGCTCACGAGCACGCGCGGGTGATGCCAGAAGGGGTGGCCTGCGGGCAGCGGCTCCGTCGCGAAGACATCGAGCGCGGCGCCTCGCAACCGAGGGGCGTCGAGCGCGTCGAGCAGGGCCGTCTCGTCCACCAGCGTCCCGCGAGAGACGTTCACGACAATGGCATCGTGCGGCAGCCGCGCGAGCACCGCCCGGCTCACCGCGCCGCGCGTCTCCGCGGTGTGGGGCGCGGCGATCACGAAACAGTCGCTCTCGGCGGCGAGCCGCGGCAGGTCGCCGAGCGCGCCCACCCAACCGACGCCGGGCGGCCCGCCGCGCGCCGGCCGCCGCCGCACGCCCGTGACGCTCATTCCCAGGGCCGCCCCACGCCGCGCGATCGCCCCCCCGATGCCGCCCAGGCCGAACACCCCCAGCCGGAGCTCGCCGAACTCGCGTACCGGGACCTCGAAACCGGTGAACTCCGCCCACGCCCACCGGCCCGCCGCTTGGAACTCGCGCATGCGGTCGAGCCCGCGCGCGAAGTAGCCGATGGCGGCGAGCGTCCAGTCGGCGATGGGCTCGGCGTGGATGGCGGCCGAGTTCGTGAGCACGATTCCCGTCCCGGCGACATGCGGCAAGCTCGGAGCCACGCCCGCGGTCACGGTGTGCGCCCAGCGGAGCGTCCCCCGGCCGGCCTTAGCCACGCCGGCGGGCACCACGTGTCCCAGGTAGACCTCGGCACCGTGCACCGCCGCCATCGCCTCCGACGTGCCGGGGCCATCCGCGGGCGTTGGGGGCACTTCCACTACCGCCCAACCGGGCCCGAGCGCCGCCCGAATCGTGGCGACCGTGGACGGTGGCACTCGCCAGGCGGCGTGCGGCGACGCAAGATCGACGACCAGCCGTCGGAGGGAGGTCACTCGCCCGTGGAAACGGTCCGCACACCTGGCTCGTGGAGCAGCGCCACCATCACTTCGTCGTGCAGCCGCTTGGGCCCGAGCAGCGTGAAATCGATCACGAGGTCCACGTTCTCGCGACGGCTCGCCTGGCGCTCGATCTCGAGTCCGGTGCGGCGCACGACTGCCTCGAGCTCGTCCAGCACCGTGGGGTCGGGATGGGCGTGCACCGACAACGTGCTCCGGGTGGATTGCCGCGCCACCAGCCGCTCGACGCGCCCGAGTCCCTGCAGCACCACCAGGACGAGCAGCGTGGTGCCCCCGGCTTCCCAATAGAACGTCGCGCCGAGGGCGACTCCGATGGCCGCGACGACCCAGATCGTGGCTGCGCTCGTGAGACCGACGACCGCGCCGCGCGCATGTAGAATCGTGCCCGCGCCGATGAACCCCACGCCGGTCACGATCTGTGCGGCGATGCGCGTCGGGTCGGCAGTCCCGGCCGCCATGGTGATCGACAGCTTCGTGTACAGCATCGACCCGATGCAGATCAGGATATTGGTCCGCAAGCCGGCCGGCTTGCCGCCCAGCTCGCGCTCGAGACCGATGGCGCCGCCGAACACCGTCGCCAGGCACAACTGGAGGAAGAGCTCCAGCCGGAACATCTGGGCCATCTGCGCTAGGAAGTGTGGCATCAGGCTCCCTTTCCCTCCTCCTCGAGGAACCCCATGCGTCGGCGGACCTGGACCATCGTGCGGCGGGCGATGGCGCGCGCCCTGGCCGCGCCGGCCCGGAGCAGGTCCGTCACCTTGCGCGGCTCCGCCTGGAGCGCCTGCGCCCGCTCGCGGATGGGGGTGAGCGCGGCTATCATATTGTCCGCCAGCACCCGCTTGCAGTCGAGACAACCCCATCCCGCGGTGCGGCAGTTGTGCGCCACCAGCTTGAGCGTGTCCGGCGGCGAGAAGCCGTGGTGAATGGTGAAGATATTGCAGATGTCGGGGTTGCCCGGGTCCTTCCGTGTCACGCGCGCCGGGTCGGTGGCGGCGGGCTTGAGCTTCTCCCAAATGGTCTCGGGCGTGTCGAAGAGGGCGATCGTGTTGCCAAGGCTCTTCGACATCTTGGCCTGGCCGTCGAGTCCCAGGACGCGCTTCGCGGTCGACAACAGTGCCTGCGGCTCGGGGAACGTGAAGCCATTCGCGAACCGCGTGTTCCAGCGGCGCGCGATCTCCCGCATCAGCTCGAGGTGCTGGAGCTGATCTTCACCCACCGGCACGAGTGTTGCCTCGTACAGGAGCACGTCGGCGGCCTGGAGCACGGGATAGTTCAGGAGTCCCGCCGGCACGCTCTCCTGGCGCTGCGCCTTGTCTTTGAACTGCGTTTGGCGCTCCAGCTCGCCCAGGGGCGTGACGGTGTTGAGGAGCCAGTACAGCTCCGTGTGCTCGGTGACGTGCGATTGCACGAAGACAATCGCTCGAGCCGGATCGATACCGGAGGCGAACAGCCCGATCGCCATGTCGACCGTGCGCTGGGCCAGCGTGGCCGTGTCGTAGGGCTGCGTAACGGCGTGCAGGTCCACCACGCAGAACAGGCAGTCGTGTTGGTGCTGTAGCTTGACCCAGTTCTGCACGGCGCCGAGGTAATTGCCGATGTGCAGCTCGCCCGAGGGCTGGATGCCAGAGAAGACGCGCGCCATGGGCTCACAACGTACGACGCTGGAGGTCTGGGCCGCAAGGTGCGAGAACTCAAAGACTTAGTCGATGTCGCCACACAGGCCGCGGAGCGCGCCGCGCGCTTCCTCAGAGGCACCACGCCCGCCAGCAGCCGCCACTGGATCGAAAAAAGTCGCCACGACTTCGTGACCGAGGCGGACCGGCAGGCCGAGGCGCTGATCGCGGACAGTTTGCTGCACGCAGTGCCGGAGTCGCGTGTGGTGGGCGAAGAGCTGTCGCCGGGTGCGACGCGGGTGGGCGACGTCGTGTGGATTGTGGATCCGCTCGACGGCACGACGAATTTTCTGCACGGCTATCCGCAGTACGCGGTTTCGATCGGGGTGTTGGTGGAAGGAGCGCTGGGCGCCGGCGTCGTGCACGATGTGACGCGAGATCGGGTGTACTGGGGCGCGAGCGGACTCGGCGCCTGGGAGGGCGACCGCCGTCTCCATGTCTCGGAGCTCACCGAGCCGCGGCAGGCCCTCGTCGGGACCGGGTTCCCGTTCAAGAATCTCCCGCTCTTGCGACGCTACCTCGATCAGTTCGCCGCTGTCATGGGGGCGACGAGCGGCATCCGGCGGGCAGGCGCGGCGGCGCTCGATCTCGTTGACGTGGCCGCCGGCCGCCTCGATTGTTTCTGGGAGCTGACGCTCGCCCCGTGGGACGTGGCCGCCGGCGTTGTGCTCGTTCGCGAGGCGGGCGGTGTGGTGACCACGCTCGACGACTCGACCGATGTGTTGCAGCACGGCTCGGTTGTCGCCGGCAATCCCCTGCTGCATCGATGGTTGTTGGATGTCGTGAGGGCCGCCTGAATGCCCGCGCCGCTCGTCGAATGTGTGCCGAACTTCTCGGAAGGCCGCAACGCCGCGACCATCGATGCCCTTCGCAGAGCGCTCTCGAGCGTCCCCGGCGTCAGACTGCTGGACGTCCAGGCCGATGCGGCGCACAACCGCTCGGTCTTCACGTTCGTGGCGCCTCCCGCGGCGAGCGTCGAAGCGGCGCTTGCCGCCATGCGCGTCGCGACCGAACGGATCGACCTCTCGCGACACAGCGGAGAGCATCCGCGAATGGGGGCGACCGACGTCGTGCCGTTCGTGCCGGTGCGTGACGCCACGATGGACGAGTGCGTCGCCCTCGCCCGCCGGCTCGGCGAGCGCGCCGCCGCCGAGCTCCGGATCCCGATCTATCTCTACGCTAAGGCGGCCACCCGCCCCGAGCGGGAGCGCCTGCCCGATATCCGGAAGGGCGAGTTCGAAGGCCTGCGCGAACGCCTCGGGAAGGATCCGGCCGCCGATCCCGATTTCGGGCCCACGCGCATCCATCCCACGGCCGGGGCGACGGCGATCGGGGCACGTCCGTTTCTGGTGGCGTTCAACATCTACCTCGACACGAGCGATGTCGCGCTCGCTAAGGACATCGCGAAGCGGATCCGCACGTCGAGCGGCGGGCTCCCCGCCGTGCAAGCCTCGGGGTTCGAGGTGGGGGGGAAGGCCCAGGTGTCCATGAATCTGCTCGACATCGACGTGACGTCTCCGGCGACGGTATTCACGGCCGTCGAATCGGCGGCTCGGCAGCGCGGCGTGGGAATCTTGAAGAGCGAGGTGGTGGGGCTGATCCCGGAGCGCGCGGTCCTCGGCGCGGGAGCGGCCTCCCTGAAGCTCTCCGATCCCGAGTCGCACCTGCTCGAACCGAAGATCAGGGCTGCCGAGGGGCCCACGCTGGACGGCTGGCTCGACGACCTAGCCGGCGGGGCGCCGGTGCCCGGCGGCGGCAGTGCCGCGGCGCTGGCGGGCGCGCTCGCCGCCGCCCTCGTCGCCATGGTGGCGCGGCTCACCGTCGGGCGGAAGGCCCACGCCGCCGTGCAGCCACGCGTGGCGGAGATACTGGCCGAAGCGGACGCCCTCCGGGCTCAGCTGCGCCGTCTCGTGGACGATGACGCGGCCGCCTATGCGAAGGTCAGCGCGGCCTACCGGCTGTCGAAGGACGATCCCCGCCGGGCGCAGGCCGCGGACGAGGCGCTCGTCGGCGCGGCCCAGACGCCGCTCGCGATGGCCCGCGGTGCCGCTCGGCTGCTCGCGCTCGCGCAGGAAATCGGGACGATCGGCAACCGGAACGCGCGTTCCGATGCCAGGGTCGGCGAAGCGCTGGCCCGTGCCGCGCTTTCGGGCGCCGTGGAGAACGTCAGGGTGAACGTGGGGTCGCTGTCGGAGCCGGGCCTCGGGAAGTCGCTGCTCGAGGAGGCGGAAGGCCTGGTGAGGCAGGTGGGCCAAACGTAGGGGCGCAGCATGCTGCGCCCCTACCCGTCAGTCGGCAGTCGTCAGGACCCGCGGCGGCCCGCCGTTGTCGAGAATGGCCACCGTATGCTCGAAGTGGGCGGACAGGGACCCATCTTCGGTCACCACCGTCCACTTGTCCTCCAGGGTGCGGATGTCCGCGCCGCCGGCGTTCACCATCGGCTCGATGGCGAGCGTCATGCCGGGCATGAGCCGGGGACCGCGCTTCGGCTTCCCGTAGTTCGGCACCTGCGGGTCCTCGTGGAACGCCGACCCGATCCCGTGTCCGACCAGCTCCCGGACCACCGAGTAGCCCGCGCCCTCCGCCACCTGCTGCACCGCGTGGCCGATGTCCCCCACGTGATTGCCGGCCCGCGCCTGAGCGACCCCCGCCGTCAGCGCCTGCTGGGTCACCGCGAGCAAGCGCTCCACCTCGGGGCTCACCTTGCCGACGGGGAAGGTCGCGGCCGAGTCCGCGTGCAGGCCGTCGAGCCACACCCCGACGTCCACGCTCAGGAGGTCGCCGGCTTTGAGGACGCGGTGCGATGATGGGATGCCGTGGACGACCTCCTGGTTGATCGACGTGCACAGGGTAGCGGGGAAGTCGTACAATCCCTTGAACGACGGGCGGGCGCCGGGGTGTGAACGGATGAAGTCCTCCGCGGCGCGGTCGAGCTGCTCGGTCGAAACGCCGGGGCGCACCTGACTCGCGACCAGCGCCAGCGTCGCCGCGACCATCCGACCGGCGGCGGCCATCGTCTCGATCTCGCGCGGCGACTTGATGGTGATCATCGCCCGATGACGCGCTGGATCTCGGTGGCGATCTCGTCCACCGTGCCGGTGCCGGGGACGCGGTGCACAATGCCGCGTTGGGCGAAGTGGGCGATGAGCGGGGCGGTGTCGCGCTGGTACACCTGGAGTCGGGTCTTGATGGCCTCCGCGGTGTCGTCGGACCGACCTTCCTGCGCCGCCCGGCTCCCCATACGGCGGATCAGCTCTTCCTCGGGCACGTCGAGCAGCAGGATGTGGTTCAAGCGCTGGCCACGCTCCGCCAGCGTGCGATCCACCAGCTCGGCCTGGGCGGCGGTGCGGGGGAACCCGTCGAGCACCGCGCCCTGCTGCGCCTCGGGCTTCGCGAGCTCTTCCTTGATCAAGGAGAGAATGACGCCGTCGGGGACGAGCTTGCCCTCGTCCATGAACTTCTTGGCCTCGAGGCCGAGCGGCGTCCGCGCCTGCACCGCCGCCCGGAGAATGTCGCCTGTCGTGATCTTCGGCAGCCCGAGCCGCTGTGCGAGGATCTTGCCCTGAGTGCCTTTCCCCGAGCCCGGTGCGCCTAAGAGGAGGATGAACACCGCACGCCTACATGTACCGCTGGCGGCCGCGGAACTTGACGCGCCCTTCCTTCATAAACCCGTCGTAATGTCGCAACAGCAGGTGCTGCTGCACCTGCGTGACGGTGTCGAGCGCGACACCCACCACGATGAGCAGCGCGGTGCCGCCGAAGCCGAACGGCATGTTGAAGGTATTCGACACCACGATCGGGAGCATGGCCACGACCGTGAGAAAGATCGCCCCGGGGAACGTGATGCGGGACAGCACGTCGTCGATGTAATCCGCCGTAGCGGCACCGGGCTTCACGCCCGGGATGAAGCCGCCCTGCTTCTTCAGGTTTTCCGCAAGGTCCACAGGGTTGAAGATGATCGACGTGTAGAAGTACGCGAAAAAGATGATCAGCAGCGCGCTGGTGATCAGGTACACCGGCGACGTGACGCTGAAGTATTCGGCCAGATGCTTCAGGGTCTGGTTCCCACTGAAGGCGGCGATCGTCCCGGGGACGATGATGAGCGACTGGGCGAAGATGATGGGCATTACGTTCGCCGTATTGAGACGCAGCGGAATGAAGGTCTTCTGGCCCTCGCGGATGCGGCCTCGACCCATCACCTTGCGCGGGATCTGAATGGGGATGCGCCGCGCCGCGACCGTGACCGCGACCGTGCCGGCGACCACGAGCACCATGACCGCGAGCACGATGATGAGCTTGGGGAACGTGAGGCTGCGCGCCTGGAGGGCGTCGATGGTGCGGATCGTCTCGGGCCAGATGCGCTCCACGATCGAGAAGAAGATCAGGAGGCTCGCCCCGTTGCCGATGCCGCGCTCCGTGATCTGCTCGCCCAGCCACATCACGAACACGCCGCCGGTGGTGAGAGTGAGCACCGTGGTCAACCGGAAGAAAAAGCCCGGCGTCGCCACGGCCCCCGGGATCTGCTCCGTGAAGAGTGCGTACCCGTAGGCCTGGAACAGACACAGCACGACGGTGAGGTAGCGCGTCCACTGCGTGAGCTTTTTCCGGCCCTCCTCGTCGCGCTGCATCTTGTCGACGACCGGGAACACGGGCGCGGCCAGCTGGAAGACGATGCTCGCCGAGATGTACGGCATGATGCCGAGCGCAAACACCGTCGCGCGGCCGAAGCTGCCGCCCGCGAACAGGTCGTACAGGCTGAAGAGCGTGCCCTGACCCTGGTTCCGCAGGAAGTCGGCGAGGGCCTGCACGTTCACGCCGGGGGTCGCGATGTGCGCCCCAATGCGGTACACGACCAGGCACAGGAGCGTGAAGAGGATCTTCTCCTTCAGCTCCGGGACCTTGAACAGGTTGGGCAGTCGCGGTGCGGTCATCGGGGCGGTCAGCTCGCGATGGTGCCGCCCGCCTGCTCGATCTTCGAGCGGGCCGAGGCCGACACCGTCACGCCCTTCACGCTGAACTTACGCTCCACGTCCCCCATGCCAAGCAGCTTGATCGGGTGGTCCGGCCGGCGCACCAGCCCGGCACCGAACAGCGTCTCCGGTGTGACCTCGACGCCGTCGGCGAGCTGGCCCAGGTGGCGGACGTTGACCACCTGAGCGGGCTGCTTGAAGGGGTTGGTGAAGCCGCGCTTCGGGATACGGCGGATGAGCGGCATCTGCCCGCCCTCGAAGCCGGGCCGCGTCTGCCCGCCCGCGCGTGCGGTCTGACCTTTACCGCCCCGCCCCGCCGTCTTGCCGATCCCCGAGCCCGGTCCGCGCCCCTTGCGGATGCGCGCGCGGTGCGACCCTGGTGGCCTCCGCAAGCTCGACAGCGTGATGCGCGGCAGCTCGGACTTCGGCGCCTTCGCCCGCGGCTTTGCCTTGGGCCTCGCCCGCGGCTTCGTCTTTGCCTTCGGCTTCGCCATCGCCTATTCCCCTGCCTTTGCCTTTGCGGGCGTCACCTCGACCAGGTGGCGCACTTGATACAGCATGCCTCGGAGCGACGGCCGATCTTGTTTCACCACGACGGCCTGGTGGTGCTTCAAGCCGAGCGCTTCGAGCGTCCGCCGCTCGAACGCGGGCCGCCCGATTCCGGACCGGACCTGCAGGATACGCAGCTCGCCCTTGCCGGGCGGCGGCAGCGGCCGGTCGCGGCCCGGCTTGCGCTTGCGGTACTTCCGTGTGGGCGGCAACCTAGCCATGGACGGCCTCCTGCCGGGCCCTGTAATGGATCGCCTCGAGCTCGACGCCGCGCTCCTTGGCGACACGCCGCGCCGTTGTGAGGTGCTGGAGCGCGTCCAGCGTGGCCCGGACCATGTTGTGCGGGTTGGTCGAGCCGAGGCTCTTGGTGAGGATGTCGCGCACGCCGGCGCACTCGAGCACCGCCCGCACCGGCCCGCCCGCGATGACGCCCGTCCCGGATGCGGCGGGTTTCAACAGCACGCGCCCGGCGCCGTGGTGACCGATGATCTCATGCGGGATCGTCGTCCCCGCGAGCGGGATCTCGACCAGGCGACGGCGGGCGGCTTCGACCGCCTTGCGCACGGCCTCGCTCACCTCGTTCGCCTTGCCGGTGGCGATCCCGACCCGCCCTTGCCCGTCGCCCACGGCGACGAGCGCGTTGAACCCGAAGCGCCGGCCGCCCTTCACGACCTTCGCGACCCGGTTGATGGAAATGACGTTCTCGACGAGCCCGTCGCCCTCGCGCTGGCGGTCGCTCGAGTCGCGCCGCTCCCCGCCCCGCCCCCGACCCCGACCCCCCCGGCCCCGCCCGCGCCCTCCGCCACCGCCTGCGCCACCGCCACCGCCTCCACCTCCGCCTCCACCCCCTCCGCCACCCGGAGCCGCGGCAGGGCGCTCGTCGTGCGATGGTTCGCCACCCGCGTGCGCCGTCTCTGTAGGCTCAATCGTCCCCGGGCCCGACGGCCCGGGCTGGTGTTCGGTCGTCATTAGAGCTCCAATCCGCCTTTGCGGGCGCCGTCGGCCACCGCCTTGACGCGCCCGTGATACTGGTAGCCGCCGCGGTCGAACACGACCTTGGTGATCCCCTTCTCCTTGGCCTTGGCGGCGATCAGCCGCCCGAGCGCGAAGCTCCTGGCGGTCTTGCCCTTGCCGTCGACCTGGAGACCCTCTGAGGTGTCCGCAGCCCCGACCAGCGTGACGCGCCGGGCGTCGTCCACCACCTGGGCGTAGATGTGCTTCGAGGAGCGGAACACGACGAGGCGCGGCCGCTCCGCGCTACCCGCCACCTTGCGGCGTACCCGCAGGTGCCGCCGGTAGCGGCGGCTCTCCCGCGTCCGCACTTTATGAATCGTTCGCATGGTCTATTTCGCCGCCTGGGCGGTCTTACCGGCCTTGCGCCGGACCTGCTCGCCCGCGTATCGGATCCCCTTGCCTTTGTAGGGCTCGGGCGGCCGGATCGCGCGGATCTCCGCCGCTACCTGGCCCACGAGCTCCTTGTCCACGCCCTCGATCTTCACGACGACGTTGTTGTCCACCGAGATCTTGATCCCCTGCGGCGCGTGATACGGCACCGGATGGGAGAAGCCGACGACGAGCTGCACGCCGAACGGTTTTGGCTCCGCCTTGTAGCCCACCCC
>WNGO01001073.1_pt1 | contig 17368 bp, 11 predicted proteins | sample 5400511 | NCBI WGS metagenome assembly WNGO01 (sample SAMN13153380, study PRJNA577476) | soil metagenome | isolation source: 20 cm soil or saprolite under Garry oak tree replicate 2 | place: USA:California | collected 2016-06-15 | reverse complement strand
CCGGGCTTCCGTTCGGCCCGTTCGACGCGGTCTCGCACCGCACCTTCGAGATCGGGCTGCGCGCCTGGGTGGAAGAACAGGCGGGATTGCGGCTGGGCTATGTCGAGCAGCTCTATACCTTCGGCGATCGCGGCCGGCACACACAAGCCGGCGACACTGATACCCATGTCGCCTCGATCGGCTATCTTGCACTGACGCGCGCGGCCGACAACACCTCGCCTGCGCCGGGCGCGATGTTCGAGCCCTGGTACCGGTTTTTCCCATGGGAAGACTGGCGGGAGGCCCGGCCCGCCATGATCGAGCGTGACATCCTTCCAGAACTGACGCGCTGGGCAACCGAGAGCGAGCAACCGGGGACGGCACGCGCGCTCGGCCGCAAGGACCGGGTCCGGCTTTATTTCGGCACCGGGGGCGCGCATTGGGACGAGGAGCGCGTGCTCGATCGTTACGAGTTGCTTTATGAGGCAGGACTGATCGAGGAGGCGCGACGGGACGGACGCCCTGCTGCATTGGCGCGCAAGTCGCCTTCCCCACTCGGCGTATCGATGCGCTTCGACCACCGGCGAATTCTGGCCACCGCGATGGGACGGCTGCGCGCCAAATTGAAATACCGACCCGTGGTATTTGAACTTTTGCCGCCCGAATTCACACTCACTGAACTGCAACGGACCGTGGAAGCGATTTCAGGGCGGCATCTGCACAAGCAGAATTTCCGAAGGCTGGTGGAAACCGGCGCCCTGGTCGAACCGACCGGCGTGATGTCGACACAGACCGGTGGCCGGCCCGCCGCGCTGTTTCGCTTCCACCGCGAGGTGCTGCAGGAGCGGCCAGCGCCGGGCCTGCGCGTACGCGGGCGGCGCTGACGGCGTGACGGTGTTGAGGATATGATGCGATAGGTCCTTAAGCCTGGGCCGATCGCCGGGAGGCCTGATGTTCGACTCGCCGTTCGACTTCTTTGCGCTGCTGATAGCCATCGTGGCCTTTATTTTCGCGCGCAAGGCATTCAATCAGGCTGCGACGCTGCGCGCCCGGCTGGACGCGATCGAAGCGACGGGATTGCAGGCGAGGCCTGGCCCGCCGGCGGTGACAGCATTCGAGGGGCTTGAGCAAACCCCGGCAGCAGCGTCGCCGGGCATCGCCGCCGAACAGGCGGAAGCGGTCGCCGATGTCGAAGCGGTCGCGCCTGCCGCGGACGACCAGGACGCGGCGCCGAAGGGCGCCGGCGGCGCCAAGGCAGCGATGCCGCCGCCGCTTCCGCAAGCCGAGCCCGGCTTCGAGGAACGCATCGGCACCCGCTGGGTGGTCTGGGTCGGCGGATTGACGCTGGCGCTCGGCGGATTTTTCATGGTCCGTTATTCGATCGACGCAGGACTGCTCGGGCCCGGCGTGCGCGTCCTGCTGGGCGGCGCGTTCGCGCTGGCCCTGCTTGCGGCAGGCGAATGGACGCGCCGCAAGGAGAGCATCTCCACGATCGAAGCGCTGCCGATCGCCAATATCCCCGCGATCCTCACCGCCGCGGGGACCGCCGTTGCTTTCGCAACCGTCTACGCTGCCTACGCGCTTTACGATTTTCTCGCGCCCGCGACCGCATTCATCCTGTTAGGCATGGTGGCGCTGGGCACGCTCGCCGCGGCGCTGTTGCACGGCCCGGCGCTAGCGGGTCTCGGTGTCGCCGCCGCGTTCGCCACCCCGGTTCTGGTTTCTTCCGAGAAGCCGGACTTATGGGCGTTGTATATCTATCTCGCCATCGTCACCGCAGCGGCCTTTGGCCTGGCGCGCATCCGGTTGTGGCGCTGGCTCGCGGTCACCACCATCGCCTTCGCGCTGCTCTGGACCTTCCCTTGTCTGCAATGCGGCCCGTCGATGGTCGCTCCACACGCGTTCCACGTCATGTCAGGATTTGTGCTCGCGGCATTGCTGGTAGTGTGCGGATTCATGTTCGGTCCGCCCGCGGACGAAGGCCAAATCGAACCGATCTCATCCGGATCGCTGGCGGCCTATCTGTTTGGCGCAACGATGATCGCGCTCGCGAGTTTCCATGCCGACACGGCCATCCTTGTATTTGCACTGATGGTGGCTGGCACATTATTCGTGGCATGGCGCGCGCCGGCCGCCACCGGCGCGATCGCCGCGGCCGCCATATTCGTCTTCGCCGTGTTTGCCGAATGGGCCGTACGCGGCAATCCGGACATGCTGGTGCTGCCGGGCGGGCCATTGCCAGGCATTGGCCCCGCCGCCACCGACGGTTCCGTCGCGTTGCACCTGATCACAGCCGCGATTTTCGCCGTCGGATTCGGCGCCGCCGGATTTTTGGCACAGGGCCGCTCGACCAGCGCCATCATACCCGTGCTGTGGTCGGGCACTGCGGTGTTCACCCCACTGGCGCTGTTGATCGCGCTCTATGCCCGCATCGCCCATCTGGACCGCTCGATCCCGTTTGCGATCCTCGCGGTGATGCTTGCGGCGGCGTATGGCGCGGCGACCGAAGCCCTTACCCGGCGCGACAGCCGGCCGGGATTGCCGATTTCGATCGCGCTGTTCGCCACCGGCGCGCTCGGCGCATTGGCGCTGGCGCTGACCTTCGCGCTCGAAAAAGGCTGGCTCACGATCGCGCTGGCACTGATGTCGATGGGATGCGCGTGGATATCGATGCAGCGGCCGATTCCATTCCTGCGTTGGCTCGCCGCCATACTTGCCGGCATCGTGGTGCTGCGCATTGGCTACGAGCCGCGCATCGTCGGGGATGCGGTCGGTACTACTCCGATCTTCAATTGGCTGTTGTGGGGTTACGGCATTCCGGCGCTGTCGTTCTGGGTCGGAAGCCACTTCCTGCGCCGCCGCGGCGATGACGCGCCGCTGCGAACGGTGGAATCGGCAGCGATCCTGTTCACGGTATTGCTGGCGTTCATGGAAATCCGCCACGCCGTGAACGGCGGGGACGTGTACCGCGTCAATACTTCGCTGGCTGAGTTCGGGTTGCAGGTGTGCGTCACGCTGGCAATGGCGATCGGGTTGGAGCGGCTGCGGGTCCGCACCGGCAGCATCGTTCATAATGTCGGCGCGGTGCTGCTGACGGCATATGCCGGAGTGGTGGCGATTTTCGGCCTGATGCTGCTGGAGACGCCGATATTCTGGCCCACCAATGTCGGCGGCGTCTTCATCAACCTTCTGCTGCTGGCTTATGCCCTGCCCGCTGTGCTGGCGTTGCTATTGTCCTATGCGGTGGCGGGACGGCGTCCCGCAAGCTATGCCAACACCATCGCGGCAGGTGCGCTCGTTCTGGCGCTGACCTATGTGACTTTTGAAATTCGAAGGCTCTATCACGGCCCGGTCCTGACCAGAGGCGAAACCACCGGGCTGGAGCAATACACCTATTCGATCGCATGGCTCGCCTTCGGCGTGGTCCTGCTCGGCATCGGCATTTTGTTCAATTCGCAGCGCGCCCGGCTTGCTTCCGCCGCTGTCATCGCGCTTACCATCATGAAGGCGTTCCTGATCGACATGTCGACGTTGACCGGGGTCTACCGCGCGCTGTCGTTCATGTGCCTGGGCCTTGTGCTGGTGGCGATCGGCTGGCTGTACCAGCGCATCCTGTTCCGGCGCCATGTCACGCCGCCATCAGGCGGCGCCGCGGTTGAGGCCAACCCTTGATGTACGCCCGGCAAGCCGCTCGACACCGCCCCTTTGCGATTTCGCGATCAGCGCGTACATAGGTGCGATGGCAAGACCGCGCAGTTTCAATCCCGACGAGGCGCTGGACCTCGCGCGCGACGTGTTCTGGCGCAAAGGATTCCAGGGCACTTCGCTCGACGACATCACGGCGGCCACCGGCCTCGCCAAGCCAAGCCTCTACGCGGCGTTTGGCGATAAGAATGCATTATTCCTGAAAGTTCTGGACCGCTATCACGAGCGTATTATCGCGAACGCCGAGCGCGTCCTCAACGACGGACCGTCAGCGCGTGATGCGATCGAACGCTGGCTGACGGGTTTTGTCCCCTTCTGCTCTGGCATCAGGGGCAGCAGGGGTTGCCTCTCGATCAACACCACAGCCGATGGAGCCTCCGATCAGAAAGAGGTTCGCAAGAAAGTCGAACGCTTCAACCGTAAGCTTGAGGAATTGCTGAGCAATCGGCTGCGCGCTGATCGCGAGCAGTTTTCCAAAGGCTTCGACCCCGACAGTGCCGCACATACGATCATGGCGATCTATTCGGGGCTGATGGTCTTGGCGAAGGCTGCACCGGATGCCGCCCGCGTCCGCGCTACGCTAAATCAGGCGATGAAACTGCTTGCTTGACACCGGGTTGTTATTATGTACTATGTGGTACATAACATGGAGAGAACGGTCATGCAAGCGATCCAGATTGAAGCGTTCGGTAATCCGGCCGAGGTCATGAAGCTGGTCGACATTCCCGATGTCGGCGCGCCGGGCGAAGGCGAGGTGGTCATTGCCCTCGAAGCCTCGCCGATCAATATGAGCGATCTCCTGATGATATCCGGCCGCTACGGCTATCGGCCGAAATTGCCGAGCGTGATGGGAACGGAAGGCGTTGGCCGCGTCATTGCCGTTGGCAGCGGCATCAAACACCTGAGACAGGGCGACCGCACGCTGGTGCCCTACCCCGCGCCGGCGTGGGCGGAACGGATCAAGGCGGATGCGAGCCGGCTTCGGCCGCTGCCGAGCGGCGACGTCAATCAGCTCGCGATGCTCGGCATCAATCCGCCGACCGCGTATCTGATGCTCACCGACTTCGTTACCTTGCCATCGGGATCCTGGGTAATCCAGAACAGCGCCAATTCCGGTGTCGGTCGGGCGCTGATTCCGATTGCGAAATCGCTCGGACTCAAGACCGTCAATGTCGTGCGGCGCGAGGATGTCGTCGCCGAGCTCAAGGCAATCGGCGGCGACGTCGTGCTTGTCGATGGACCCGATCTCGGCAAACGGGTTGTAGCCGAAACTGGCAAGGCGCCGATCGCGCTCGCGGTAGATGGCGTCGGCGACACGGCGACGACGAACCTGCTTGGCTGTCTCGCCGACAAGGGCGTGCACGTGTTCTACAGCATGATAAGCGGCAAACCATCCGTCGTTCCGGCGGCGCAGCTTATTTTTCGTGACATTTCGATGCGCGGATTCTGGCTGGCCAACTGGTTTAACAGCGCAACGCCCGACCAGATCACCCGGATGTACGATCGTCTGACTCCGCTGGTCGCCTCCGGTGCGATCAGCACGCCAATTGCCGGCACTTACAGTTTCGCTGAGCTCGCCGAGGCGGTTGCGGTGGCATCAAAAAATCGCGGCAAGGTGCTGTTCAAGGCGGGTTAAGACAGGCAAACCGCGGGTTACCGATCAGTCAGTCGAGCGGCGCAGCTCTGGAGCGTTTTCGGATTTCGAAGGCTCAGATCTCGTCTCGGATTGGACCGGCTCGATCCTGGATCTCTCGACTTGCGGCGTTTCGACGCGCGCGGATACCTCCACCGAGCCGGTCCGCACCGGTGGACGCAGCGAACGCGGCCGCGCCACCGCTCGCGCTAGCAGCATCTGCGCGGCACCCTGACGACGGAAATCGCAATATGCGAAACCCATGCCCGAGACCGATCCGCGGAAGTTACGCTCGTCTTGCTTGTCGAGATTGAAGCACGGCTCGAACGGAAGGCCCCTGATCGAGGCGCAGACGGACTGGCCGCGGACCTGGAGCGTATTGCCGGGAAGGCGCATGTGGCGCACCGGACCGGAGCCGGAGAATTGCACCGCGCCCGCCGCGCCGCCGTCCTCGAACACCCGGCCGGCACCGCGGGTGCCATCGAAACACGTAAACGCGAACACCTTGCCAGCTACGAATCTGCGGGCCTCATCGGCATTCATCATCTGCCCGCCCAAAGCGGGCGCGATTACCGCCCCTGCCGTGACCGCCCCCAACACAAAACGCGCAACCATGCTGTAACTCCGACCTACCGAGCCGCGGGCAACCGCCTTTACCCGCTGCTTACCATACGAACCGTGGCAACATTGGCGCAGCTTGGTTGGTAAAGTCTGAACACCATTAGGGAATTTTTACCACGATTCGACCGCGAACCTGCCCGGCGAGGATCTTGGCGCCGGCATCGATGACTTGGTCGAGACCAATTTCATGAGTGATTTCAGTTAGTTTTGTCCGATCCAGGTCGCTCGCGAGCCGGCTCCAGGCGGTCTTGCGCACTTCAATCGGGCACATCACGGAATCGATGCCGAGAAGGCACACCCCGCGCAAAATAAACGGTGCCACCGAAGTCGGCAGGTCCATGCCGGCGGCGAGGCCGCAGGCAGCGATGGCGCCGGCGTATTTCGTCATCGACAGGACGTTGGCAAGCGTGGTCGAGCCGACGCTGTCGACCCCGCCGGCCCAGCGCTCTTTCGAAAGCGGCTTCGCCGTACCTGACAACTCGCTGCGATCGATCACCTCGGCCGCGCCGAGCCCCTTAAGATAGTCCGCCTCCGAGAGGCGCCCGGTTGAGGCAATGACGTGAAAACCCAGCTTCGAGAGCACCGCGGTCGCGACCGAGCCGACCCCGCCGGCAGCGCCGGTAACGACCACTGGACCGTGCTTCGGCGTCAGGCCATGCTTTTCCAGCGCTAGCACCGAGAGCATGGCGGTGAAGCCAGCTGTGCCGATCGCCATCGCCTCGCGCGTCGACATTCCCTCGGGCAGGCGCACCAGCCAGTCGCCCTTGACGCGCGCCTTCTCGGCGTAAGCGCCGAGATGGGTCTCGCCCATGCCCCAGCCGGTACAGATTACCCTGTCGCCGACCTTCCAGAGCGGATGCGACGACTGCTCGACGGTGCCCGCGAGGTCGACGCCCGCGATCATGGGAAAACGCCGTACCACCGGCGCCTTGCCGGTGACCGCAAGGCCGTCCTTGTAGTTCAGCGCCGACCATTCGACCCGCACGGTGACATCGCCATCCATCAACTCGGCTTCGTCGAATTGCGTCAGCGCCGCGGTGGTGCCTTTGTCGGCCTTGTCGATCCTGATCGCCTTGAAGGTTCCCAAGGTAAACTCCCGATTTTTTCTATCGGGATGTTTACCGGATCAGGCCGGCCGTGCAACCGGGCGCGCCACCGGCGCCTCGACGATCGGCAGGTTGATCAGCGCCGACAACACCCCGAACAGAACCGATAGCCACCACAGCGGCGCATAGGATCCGAATTTCTCGAACACGATACCGCCGAGCAAAACGCCGAGGAAGCCGCCGACCTGGTGGCTGACGAAGGCAAATCCATACAGCGTCGAAAACCAGCGCGTCCCGAACATCAGGGCCACCAGCGCCGATGTTGGCGGCACCGTCGATAGCCAGGTCAAGCCCGTGGCGGCGCCGAAAATGATCGCGGAGAAGGTGGTGATCGGAAACGAGATGAAGGCGACGATCGACATCGCACGCAGGAAATAGATCGTCGACAGGATGTAGCGCTTTGGAAACCGGTTCTGCAGCCAGCCCACGCCGAGCGAACCCATGATGTTGAAAAGACCGATGGCGGCGATCACCCAACCGCCGATTTGCGCCGGTATGCCGCGATCGACCAGATAGGCGGGCAGATGCACGGTGATAAAGGCCAGTTGAAAGCCGCAAGTGAAGAAACCGAGCACCAGCAGGACAAAAGAGCGATGGCCGAAGGCCTCCGCCAGCGCCGTCTTGAACGATTGCTGATCCGCGGCCGGCGCGTTGGTCGAGGTTGCAGGCGGCGTTGTGAGCGCGAGCGAAAGCGGGATGATCAGCAGCATAAGGCCTGCGAATACCGTCACCGCCGTCTGCCAGCCGAAACTGTCGATCATCGCCACGCCGAACGGCGCGAACAGGAATTGCCCGAACGATCCGGCGGCCGTTCCGGCGCCGAGCGCTACGCCGCGCCGCTCCGGCGGCAGCAGCTTGCTGAACGCGGACAGCACCAGATTGAACGAACAGCCGGACAGTCCGAAGCCGATCAGGACGCCGGCGCTGATATCAAGCGACAGCGGCGTCGTTGCGTAACGCATCATCAAGAGTCCGCCGGCATAGAGAACAGCGCCGACACACATCACGCGCAAGATGCCGAACCGATCGGCGATCGCGCCGGCAAGCGGCTGGCCAAGCCCCCACAACAGATTTTGAGCCGCAAGCGCGAGGCCGAAAACGTCGCGGCCCCAGGAAAACTCCCGGCTCATCGGCTGAACGAAAAAACCGAGACTCGATCGGGGCCCGAAGCTCAACAGGCCGATCGCGCAACCGCAGACGATAATCATCAGGGGTGTCCGCCAATATCCGACAGCGGGTGCCGGACGAAGGTCGCCTGCAGTTATTGTCATGCAAATTCTTCCCCGATGCCTCGTGCCGGCTCCGGAAGCGCCGACCGATTACGTTGCAGGGAGTTAATGCATCTGCATCAAAATCCCAATCGAGGGATGGGAAAAATTTCGCCTCGCAATGCAGCCTTGCAAATCAAGGCGAGCAGTCCCGGCGATTTGATCGAGGGCACCTCTAGCGACGCCCCGTCTGTCATGTTACATCTGATTTGCTCAATGTGAGTATAATATAAATCTCGCCCGGCCCGCGGCCGGATTTCTCAGCATCCAAATATGCTCATATCGAGTATATCTCTTTCGAAGGAGGCCCTCATGCCGATCGCTGCTATCTACGGCCCGGACGACTTCGCCGATCCCGGCCACGATTATTCCGCCCCACCCCGTAGCCGCATTACCCCTGCCGAGCCCGCCCGTGCGTTGCCGATGCCATCGCTGGAATGGACCCCCGAAGTCGAACGAGCCACCGCGCATCTTTATGAGCGGGTCAAGAAGGTTATCGCGCCGGTCGAGTGGCCGTTGATGGCGCCCTATGTCAAGGCGATCAATGAACTGAAGCAAACCCGCAATGCAGTGATCCTGGCGCACAATTACCAGACGCCGGAAATCTTCCATTGTGTCGCCGACATTCGCGGCGACTCGCTGCAGCTTGCGATCGAAGCCACCAAGGCCAAGTCCGACATCATCGTGCAGTGCGGAGTGCACTTCATGGCGGAGACGTCGAAGATCCTGAATCCGCACAAAACGGTTCTGATCCCGGATTCGCGCGCCGGCTGCTCGCTGGCGTCGAGCATCACGGGTGCGGATGTGCGGCTGTTGCGCGAGCGTTTCCCCGGCGTGCCGGTCGTGGCCTATGTCAACACATCGGCCGAGGTGAAAGCCGAGATCGATATCTGCTGCACCTCGTCCAACGCGGTGCAGGTGGTGGAGAGCCTCCATGCCTCCACTGTGATCTTCCTGCCGGACCAGTATCTGGCGAAATATGTGGCTTCACAGACGAACGTGAAGATCATCGCCTGGAAGGGCGCCTGCGAAGTGCATGAGCGTTTCACCGGCGATGAATTGCGCGCCTATCGCGAGGCCGATCCGTCGGTGCAGATCATCGCGCATCCGGAATGTCCGCCGGATGTGCTGGCCGAAGCCGACTTCACCGGCTCCACCGCGCACATGATCAACTGGGTACGCAGCAAGCGTCCCAAGCGCGTGGTGATGATCACCGAATGCTCGATGGCCGACAATGTTCAGGCCGAGATGCCGGATGTCGAAATGGTGCGGCCGTGCAATCTGTGTCCCCACATGAAGCGGATCACGCTGCCCAAGATTCTCGACAGCCTGGTTTACCTGCGCGAGGAAGTCATCATCGATCCCTCGATTGCCGGGAAGGCGCGGCATTCGGTCGAGCGGATGATCAACCTGAAGAATTGAGAGGCACCGTCATCCGGGCCAAGGCAAGCGCGAGCCGGGGCCATAACCACCGCTGCCCATGATTGGAGGCAACTGCCACCAGTCGACACACTAGCGACACCGCGTATAGGTCCCCGCTTCGCGGGGACGACGGATAGAGAAGCGCGGACGACAAAGAAAAGGAAGCGAATATGTCAATCCAGCACCCTGATGACCTCATCCGCAACACCGACGTCGTCATCGTCGGCGGCGGTCTCGCCGGGCTGTTCTGCGCGTTAAAACTGGCGCCGCGTCCCGTTATCGTGATTTCGGCGGCGCCACTCGGCCAGGGCGCTTCGACGGCATGGGCGCAAGGCGGCATCGCGGCGGCGGTTGCCGAGGGCGACAGTGCCGAGGCCCATGCCGCAGATACGGTGGCGGTCGGCGCAGGACTCGTCGATGAAACGATCGCGCTGGCACTGGCGCGCGAGGCCAGCACGCGTATCCATGACCTCTTGCATTACGGCGTTCCCTTCGATCGCGACCTCGAAGGCAGGCTCGCAGTCGGACGCGAAGCTGCGCATTCGGCGCGGCGGATCGTGCATGTACGCGGCGACATGGCCGGCAGGGCGATCATGTCAGCGCTGATCGAAACCGTGCGGAGAACGCCCTCGATCCGGGTGATCGAAGGTTTTGCCGCCGAATCGCTCTTGACCGATGATGGTGCGGTCACCGGAGTTCAACTACGTAAAGTCGGCGCCGCCACCGCAAAGCCGGTGACCATCGCGTCGCGCGCGGTGGTGCTGGCGACCGGCGGCATCGGGCATCTCTATGCCGTGACGACCAATCCGGCGGAGGCCAGCGGGCTCGGGCTCGCGATCGCCGCCCGCGCCGGCGCAATTATCGCCGATCCTGAATTCGTGCAGTTTCACCCGACCGCGATCATGGTCGGGCGCGATCCGGCGCCGCTTGCGACCGAAGCCTTGCGCGGTGAAGGCGCCACGCTGATCAACGACAAAGGCGAACGTTTCATGCCGGCCCGGCACCCTCTCGCTGAACTTGCTCCGCGCGACATCGTGGCGCGCGGCGTGTTCGCCGAGATAGCAGCCGGCCATGGCGCATTCCTCGACGCCCGCGAGGCGCTCGGCGCGCATTTCGCCGAAAAATTTCCGACGGTCTATGCGAGCTGCATGGCCGCCGGCATCGATCCGGCGGAGCAACCGATACCGGTGGCGCCCGCCGCGCATTACCACATGGGCGGCATATCAGTTGATGCGAGCGGACGCACCTCGCTGAAGGGCCTGTGGGCCGGCGGCGAAGTGTCCTCGACCGGCGCGCATGGCGCCAACCGGCTGGCGTCGAACTCCCTGCTCGAAGCCGTGGTCTATGCCGCACGCATCGCGGAAGATATCGCAGGCAGCCCCATCGCTGCGCCCGCACGTTTGCCGGCCGCCTCGATGCAAGATTGCGCAATGCCTGCACTGGAAGAAAAAAGACTTCGGGCGATGATGACCTCGCATCTCGGCGTAATCCGCCACGGTGACCGGCTGGCGGAGGCGGTGCGCGCGTTCGCTGCCATCGAACGGGATACCGGCAATATCGCGCTGCGCAATATGGCAACAACCGCGCTGCTGGTCGCGGCATCGGCATGGACACGGCGCGAAAGCCGTGGCGCGCATTACCGCATCGACTACCCAAGTCAAAGAGCGACCCTGGCGCATCGCACCATGACGACACTTGCCGCAGCGCGCGAGATCGCGGCGTCACTGTCCGGGCGCGCGCCGGCGCGTACCGTGGAGCTGGAGCACACATCGTGACAACATCAGCCTCGCTCCTGCATCCCGAAGCGTTCTTGTCGCCGCTTGCCATCGCAGACGCCGTGCAGCGCGCGCTCGACGAAGACCTCGGCCGCGCCGGCGACATCACCTCGATCGCCACCATACCGGAAACAACGCAGGCCCTTGCCATCCTGGTCGCGCGACAGGCGGGCGTGATTGCCGGCCTGCCGCTCGCGGTCGCGACGTTTCAAAAGCTTGCGCCTGATATCAATATCCAGGCGCATTTTCGCGACGGCGGAACCGTCGCTGCGGGCTTGCGCGTGCTGACGATTTCAGGCCCGGCACGTGCCGTGCTGGCTGGCGAGCGCACCGCGTTGAATTTCGTCGGCCGGCTGTCCGGCATCGCCACGCTCACCGCCGATTATGTGCGCCATGCCGCCGGCACCAATTTGCGCATCTGCTGCACCCGCAAGACCACGCCGGGCCTGCGCGCGCTGGAGAAATATGCGGTGCGCTGCGGTGGCGGCTTCAACCATCGCTTCGGGCTCGATGACGCGATCCTGATCAAGGACAATCACATCGCGGTCGCTGGCGGTATCGCGCCGGTGCTGCAGCGCGCCCGCGCGCATGCCGGGCACCTGGTCAAGATCGAGATCGAGGTCGATACCCTTGCGCAGCTGCGCGAGGTGCTCGACACCGGCTTGGCCGACGTGGTGCTGCTGGACAATATGGATATTGCTGATCTTGCAGAGGCCGTGAAATTGGCAAAGGGGCGCGTGGTGCTGGAGGCATCCGGCGGCGTCACGCAAAGTTCGGTTGCGAAGATCGCCGCGACCGGCGTGGATTACGTCTCGTCCGGCGCGCTGACGCACTCCGCGCCGAATTTCGACGTCGCGCTGGATATCGATGCGTGAGCACCGTCATTGCGAGCGAAGCGAGGCAATCCATCGCCTCAGCATAACCAAAGAGTGGATTGCTTCGTCGCTTCGCTCCTCGCAATGACGGCAATACGATCTCACTAGAATGAAGGAAATCCGGTGGATCGCGCCCTAGCGCCGCACGCTCGATTCCGACATCTCGGCGGAGCTATGCGCGGCTTCCGCGAGTTTTGCCGAAATGGCCGCGGTTTCCGCAGGCGTTCCCCAACTCGGCGCCTCACTGCCGTCGCCCCAGGCGCGCGGCCGGTAGAAGGTATGTACGCCGAACTTGTACATCTTCTTCATTTCATGGACCCAGGACGGGCGCACCCAATAGGCATGGTAATGCGTCGACTTGGCGACTTCCGGCAACCACAGCTGGCCGTCGAGCATCGCTTTCGCGATCCTCCTGGCGCGGTCCCACATGTCGGGTTCGCGCACGACGTCGGCGACATTATCGCAGGCGAAGGTGAACTGGCACGCGAGATGGCGGCGCTTGTTCTGGTAGACCACGCCGCACACCGTGGTCGGATAGAAGCCGGAGAACGCGCGGTTCATCACCACCTGTGCCACTGCGATCTGGCCTCGCACGGCTTCGCCGCGGGCTTCGAAGTAAATCGCCTCGGCCAGGCACTTCTCCGATTTGGCGCGCGACTTCTCGTCGAACAGGCCGAGGCGCTCTGCCGGTGTCTTTGCCCGCTGATTGTCGGTGTTGACTTCGCCCTTGGCGGCGATGCTCTCGCCGCTGTCGCCAGCCTTGAGCGGCTCGTCCGTCGCTGATGGCAGCGATGCCATCATTTTCATGTCCGGGTCGGGCAGCGCGCCTGGCATCACAATCAGAGGCTCCTCCCCGGGCCGCCAGCGCTCCATGCTCTCGATCGAGCCGCCGAGCGAGGTGCTTCCGAAGAACAGGCTCGCGGTTTTCACCGAGAAGCCGTCGCGCGGCGGAGCGGGCTCGAGCGGGAGCGCCGAGGCATCCGGCCCGGCTTTCAGGTCGTCGAGCGGCTGGGCTTCGAGCGACATCGCGACATCGTATTGGGCAAGCGGCGGCGCGCTGAGCGCTTCCTGAAGTTCGGGATCGAGCGGCAAACGCTCCTCAGATGGCGCGGCCGCGGTTTTTGCGCCCATCACCGAGGCATTGGAGGTCGATGGATCCTCGTTCGAGGGCGCGGTATTGGCGGGCGCCGCGGGCAGCGGCGGAGCGATGACCAGCCGATCGCCCTTCAGCGTGCGGTCAACCTTCGGAAAATCGGACGCCTGATAGCGTGGCGGCGCCAGCATAATCGGATTGCGCGTCACCGAGCCGGTGATGTCGATGCCCTGGGTGTCGAGACTGGCGAGCCGATAGGTCGCGGTTTGCGGAATAGAGGTCCCGATCGGACGGCCGAAGGCGTAGGTGGCGACCTGAATGGTAGAGGCGGAGGAGAACACGCGTTTCTGCCAGCGTTCGGCGACGCCGGGCTGCCGGGCCAGCAGGGAGGCGATATCCTGATATCCGATCTCCGCCGGCATCAATGCGAAGACGCAGAGACCAACACCGAAGGACGCGAAACGCGCGCCCTTCGGGTGGTTACGCAACTGTAACATCGATACGCTCACGCAACGCTACACATGCGATCGAACCCCAGTACATCCGTGCAATTCGATCTTTTTTGGTGGTATCGAATTTAGGTTGCGAGGGAGTTAATCGGCGTTGCATTTGCGATACACGCAAGGAATCGCTTGCGCTCGCGCGGTCACGATGAAAACGTTGGTAAACGGGCACTCGAACAAAGTGGTAAATATCCGGTCAACAAAGATGATGAAGATTCTTTCGGGGCGCGAGGTTTCGCCAGCGTCACTACGGGTTTCATCGTCATGGCCGGGCTGGTCCCGACCATCCACGTCTTCTCTTCTACGAACGCCGTAAGACGTGGATGCCCGGAACAAGTCCGGGCATGACGCCGTCTTTGTTGATGGTCAGGTGCATGAATCCATACTCCCGATCGCGGTTATGGATTCCGGGCTCGCTCGCTTTGCTCGCGCCCCGGAACGACTGATGGAACTCACGCCTGGCTGGCGACGGTCTTGCCGAGCGCGGCTTGCGCGGCGGCCAGCCGCGCGATCGGCACGCGGTAGGGCGAGCACGAGACGTAATCCAGGCCAATCTCGTGGCAGAACGCGACGGAGGCGGGATCGCCGCCATGCTCGCCGCAGATCCCGACCTTGATGTCCGGGCGGGTCTTGCGGCCGCGCACGACGCCGATCTTCACCAGCTCGCCGACGCCGTCGCGGTCGACCGAGATGAACGGATCGACCTCCAGGATGCCCCTGGCGATGTAGGTGCCGAGGAATCCGGCGGCGTCATCGCGGCTGATGCCGTAGGTGGTTTGCGTCAGGTCGTTGGTGCCGAACGAAAAGAACTCCGCGGTGGTTGCGATCTCGCCAGCCATCAGGCAGGCGCGCGGCAGCTCGATCATGGTGCCGACCTGATAGCTCAGTTTGGCTCCGGTCTCCTTCATCACCGATTGCGCGGTGGCGTCGATTCGCGCCTTGATCAGATCGAACTCGGCCTTGGTCGCGATCAGCGGGACCATCACCTCGAGCCCGACCGCCTTGCCGGTCCGCTTTCCCGCTTCCACGGCGGCTTCGAAGATCGCGCGCGACTGCATCTCGGCGATCTCGGGATAGGCGATCGCGAGGCGGCAGCCGCGGAAGCCGAGCATCGGATTGAATTCCGCGAGCTCGCGGGCACGATCCGCCAGCCGCCGCGGATCGGTATTCATCGCGCGCGCGACTTCCTCGATCTCGGCCTGGGTGTGCGGCAGGAACTCGTGCAGCGGCGGATCCAGCAGCCGGATCGTCACCGGCAGGCCCTTCATGATCTCGAACAGCTCGACGAAGTCCGCACGCTGCATCGGCAACAGTTTTGACAGCGCGGCGCGGCGGGCCTGTTCGTCCTCGGCGAGAATCATCTCGCGTACGGTGCGGATTCGGGTTTCCTCGAAGAACATATGCTCGGTGCGGCAAAGCCCGATGCCCTCGCCGCCGAATTTGATGGCGGTGCGCGCATCTTCCGGCGTATCGGCATTGACGCGAACCCCGAGCTTGCGAACGGAATCGGCCCAGCCCATCAGCGTGCCGAATTCGCCCGACAATTTCGGCTCGATCATCGGCATCCGCCCGGCCAGCACCTGGCCCAGCGATCCGTCGATGGTGATGACGTCGCCGGTCTTGAAGGTGCGCGAGCCGACGCTCATGGTGCCGCGGCCGTAGTCGACGCGGATGTTGCCGCAGCCGGAGACGCAGGGCTTGCCCATGCCGCGCGCGACCACTGCGGCGTGCGAGGTCATGCCGCCGCGCGTGGTCAGGATGCCTTCGGCCGCGTGCATGCCGTGAATGTCTTCGGGGCTGGTCTCGATCCGCACCAGAATGACCTTGCGGCCGTCGGCCTGCAGCTTGGCGGCCTCATCGGACGAGAACACGATTTCGCCGGACGCGGCGCCTGGAGAAGCCGGCAGTCCGGTGGCGATGACATCGCGCTTCGCCTGGGGATCGATGGTCGGGTGCAGCAATTGATCGAGCGAGGCGGGATCAATCCGCGACACCGCGTCTTTCTTGCTGATCAGGCCTTCATTGGCGAGCTCGACGGCGATGCGCAGCGCCGCCTTTGCGGTGCGCTTGCCGCCGCGGGTCTGCAGCATCCATAATTTGCCCTGCTCGACGGTGAACTCCATGTCCTGCATGTCGCGGTAATGCTTTTCGAGCAGCGTATAGATCCGCGTCAGCTCCTTGAACGCCTCGGGCATCGCGGTTTCCATCGATGCCTTGTCGGAGCCGGATTCCTTGCGCGCATGTTCGGTGATGTCCTGCGGCGTGCGGATGCCGGCCACCACGTCTTCGCCCTGCGCGTTGATCAAGAATTCGCCGTACAGCCGGCTCTCGCCGGTCGAGGGATTGCGCGTGAATGCGACCCCGGTCGCCGAGGTTTCGCCCATATTGCCGAACACCATCGCCTGGACGTTGACCGCGGTGCCCCAGGATTCCGGAATGTCATGCAGCCGCCGGTAGGTCACCGCGCGCGCATTCATCCACGACGAAAACACCGCCCCAATCGCGCCCCACAATTGGTCGTGCGGATCCTGCGGGAAATCCTTGCCGGTTTCGCGCGCCACCGCATCCTTGTAGCGGCCGACCACATCGACCCAGTCGTCGGCGGTCAAGTCGGTGTCGAGCGTGTAGCCCTGGCTGTCCTTGAAGGTATCGAGAATGTCCTCGAAGTGATGGTGCTCGAAGTCGAGCACCACGTCGGAATACATCGTGATGAAGCGGCGGTAGCTGTCATAGGCAAAGCGGCGATCGCCCGACATCTCGGCCAGCGCCTCGACGGTGGTGTCGTTGAGGCCGAGATTGAGCACGGTATCCATCATGCCCGGCATCGAAGCGCGGCCGCCCGAACGCACCGAGACCAGAAGCGGATTTTTCGAATCGCCAAAAGCCTTGCCGGTCAATTTGCCGACATGGTCCAGCGCCTTTTCCACCTGCGCCTTCAATTCCTTTGGATAGGATTTGTTGTGCGCGTAAAAATACGTGCAGACCGAAGTGGGAAGCGTGAAGCCGGGGGGCACCGGCAGTCCGAGATTGGCCATCTCGGCGAGATTGGCGCCCTTGCCGCCCAGCAAATTGCGCAACTCTGCTTTGCCTTCAGCCTTGCCCTCGCCGAACGTGAACACCCATTTACCGGATTTCGCGGCCTCCGCTGCAGGCTTGCCGGCCGTGACCTTGCCGGCGGGCTTCGAGGCCGGTTTGGCCGGACTCTTGAGGGCTTTGCGGGCCGAGGCCGGCGGCGCAGCTTTGGCCCGAGCCGGCATGGATGGCTTTGATTTCGCTGCGACTTTCTTGGCTCTGGAGGCGGCTTTGGCCATGACTGATAAACAATCCGCGAGAGGGGAGAAGGGTGCGCGCCTTACACCACTTTGAGCGGTTCCGCGCAAGATGCGAA
>WNGO01006626.1_pt1 | contig 17376 bp, 13 predicted proteins | sample 5400511 | NCBI WGS metagenome assembly WNGO01 (sample SAMN13153380, study PRJNA577476) | soil metagenome | isolation source: 20 cm soil or saprolite under Garry oak tree replicate 2 | place: USA:California | collected 2016-06-15 | reverse complement strand
ATACAGATCTTCCCGACGTTCGCGCAGGCCGCGGGCGAGCGCGACCGCCTGGGTCGCGTGCCCGAGTCCCTGGGAATGAACCGCGAAATATCCTTGGACCTCACCCATCGGGCGAGAGCATGGTCCGGTTCCGGAAAGACCTTCGGCCGACGCCGTGAGCGTTCGCAATGTGAGTCTGGAATCCCACGTTTACGGTCCCCCGCCGCGGCCTTTTAAGCCGCACGAGTGTTCCTTCGACCGTGGAACTTGCTAGCCTCGCAAAGTACCCGTTCGTCCAGGAGGCGTCCGCCTTCATCCGAGCGGAGCACGTGACCCTCGAGGAGTTGCTATCCGAGCCCGCGTATGCGCGTGCCCGAGCCATCGGACGGGCCCGCGTGATTGAGGCGTTGGAGAAGGGCCCGGACGCGAAACGGGTGGCGATCGCACCGGCCGATCAGCTCTCCCAGCTCCTCGCCTACCCGGTCGCGCGGATTCTTGTCTCCGCCCTCGAGGACACGTACCTCACCCGGCGCTTCGCGCTCCGGGAGGCAATCGCCGCGGAATCTCTCTTGGAACAGGACTCGGACGATGTGGTCCTCCATATTGCGGCGCAGATACCGATGGACCTGCGCCGAGAGGACGGAGGTTTCCGGATCCACTTTTCCGACTTCCTCCGGTTCACGAGCACGATGCGCGACACGCCGTGGAAGCTGATCAACCAGCCCGTGGAACGCGGCTATGTGAGGTTGCGCCGCGAGAGGGCCCTTCGCGTCATGCGGAACGCGATTCAGCGGCACATCGAGCAAGGCCTGCCGCTTCCGGTCAACGACGATATCCTCGCCGCGTTCAAGGCGGACCTCGCGCAGATTCGTGGGCTCCTCGAAGCGAAGAAGGCCACGTTCAAAGCGGAGGACATCGGGAAGGTGAGCATCACCCGCTTCCCGCCGTGCATGTACAACCTGCTAGCCCAAATCCAGAATCACGAGAATGTCCCCCACATGGGCCGCTTCGCGATCGTCGCCTTCCTGCATCACATCGGCCTCGGCAACGAAGAAATCTACCGCGTGTTCGGGGACGTCCCGGATTTTGCCGCGGACGTGACGCGGTACCAGATCGAGCATATCACAGGCACGTCGAGCCCGACGGAATACACGCCGCCGGAGTGCTCGACGATGAAGTCCTACGGCATCTGCCCCGGGCCAGATCGGATCTGCTTGACGATCAAGCATCCCCTCTCATACTACCGCATCAAAGGGCGGGACCGTCGGCCCCGCGGAGAGAGCGCGTCGACGGCGACCTAGGAGAAGCCACGCCAGATCTTGACGGCCCGCTGGACGGCGGTCACGTTCCCGAGGACCGCGAACAGGACCATGAACCACTCGAGGGGTCCGAAAGCGAGGACGCCCGCCCCGACCGCGACTCCCCCGGAGGGCGCGACGATCCATTGAATGAGGCCGCCGACGAACAGGAGGACCAGGCGGTCGGCCCGGCCGAGGACCCCACCGTACGCGCGGCCTTGGCCGACGGCTTGGGCTTGCGTCCCCATGTAAGACGTCAGGAGGACGCCGAGAAGGGCGAGCGTCCCGACCCCGAGATGGCAATACATCGAATTGAACGCGACGCCGCCGAGCAGGAAGACATCCGCATAGCGGTCGAGCACGTGGTCGAGAAAGTCGCCCCGCACGGACGCCTTGCCGGCCATCTTCGCGATCTTCCCGTCGAGGGCGTCGAGGTACGAGTTCACCAGGATCAGGAGGAGCGCGAGGCCGAGGAGTCCTCCGCCGCCGAGGAAGAAGGCGACCCCGGCGCCGACCGCGGCGAACAGGCCGCCCCACGAGACCAGGTTCGGATTCACGTGGAGCAGGCGCGAGGCCACGGGGACCAGAAACCAATCCGCAGCCTTGCGGTACCGGTCTAGAACCACGAGAGCACCTCGGACGACCAGTCGACGGAACCCGGCTCGTGGCCCTCTGTCTTCCCTTGGAGAATCGCGAGGACCGCGTCCGCCGCCCGCTCGACCGTCAGGTCGGTCGTATCGACCTCGTAGACGAAAGGGAGTCGGCCCACGGCTTCCTGCGTGATGACGTCAATGGCCTCGGCCTCGACGTTCTCTCGGACCTTTTCGACCGGCCAGCCTCGGGCTTCAAGTCGAGCGCGCAGGACGGAGGGGCGGCACCGGAGGACCAGAGCGAGGTTCACGTCCATCAGGTGGCTGTAGTGGGATTTCAGGAAGGCAACCTTCGCGGGGACCCGGATGCGCTCCCGCAGCGCGTCGACGTCGACCTCGTCCGTCCCGCGAACCGGGTCCCGCCCGACGACGAGGCCCTCGCGCCGGGCCAGGTCATCGAGGTCGATGACAGCGTAGCCGCGGGAGGATAGGACGGCGCAAGTCGTGGACTTGCCCGTCCCTGGCGTCCCCGTGATTGCGACGAGCACCGGGACGCCGAAGGAGGCGGCTCGTTAAATGCCTTGCTTCGAGGTCCCGGGTTCTCCCTCGGGCGAACAGGGTCGGCGGGATCATCGTATGGATTGAATCCTAGACCGCGAAGAATCCGCATGGATGCGGCAGACGCCCGCTTCAGTATCGACCGACCTGAAATCTCTCTTGCAGGACGATTCCAAAGACGGTGCCGAACAAGATGATTGGGATGGACAGGAACAGGAGTGGGAATCCCAAACGAAGGGTGAAGAAAATCACGTCGTCCGGACGCGCCACGATGAGTCCCCCGAACACCGGCGAAAGCGAAAGGACGCTGGCGACGACCGCCGCGATTGGGAGGGCGAGGAACGCTTGCAAGATTCCGGCGAGCAGATCGTCGGAGAGAAGCCCCACCAGGAGCGCCGCGGCGAACAAGGCGCCGAACAGGAAGAGGGGGCTCGGCTCACCCGTCGCCGGGACCATCGCGCTCGGAAAGGACGAGGAGAACACCGCATAGCCCAAGAGCAGGCCGATGAAGCCAGCGAGAGCCGCGACTCTGGCGAACCGAGGGATCCGCGCGGAGACGTTAGCTAGCAATGTTCACCCCGATCTCTCGTTCAATGCGACGGATGTCCCGTAGATAGGCGGGGGCGGACGGCGAATTCGCCTCGGGGACTCCATCGATCGTGAGGACAATGTAGAGAAACTGATTCCAAGGGACCGTTGTTGCGTTGCCCCCTTTCGATGCGGCGAAGTCCGTAATGTTCCGGAGGGCCGCGAATCGCGATGCATCCGTGGCCGCACTCATCGTGAAGTCGAAGGTGAAGGTCTGGTTGCCCCGGGCGGGAATCGGATCGAGCGTCAGTTCCGCGGAAGTTCCGAAGACGCGGAAGAACCGCATCACCCCTTCCGTCCCGATCAACAGGTCGTCTCCCAGCCTCCGGGTCTCGTTCAGACCCGCTTCGGCGGGGCCGTCCCGGATCCAACCACTGAAGCCCACCAAATATACGTGCAGTCCCCGGGAGCTCGGATTCTCGACTCCGGCGGTCACGCGGACCGTGACGGAGCCGTCCGCCCCCACCCGACCGTCTGACCCCAGGCCTGCGAACGTGACCGCGAACCGGGGGACGATGTAGACCGAGGCCTTCGGACCACGAGCAGGATGACCGCAACGCAGACCACAACCCACAAGGCTTTCCGAACGACTTTGGCCGTGGATCGCGGGCGGTCGAAGCCCGCGTCGTTCATGGCTCCACCGAAGGCGGACCGGCGGACATCGATTCAAGGGCGGCTTCAGAGATAGCCTCACGCGGTGCCATTCGGCCCTCGAAGATGTCGGTGGCGAAATGGCACTCGGCAAAATGGCCTGGCTTGACTTCGACGTTGGGGGGCTCGGTCGTCGTGCAGATCAGTTGTGCGTACACGCATCGGGTCCGGAACCGACATCCGCTCGGCACGTTGATCGGGCTCGGCAACTCTCCGAAGATCGGAACCTGGGCGTAGGTGTGCTCCGGGTCGGGGACCGGCACCGAGGCGAGGAGCGCGCGGGTGTATGGGTGCGTCGCATGGGCGATGACCTCGTCCATCGGGCCCGTTTCGACGATCCGGCCCAGGTACATCACGGCGATGCGGTCCGCCATGTACCGCGCGACCGCAATGTCATGCGTGATGAATACGTACGGAATCCGATACTTCTCCCTCAGGTCCAGCATGAGGTTCATCACGCCCGCGCGGATCGACACGTCGAGCATGCTCACGGGTTCGTCCGCCACGATGACCTTCGGGTTCAGGACGATGGCGCGAGCGATCGCCACCCGCTGTCTCTGTCCCCCGGAGAGCTCGTGGGGGAACCGGTCGAGCAGGTCTTGCGCCGGCCTCAGGCCAGCGTCCTCGAGCGCGCGGATGACGACCTCCGTCCGTTCCTCCAACGACGTGGCGATCCGATGGATGATGAGCGGCTCGCTGACAGCGCGAAACACAGTATATCGAGGATTCAAGGACTCGTACGGATCCTGGAAAATCATCTGCACGTTCCGCCGGAACTCGAACAGCGCGTGCCCCTCCAGCGAGGCAATATCGACCCCTCCGAACATGATGTGCCCTCCCGTCGGCTCCTCGAGGCGCGTCAGCAGGCGCCCCGTCGTCGTCTTGCCGCAACCGGACTCGCCGACGAGGGACAGGATTTCTCCCTGGCGGATGTCGAAACTGATCCCATCGACCGCCCGGACGCGCACTGGCTCTCCCCGGAACGACTTGAGAAACCCTCGCCTGAGGTCGAAGTACTTCTTCAGATCGACGACGTGGATTTCTGCGCCGTCCGCCGGCATTTCTGCGCCGGGCCCGAACTCGGTCATCCTCGGAAGAGACCCCCTCGGGCGTAGAACTCGTCGACGAAGTGGCAGAGCCCGCGGTGGCCCGGTTCCGGGGTCACCTCAGGAGGATCGACCGTGGAGCAGATGTCCTTCGCGTACTGGCACCGGGGATGGAAACGGCAGGCATTGGGCGGCGACAATAGGCTTGGCGGATTACCCGGGATCGAGACGAGTCGTCGGCGCTCACCCACGACACTGGGGAACGCGGACAGCAGCCCTTCCGTATACGGGTGAATCGTCCGACTGAAGATCTTCGCCGACGGCCCCTCTTCCACGATCTTCCCCGCGTACATGACGGCAATCCGATCCGCGACCTTCGCTACGACGGATACATCGTGCGAGATGATGATGAGGGCCATGTGGAGATCCTTCTGAATCCGAAGGATCTCATCCATGATCTTCGACGCCGTGATCACGTCGAGGGCCGTCGTCGGCTCATCGGCGATGACGAGGCGAGGACTGAGCGCCAGAGCCATCGCGATCATCGCCCGTTGCTTCATCCCCCCGCTGTACTCGTGCGGGAAATTGTCGATCCGGTCCGCCGGGATGCCCACGAGGCGGTACAGCTCCTCCACGCGGGTCCTCGCGGCCTCGGGACCGACGTCCTCGTGCGTCCGGATCGTCTCCGTGATCTGACGGCCGACCGTGTAGACCGGGTTGAGGGCATTCATCGCCCCCTGAAAGACGATCGAGATCTGCTTCCATCGGACCGCGTTCAGCTTCGGATGATACTCCCTCAGGCGGCCATCCGGCCGTCGGGTGATGTCGATCAGGTCCCCATTTTGGGTCGCTGCCGCGAGGCGGTTCTTCGCTTCCGCGAGCGCGCGCCGCGAGGTCTTGTCGCCGGCCTCGAACTTCATGGTCAGGTCGCGGACGGTCCGCTCCAAGGCCTGAATTTCAGGGGCGAGATACGTTCGGTACGTCTCCGAAAGCGGGTTCTCCAAGGCGTCGACCTTGCGTCTCAGCTCCTCCAATCGAGACGTCGTCTCCTTCGTTTCGGGGGCGCTCTGCATCGTCTCGAGCTCGGCCTTCGCTTTTTGCAGGTCCGGAGCCGCGCGAGCCTCGGCCATGTTCCAGTAGGGCGGCCGATACGGTGCGGCGTGGCCCTCCATGTCGAAGATAATCTGTCCGCCGAACACGTGGGCGTTCGAGGGGAGGAGCTGGGTGATCGAATACGCGAGGGTCGTCTTCCCGCAACCGGATTCCCCGACGAGGCCGATCGTCTCTCCCTCATCGAGGTTCAGGTTCACGCCATCGACGGCCTTGACCCAGCCGGCTCGCACTCGGAAGTACGTCTTCAGGTTTCGGACGGCCAGGAGTGGCACCGATCAGCGCCTCCGGAGCCGCGGGTTCACGATCTCGTCGAAGCCTCGACCGAGTAGGTAGAAGCCCAACGATACGAAGGTGATCGCCAGTCCGGGAGGCACGAGCCACCACCATGCGCTGAGGGCGCCGCCGAAGGTCAGGACGGTCGACAGCATGCCGCCCCAGGAAATGACGGTGGCGTCGCCCAACCCTAGGAAACTGAGGAACGCCTCCGTGACGATGGCGCCCGCGACACCGAGGGTCATGAAAAGGAAACTGAAGGGCAGGACGTTCGGGGCGATGTGGTAGAAGATGATCCGGAAGTCGCTGCCTCCGCTCACGCGGGCCGCGTCCACGAAGGGCCGCTCCCTCAGGCTCAAGGTCTGGGCTCGGATGACTCGCGCAATCCCGGGCCAGCCGACGATTCCGAGCACGAGGATGATCACCCAGATGCTCGGATGCTGGAAGATCGCGGCGACGACGAACACGATGGGGAGGAAGGGAAGGACGAGGAAGACGTCCGTCGTCCGCATGAGGAGGGTATCGACGAGTTTCCCGTAGTACCCGGCGATCAGGCCAACGAACGTGCCTAGCCCGACGGCGAACGCGGCGGCGAAGACGCCAACAATGAAGGCGACCTGCGTACCCCAGAAGAGCTGGGTGAGGATGTCCCCGCCGCGGAAATCCGTGCCGAGCAGGTACGTGTGGCCAGACGGGTATGTTCCCGGAGGGAGGGGCGTCCGGGGCGTGCCCAACAACTGGTGCACGACGGTTCGTCCGATCGAGGGTTCGATCCAGACCCCGTTCAATTCCTCTTGCGTGATTCCGAGGGTGAACTTTGTCCCTTTCAGTGCGCCCGCATAGGCAAAGAGGGTCGCCGTCCGAGGCGGGATAATCGCAAACTGTTCCGGTAGGACCGGTGCGGATCCGCTCAGCTTCGTGCTAACGATGAAGAGTCGTGAGTCTTCCGTCGCCGCAAAGAGCTCAGAAAGCTGATCGACCTCGAAGAACGTCCGCAGTCGACCTGAGAACGATTGGCGGAATTGCGGGATCTCGACTCCGGTTACGTTGAGCCGGAACAGGTACGAAGTTCCGGAGGGGCCGCTCGCCTCATCAAAAAATGCGAAGTAGGTATCCCGACCAATGTAGCTGGTCGCCCCTCCAACCGGCTGCCACGTTGGATTCGGGAGGGAAACCTCCTTCACGACTCGGAGAGTGCCGATATCGAATATCGCAATTCCCACCGCAGAGCTTGAGTGCAAGGGAAGGAAGAGCCACAGGGGAAACTCGCTCCGAGTGAATCCGATGGGTCCTGAAACGGTCGCGGGCTGGCCATCGAGGGTCAGAGCCACGCGACCGCGCAAGGGGCCGGTGACATTCCGCACCTCCAGCGTACCGTTCGCCAGCGGCAGGACGATGCCTTGGGAGGGACCCGCTCGGAAGTCTTCATACGAATCGACTTGGTTGGGGTTGTAGTATGCGAACGGCGGTGCGGCCAGAGACACGTTTTCGAAGAGGACGGTTCGGCCTCGTGGAAGGGAACCGTCTCGGTTGGTGTCGGTCGCGTGGACGTACGTGATTTCAAAGACGACCACGTGATCTGCGTCGGCTGCCACGAAGTAATGATACGGACCCGCCTCGTGACCGGGCCTCGGCGGGAAAATGGTCGCACCTGCCTCCCGCTCGACCAATGCGATCAACATGTCGCCGGACGAACTCGGGTCTTCTCCGGTCCAGAGCGGGTCGAATGTGAGCTGTTGGTGGAAAATCACGACGCGAGAGAAGGGGTCGACGACCACGAAATCACGGCCCGCGAAGAACGCAATGGCTCCATTCGTGGAGCCCGGGCCCGCCCCCGAACTCGAGTTGTGCCCCGGCACGATGTAGTAGACCGCGGAAAGGGGGGGTGAAGGCCGTGGCATCGCGCCGTAGCTGAAGTCCTGGGTGATGTCAAAGGTGAACGACAGATTGCCGCCCGCCTCGAAGGGGGTCGTTCGCGCGGCGGGCTCGACACTGCGGAGGAAATCCATGAAAATCAGGCCCTGTCGTGCCGAGTTGATGAGCCACATCCCTCCTCCCTGATCCGTGGTCAGCGGCGTCGTCGGCCCTAACACAGGCGGATTGTACGTCAAGTTCGGCAGCGCGGTGAGGTTCTTCGCGTATTGCGATACGAGAAAACGGTCGGCCACGGGCGCCTCGAAATCCCGGGGATACGGTGAGATGACCGGGGCGAGGATGGCGACGGCCCCGAACGTAGCCACGATGATCAATCCGACGATTCCCAGGCGGCTTTCCTTGTAAATGTTCCACGAGCGGCGGACCGTCCGCCATGCCCGATGCAAAAACCGGACCGCGGTCGGGATCCCGATCGGCTGCGCCGACCCGTCAGATCCGGACACGTGGGTCGAGCACTCCGTACAAGATGTCGGCGATGATGTTGGCGACGATGACCAGGAGGGAAATGATGAAGAGGAGGGCGCCCGCGAGGAACTGGTCCTGGTAGAGAAGCGCTTGGAGGAAGTAATAACCGACTCCAAAGAACGAGAAGATTTGCTCGAGGACGATGGCGCCACCGATGGAAAACGCGATGCTGATGGAGAAGGATGTGACGACCGGCAGGTAGGCGTTCCGTGCCACGTGATGCCGTCGAACGACGCGTTCGGAGAGACCTTTCGCGCGCGCGGTGAGCACGAAATCCTCGCCCATCACTTCGAGCATGGACGTTTGCATGAGGAGGATCGCTCCCGCGGCGCTGATGAGGATGAGCGCAAGCATTGGCAAGAACGCATGAGCGCTCAGGTCGACGAGCTGGAACAACACGTCGCCCGATCCACGACTCGCAAGGTAGGGGAAGTGTTGAGCCGTCCAGATGGGGTCGGTCCAGCCCCGCAGCGGAAACCAATTCAGCATGAAGGCGAAGGACCACAGGAGAATCAGCCCGATCCAGAAGGATGGCATGTTGTTGAAGAACAGGCTGCTGACGACGACGGATCCTTCGCTGATTCGCCCCCGACGCCAGGCGATGAAAGTGCCGATGACGATACCGAAGACGTAGGTGAGGACCGTTGCGGTGACGAAGAGGAAGAGCGTCTTTGGCAAGGCGTCAGCGATCACAGCGGACACAGCACGCCCTTCGAGGAAGGACGGTCCGAAGTCGAACGTGAACATGTTTCGAAGGAACTTGAGCATCCGAACGTAGACGGGATCATCGATCCCGAATGACTGTCGGAGCTGTAACAGTGTGGCGGGCGATATGTTGGGGTCTTGGGTAAACCGGTCGATCGGGCTTCCGGGCATCGCTTCGAAAAGAATGAACACGATGACCGTGACGATCAAGAGCGTGAGGAAGCCCTGGATGAGCCTGCGCACGACGTACCACGCTAGCGCTGCCATCGCCGCCACCCCCTGGAGCGAGTTGTCGATGTTACGCCGTCTTTTGTATTAACGTTTGCCCAGGACAAGGCAAGCTCCCATCGGGAGCCGGATAAGGAAATGAAAGGAGGACCGGACCTCTCCGCGGCCCGGTCCATGTTCGTATCCTACAGCTCGTCTCCTTCGCCGGGCTTCATCTCCTCTTCCGCCATCGTCGCCTGGACAGCGCCCGGCGGCCTCCCCCTCCGCGCCAAGATGATCCCTACGACGGCTCCCACGGCGAGGCCTGCGACCAGCAGGCCGATGGAGAGCCCGTACGCCTCGACGAATCCCTGCACGGGCGGCGCCGCGACCGGCGCCGCGATCGCGGCCGTTGCAGACTGCGTGCCGACAGCTACCGTGTGCTCCCCCGCGGTCGTGAACACCTGATCGAAGGTCACCGTCTGCGATGCACCCGCACCGATAGTGATATCCTTCGACGCGACCGCCACCCCGTCGACGAGGAGCGTCACGGTTGCGGGACCTGCGACGGTCAGCGTGTTCGTCACGCTCAACGAGATCGTCGATTTGTCGCCGACCCTACCGGGGTTCACCGTGAGCGTCCCGTACGACAGGACCGGCCGGGACGCTACGATTCCATACCATGCTCTCACGATGAAGCCGGCTGGAGTCTGCGCCACCGCGAGGTTCTCGATCGAGCCGAGCGAGGCTGTGAACGGAATGGTCGCGCTGCCGTTCACATCCGTTAGAGTCTGCACCGGGCCGCTCCAGACCGTCGCGTTCGCAACCGGCGCGCCAGAGCTGTCCGTCACCGTCACAGTCGCGTTCGCCTTCCCTTGCTCGGGGACCAGCATCTTGTCGACGTGGACCGTCGCGTAAGCTTGTGGCGGATTCGGAAGGAACACGTACGGTCGGACGAACTCCATCGGAATCTTGGCCAGGACGACGTACAAGAACTGGTTCAGGTAGTAGTCGCCACCGTAGTCGCCTTCCAACAGCTGGTTGCGGCCGCCGTATGCGTACCGCTCATCCGCCACCAGGAAGCTGAACGAGTGGGACTGAGACAAGCTCAGCAGCGGCACCGTGACGTCCTGAGATGCGACGCCCGTGGCGTTCGTCAGGATCGTTCCGCCGAATGCGCCGCGGACGTTGCGCGCAGCGGTTCCCGCCCCGCGCAACAGGAAGACCTTCGCGTTGGCCACGGGACCGTTCCGATCATAAAACCAGCCATGCACCGTCTGCGTCCTTGCCGCCGACGTGAACTCCTGGCCTCCCGAGCCGACCGACGCAGAACCCATGGCGAGAATCGGGGCCCTCTGGATGACCAAACCGCTGTCGATCTCAAAGTCCACATTCTCGATGCCGGGTACCCACTTGCCGTTCACGAGCGACGAGACGCCCCATCCGAAGAACGTGTTCGGATTGGACGAGCACGTCGTCAAGTTGAGGCGGAGGCGCGAGGCCGCGGCGGTGCTCCCGATGAACGCTCGGACCTGCACGGCGGAGTCGACTTTGTGTTGCGCGGGCCGGATCGTTCCCGTCAGTTGCCCGGTTGCGTTGACGATATAGTAGCCGGGGAAGTCCGACGGCCACGGACTCGAGACGCCTGCAGTTCCGGCCGAATCACACGAGTCGATCGGGAGCGGAGTCGCGGAGTTCGGGTAGCCGAGCACTTCGAGGTCGTTGAGCGCGTTGTCCGCACCGAACCCAGATCCCTGGCCCGCTGAGGCCTGGAAGGAGGGTCCGAAGGACCCGCCGTAGTCGAAGTGAGCCAGGTCGAGGCCCGCGCCCATATATTGTCCCACGGTGTAGTCGTATGCCCACTCGAACTGAGCCTGCATTCCGACAGAGCCCGGGGCAATTTGGAAGATTACCGCCGCGTCCGTTGCGGGCACTCCAAGCTCGTTCCAAACCGTCACCGAGACATTCGTAGTCTGCGCTGGTGAGGACGTGATGCTCCGGTCGGTAAAGTCAATCAGTGCTGCGTAGCCCTTCGTCGTGAAGTCCGAGATCAGGAGGCCTGCCACATCAGAAGTCTGGTAGGCTGTACCTGCCACGGAGAACCGAATCGGGATGTTGCCTTGAACCGCCGTAGCGGTCTTTGTCACCGTGAAGGCTGCGACTCCGGAGGCGTCCGTCAGAGCCCATGCCGGCGACACTGTCACGTTTGTCGAGCTCCCGGACTCGCTGTCCGGCAGGATGGGTGTCACATTCGCTCCCTGTCGCGGGGAGCCAGCGAAGTCTCGCACAATGGCACTGATGGTGGTGGAGTCACCGGATACCGCCGTGTTGAGGACGAGCTTCGACGCGTTCAGGTCTACACTTAGCCAATCCGGCGCGTTGTCGTTCTCGACGAAGAGCAGCAGAGAGGCCTTCTGCGTGTCCGTGACGATCGTCTGGTCCCACGTGGTATTCGCCTTCAGCACCTCGAGCAAGTGTTGGTTGGGGAAGCCGCTCGCGTCAGCCGGGGCTGTATATGTGAACACGACCTTGCCGTTCGCAAGGGTCGGGCCCGAGGCGGGCGAAATCGTGCCGAACACAAGCGTCGTGTCAATCTTTACAACCGCGCCCTGGACCGGTCCTCCCGAGCTGTCGGTGACCGATGCGATGACCTGCGCCGTGCCGCCGACACCGATGACCGGCGTCGTCGTCGCCAGATCCAGCCTCACGATCGGGATCGGCAGCTTCACGCTGATCTGCATGACCTTCGTTGTGGTTCCCGTCGACGCCCCTTTGACGACCGTCGCCTTGAGGCTCAAATCACCTTGAATGAACGGCACGGCCATCGAAAACCGTGCATGGCCCGAGATGTCGGTCGTCGCGGTGGAGTTTTCGCTCTGCACACCGTAGGAGCGGTTCAGCCACACGGAGGCGCCCGAAATGGGAGCGAAGTCCCGAGAGCCGAATACGTCCACGGTCACGGTTCCGCCCGCGATCGCACGCTCCGGCGCGGTCATCGAGACCGTGATGGCTCCCGAGGGGAGCTGGACGCCGGTTGCCCCCGGTCGGCTCAGCTTGGACAAAGACCAGAAGTTGTACAGCAGCGGCGGCGTGTTCACCCATCCGACCCATCGGTCGTTGCGGTAGGCGTTCAGGTTCTTCCGATAGTAGAGGATGTTCCACGGGATGTCCTTCACGACTTGGCCCACGATGTCCTTCACGATCTTGATTCGGGCGGTGTTGTCGAGGGTCACGAGCATCGTCTCGAGCTTGGCGTCAACGGCCGCGTTGTGGTACCCAGCGGAATTGGACCCGGCGGGGTTGATGTTCACGTCCTGGCTACTGCCGAAGAAGTCCTTCAAGTAACCTTCCGGGAGTGCGCCCAAGCTGGAACCGAGGATGTATATGTCAAAATCGACGGGCGGGAGGAACGCCTTCGCCACAATCGTGTCGAAGGTCACTGGTGCCGCGTCGATGTTCAGCCCGATCTTCTTCAGGTTGTTCGAGATCATGATGCCGGCGTCGGCCCGGATCGGGTCGTAGTCCTTCGGCGGAGTCAAGATCGCGGTCCGGATCGGCGAGCCGTCCTTGTAATCCCGGAACCCATCGCCATTCCGGTCGATGATGCCCACGCTGTCCAGGAGGGCGCGTGCTCCCGCCAAGTCGAAGTCCGGCGGCTTTGCGGTCTGGTTGATGTACTCCGACCTGACGATGGCGTGGGGGACCGTCCCCTTGATTCCCAATCCGCCCATCAGCGTGTTCACGATGTAGTCCTTGTCGATCGCCATCGAGATGGCCGTGCGGAGGTCCAGGTCGTTCCATGGCTTCCGCCGCAGGTTGAACGCCATGTAGAACATGCCGCTGTCCGTGACCTGCTCCACGCTGATCGCGGGGTTCGAACGAACCTGGCTCAAGAATCCCGGGAGCAGAGGCCAGATCAGGGTGTCGATATCGCCCGATTGAAGGGCAAGGCTGATCACGTCGAGGCTCGAGTAGATGGAGAAGCGAATCGATCGCAGGTGGTCCGGATAGAAGTTGTACTTGGTCGTGCCGACGACGACGCTCGCGTCCGCCCGACCCTTGCCCCAATATGTGGGGGAGACGACGACCTGGGTCGCCTGGTTCCTCGACCATGAGACGGTCTTCCAAGGCCCCGTCCCGACGGTCGCATCGAGCTGCGTGGCCGTCCCGCCGAAACCGAAGTCAATCGACCGGTCTGCGGCATCCGTGATCGGGGTGAGGCTGGTGAAGTTCAGGGGCGGATTGGCGTCGATGTGACTCTGCCAGATGTGTTTCGGCATGATGAAAACGCTCAAGGTTGCGACGAAGAAGAGAGCGTACGTCTTGGAGAGGTGGAAGCGAACTGTATCGGTGCCGATCGCCTCGACGCCGATATGGGATTTTGCCACTCCGCCCGTCCAGTGGGCAAATCGGGGAGCGTCCCACCAGAGGGCTTCGTTGATGAACGAGGAGTATGTGCCCCAGCCTTGCGTCTGGAAGCTGAAGATCACGTCGGCGGCGGTCATCGATTGTCCATCGGTGAATGTGACGCCGGGGCGAATGAAAACGTCAACGGTAGCTGCATCAGGCGCTTGTGGGGTGGTCAGGACCGAATACCCGGTGCCTCCCCCGCGCGCGGGATCTGCAAGAAGGGGGAACAGATTGCCGTCCGGATCGGTTCCGAGCAGGGATTCAAAGTTGAGCTGGGCGATCATATAGGCTTTCCAGACGGTGTTCGTCCCCGGGTTCCACGTGTTCATGTCCGTCATGTCGTTCTGGAGACCGATCACGATCTCCGACGACTCAGTTTGCGCCGCCGCGGACCCGACCAGGAAGATCATTCCCGACCCGAGCAAGACCAAGGTGATCGCTATCACGCGGATCGCAGGCGAGCGCAAAAACACAAGTTGCATTGTTCGATCCTCCCCTAAACGTCTATTCGGCCGAAGGTGATACACGCTATAAAAACATTCTTCCAATCCGTGTTCCGACCGGTTCGGGACGCGTCCCAGTCGTTTCGAGACGCGTTCTACATGGATGAAAAGACCAACCTCGTCGGCTTGGTCTGCTGCCAGCGTGGGAACTTCGTTCCGACGATGGCTCACTGAGCGCCCGCGACCGACGAACGCAGCGCGCGCATGAGGCGACCGCGCAGCTCCGTTTCGTCCTCAATCGAACGCCACTCGTCGCGGACCTTGGGTTTGAGAATCGCGGCCATCCGAAACGGGTATCGGACGTCCATCAGAAACAGCGGCTCGGGCGGAGCCATTCCGAAGTCTCGCAGGGTGCCTCGGAGCGCTTCCCGAATCGCGGATTTCGGGATCTCGCCTGCGGCGCATTTCGACATCGCGGCGACGATTCGTCGGACCATGCTCCGCCGAAAACTTCGGGCTCGAATGTCGACGAGGAGCGTCCCACCCTCACGCGTGACGTCGACCCGATCGATCGTCATCGGTCCCGCCGCCGGATCGGATGTGAACGAATCGATCCGATGGGTTCCGACGAACGGTCGGCCGGCATCTCGCACCGCGGATATCGGCAAATCGGAAAATAGGTGGTATCGGTACCACCGTTCCAAGGCGTGCCGCGGGTGGAAGGTGTCGGGCACCTCGGTGGCGGCCCACCCCCACACGTTCCGGACGCGATCATTGAAGGCGCCGATGGCGCCTCCCGCCGAAAGCGACGTGTTGAACGCAATCACGTTCCCCACGGCGCTCACACCGCGATCCGTTCGGCTCGCGCTGCGGAAGAACGCTTCCTTCGGATCTCGAATAATCTTCGCCAATCGCAGGGCGGTGATGCACTCTCCTTCCACGGTTCGCCGGTCCGGCTGCCGCTGATAGCCGAAGAACGCCCGACCGTCATACGCGATCTTGATCGCGATCCGCATGCCAAGGAATATCTCTCGTTGGATATATCGACCGGATGTGCCCCGGGTCCGCGTGGTCTTGGTTGAGCCGAAGAACGAGGGCAACGTCGGGGCCGTCGCACGGGCCATGAAGAACTTCGATGTGCACGACCTCGTCCTCGTGAACCCATGTGCCCTGGGACCTGAAGCGCGGCAAAGGGCCATGCACGGCGTGGACATCCTGGAGTCTGCGACCGTCGTCACGGACCTGGCGTTGGCGATCGAAGACGCCGACCTCATCGTCGGCACCTCGGGGATCGACACCTCCAATGAGAAGCGGTTCGCGCGAATCGCGGTCCGTCCGAGGGATCTTGCAATCAAGCTGGGGGAGGCACGAGGGACGACCGCTCTCCTGTTCGGGCGAGAGGACTTTGGGCTGCTCGAGGAAGAGCTCCTCCGATGCGATCTGCTTGTAACGATCCCCGCGGCGGAACCCTACCCGATCCTGAACCTCTCCCACGCCGCGACGGTCCTTCTTTATGAGCTGTTCAACGCGGAGGTGCCAAACCGGCCGTCGAGAACGATGTCCGGGCTAGAGAAGGAGAAACTCCACTCGGCTTTCGCGGACCTCCTCGATGCGACCGACTATCCGCCGCACAAAATTGGCCGCACGAGAATCATGTTCCGTCGAATGATGGGGCGTGCGGTCCCGAGCGCCTGGGAGTTCCACGCTCTCATGGGCGTCCTCCAACGGGCGTCGAAACGAATCCGCCGCCTCGAAGGCAAGCGCTAGGTGTGGCGGAGGATTCGCGACTCTTCACTTGACGATGCCGATTCCGAGGCTCTGGTCCGTCTTCTCCATGCTCTTACGCCCGTCTCTCTGAATTTCGAGGAGGGCGCGAATCGCATCGACATTCTCCGGAACGACATCCGATTCCTGATGGACCGCTTGGAAATAGAACAGACGTTTCCCGTCGACGACGTGAACGCCGTCTCTCCATACGGCGATCTCGTACAGATCGGCGCGGTTCCGTGAAAGGTCCCGGGCCATCTCCATGATCTGGGCGGTCGACTTCACTCCGTCTCCGCCCGACACGAATGCGACCCGCGAGACCCGTTTCCATACGTCAAGGACGGCCTCTGCGCTCGCGGCTTTCTTCAAGTCGACGATCACCGTGTGCAAGTGCATGATCGTCGTGGGCACCTTCACCGCGATCGTGTGGATGTTCAGTTTCGGAAGGACACTCTGAACGTCCGGGCCGTGATGGGACGGCATCTCGAGCTCGGGCTCGATCGCGTTGATCGGGCCCTTCTTCGAGTCTCCGGGATCCGTCGCCCGACGCACCATGACCGCGAGGACGCTGACGACGCCGAAGTGGGCGTCCAACGGATACAACGTGCGAATCAGGCCCGTCGTATTGCACGACGGGACGCGGACGAACCTCGCGCCGAGGCACTCCTCGTAATTGGCGGCCGCGTTGAAGGACAGGTTCGTGAGGCTATGCTCCTCGCCTCCCTGCCAGATCGCCTTCACGCCCGCTTTTTCGTACAGGGACTTGTACCCGCTCTCCTCCGGAGTACAGTCGACGACCAAGTCGGCCGCCTTCACGAGATCTTCGAGGGTGCCGGCCGTCTTGACGCCCGCCTTCTCGAACTTCGAGGCCACCTCCGCGTTCGCGGCGTACAGGGGATATCCCTTCCGGATCGCGAGTTTCGCCTCGAAATCGGGCCTCGTCTTCGCCACCCCGGCGACGCGCATGTCATCCTGTGCGGCGACCGCATCGGCGACGCGCTTCCCGATCGTGCCGTACCCGTTGATCGCGATCTTGGCGGTCATCGACGACGCACCTTCTGAGTCCGAACCGGGACACGACTAAAAAGGTTGTGCGGAACCGCCGTCGCGGGAGTCCGCAAAGCCTCTTCCGCAATCGTCCGCATACCGGCGGCATGAACTGCTACTACTGCGAGAAGCCCGCGCGCGCCATCTGCCGGTTCTGCGGGGCCGCCGTATGTCCGGACCATACCAGGGCGAACCGGTTCGTGAGCGGTTGGGCGGCGGAAGGTCGTGCGGATAACATCGTGGTCTTCAATGCAATTTGGTGCGGCCGATGTGCGGTCCAGCCGATGTACATGGCCTAGCG
>WNGO01002098.1_pt1 | contig 17400 bp, 18 predicted proteins | sample 5400511 | NCBI WGS metagenome assembly WNGO01 (sample SAMN13153380, study PRJNA577476) | soil metagenome | isolation source: 20 cm soil or saprolite under Garry oak tree replicate 2 | place: USA:California | collected 2016-06-15 | reverse complement strand
TGGGGCATGACCGAGACCTCCCCGGTTGCGTCCGTCGCCACGATGAAGAGCTACACGCCGGAGTCCGATCGCAAGCAGGTCCGGCTCAAGGCGGGCCTCCCGCTCGCCGGCGTGGAACTCCGCCTCGCCAACGTCGAGACCGGCGAACCCGTCCCCTGGGATGGGAAGAGCGTCGGCGAGATCCAGGTGCGCGGCCCCTGGGTGACCGCGAGCTACTACCGCGGTGTCGACCCCGAACGCTTCACCCCGGACGGCTGGCTACGCACCGGCGACGTGGCCAACGTCGATCCCGAGGGCTATGCGCAGATCGTCGACCGCACCAAGGACCTGGTGAAGTCGGGGGGCGAGTGGATCTCCTCGGTGGAGCTGGAATCCGCCATCATGGGGCATCCCAAGGTATTGGAGGCGGCCGTCATCGGGGTGCCACACCCGAAGTGGCAGGAGCGGCCTCTCGCCTACGTCGTGGCCAAACCCGAATTCAAAGGCGCGGTCACCCAGGAGGAGATCATCGCGTACCTGAAGCCGCTGGTGGCGAAATGGTGGCTGCCAGACGAGGTGCGATTTGTCGATGAAATCCCCAAGACGAGCGTCGGCAAGTTCGACAAGAAGGTGATCCGTGAGCAGGCGCTCAAGGCACCGGCGGCGGCGCGCCCCTCGGAGTAAGACGAGCCGGTGACGGGCGGGGCACAGTGCTGCGGCAGATCGCTCGATCCGTCGAGCGCACAACCGACCTTAATGCTGGGGCGCTAGAACGGAGGCTAGAAGGATGTGACTCAGCAATGGATGCCTCTTCGCAGTTCGAGGCGCTCGTTCCACAGCCGCTGGATGCGGAGGGAATCAAGCGGCGTCGCGAGCTCGAGGACATCCACGAGGAGTTGCTGCTGAGCATTCTGGCGCTCGAAGAGGAGTGGCAACTCGACAACCGGATCGCCTATTCCCTGCGGCAACGCAAGGCCGCCTGACCGGTCAGGGCCGCCCAGGCCGCGTCCGCAGCATGGCCATCGCCTGCTCCATCCGTCGCCGCTGGGTCTCCGCCCGTTTCGCCCCGGTCACCCACTGCAAGAACTCCTTCTTGCGCGTGTAGGAGAGCTTCTCGAACGCAGCGGCGCTGGCGGCGTCCGCCTCGAGCGCGCGGCGCAGCGCCTGCGGGAGGTCCACCGCTCGTACTTCGGCGTCGTACTCCAGGCCCACAGTGAGCGGGTCGCCGGCCGCCACCCCGGCGGCTTCACGGACCTCCCGCCGGACGCCGATGTAGGACTTTCCACCGTAGACGGCGATCGTCGTACGGTATGTGTAGTCGTTGAGGGTCACCCTGACGGGCACGCGCTTCCCCTCGCCCAGCGCCGTCAACGTCTGTGGCGGGACGCGGATGAAGCAGGCCCCCTGGTCGGATTCGAGGCGGCCCTCAAATTGCAGCGCCGGCATCCCGGGCTCATTTTCTAGCAATTTCGCCGGAATAACGCACGTTTTCGGCCGTCGGCCCGTTTGCAACCCACGACAGGGCCGTGGCCCATCGGATTTACACAACGGAGGACACGATGGCGAAAACCCAAAAATGGACCGCGTCGACGTTCGTCAGCATGGTGCACGAGAATCTCACCGACAAGGGTCACAAGGTCAAGAAGTCGGACCTCAGCTGGGCCGTCAAGGACGCCTTCGAGGCGGCGGTCACGGCCGGCGCCCGTGGGATGCGCGTGCGTTTCCCGGAGATCGGCGCGCTCGCGTCGCGTGACGTCAAGGCTCGCAAGGCAGGGAAAGGCACCAACCCCTTCACCGGCGAGTCGATCATGCTCAAGGCCCGCCCGGCTTCCAAGAAGCCGCGCTGGTCGTTCCCGAAGGCCGTTCGCGAGGCCTACATCCGCCAGGCCGCCCGCAAGGCCGCCTAAGCAGACCGTTCGGCCGACAGGGCGCTGGGCCTGACCGGCGCCCTGTCACGTTTCTTGACAGGCTCCCGATTTCGACTGACTATGATGGGAGCGATGCGACGAAACTTGATAGCAGGAGTGCTGATTGCCATCGGCCTGGCGCTGATGGCGACCGCCCTACCTGCCAGTGGGCTGGTCCGCCTCGGTTCGCCCGAGGTGGCGACCCAGCCGATCCAAGCGCTCAACGATCCGCTGTCGCCGCCCCACCAGCACCCAAAATTCCTCCCCAACACCAACAGTACCGGCGCCGGCCCCAACCAGGTGGTGGCATACATCTCGATTCCGCGGCTGGGCATCAAGAATGCCCCCATCTTCGACCGCGGCGTCGACCCCAAGGGCAACATGTTGATCGCCAAGGGCTACTCGGTCACCCATTACGCCTACTCCTCCCCTATTGGTAGCGGCAACGCCGTCCTCTACGGCCATGACGACATTGAGGGCAGTGTCTTCGGCAGCATCAAGGACCTGAAGGCAGGCGACGAGGTGGACGTCGCGGACGCGAGCGGGTCCCGCACCGTCTACCACGTCACCGGAAAGCCGACCATCGTCCCGCCGACCGCCGTGCAGATCCTGCAGCCGACCAATGATGTGCGGCTCACCCTCTTCACCTGCTGGCCCAACTGGGTCGACACCCAGCGGGTTGTCGTTACGGCGATACCCGCGACCGCTTAGTGATTCGTCTCTTCGGGCGGCTCCTGAAAATACTTCAGTAGTTCTTCCAGTGCCCTGGCGGCCTCGGGGTCGGCAAGCAAGCGGGCCTGCATTTCCTGCACCTGTTTAACCAGCTCCTTGGCCTGCGTTTCCTGGGCGACCTGCAGCAACACCGGCTGGCTCGCCGCCGAGACGATCATCGTCGCCTGCTGCCGAAGCATCTCGACGCCCTGGCAGCCGAGACAGGTGCCGGCGTTGTTGCAGTGGCAGAGCTGCAGACGGAGGTTGTCGAGTTCCCGCTGGAGCGGGGAAAGATCGACCGGCTGGCTCACCCTTCAAGCTTAGCCGTAGCCGCGGGAACTTTTCGGCTCTCCTCCCGTCGTAAGGACCGAGATGAGAATCGTGTCCTCGATCCGCCTCGTTCCCGTTCTGGCTCTGTTCAGTGTGCTCGGTCTGCTGGCGGCATGCGGCGCCGCGTCATCCGGATCTCAGGCGACCGGTGGCCTCGCTCAGGGATCCTCCGGCAGCTCCTCGGCAGCGGATCATGCGCCGGCCGACTCGACCTCGAAGCAGTCCGTCGGCAACGCCGTGCTGCAAGCGCGCGGTGATCAGAAGGTCATTCAGGACGCGAACCTGGGGATTCAAATCAAGTCGGGCGCGTTCTGGAGCACCTACGACAGGGCGCTCGCCGTCGCCGACCGGTTCAACGGTTATCTCGTCAGCTCACAGGTTGGAGATCTTTCCGGCCGCGAGACGGACGCCGGCACCGTGGTGGTCGCCGTCCCGGCATCGCGCTATGCCGATGCATTGAGTGAGCTGCGCCAACTCGGCAAAGCGACGCAGCAACAGGTCACCAGCCAGGACGTCAGCGGTGAATACGTCGACCTGCAGGCACGGCTCAAGAACCAACAGGCGCAACAGGCGGTCATGCTCGACCTGATGCGCCGGGCGCAGAGCATCGCCGACAGCGTTGCGGTGCAGAACCAGCTGTCGACCGTCACAGGAGAGATCGAGCAGATTCAGGGCCGCATCCGCTATCTCGACCAGCGCACCACCTACTCGACGATCGCGCTTCGCTTCTACACGGTCGCGGCGGCGCCGGCACAGCCGAACCTGTGGGACCGTAGTGGCCTCGCCAGCTCGCTCGCCACCGCTGGGACGACGTTTGTGGCCGTGATCGGCGGGATGCTCGTTGTCAGTGGCTTCCTGCTGCCGTTCCTTCTCCTGATCGCGCTCGCCTTCGGCATCTGGTGGCTGCTGCCAGCCCGGCTGCGGCCGACAATTCGCTGAGCACCTCAGTCCTGGGCGTCTTCGCGCCGAAACCGATCGACCAGGAACCGCTTGTGCGCGAGCAGCTGGTCCATGTCGCTGCGGTGAACCACCTCCGCCACCTGTCGCATCTCCGCGTCGAGGAAATCGAGCTCCTCGACCAGCACCTCGAGCGCGGCGCGGCCCTGGCTGCCCGGTTGGGACGACACATATCCGCGCGGGAGCCGAAGATAGGCTTCCACCGCCGTCGGCAAGTAGTCCGAGACGGTGCGCTCGATCAGGTAGAGCTCGGGCGCACCAAGCGGCAAGCAATCGAGCCGCGGAAGGATCTCGGTGCGGATCGTCAGCTCGATCCGTAGCAATCGGGCGAGGATCTCTGGGGGGACTCGCCCCGCCGCCGCCCCAACCTGTTGAGCGAGCGACTTTTGCACCCGCTGCGGATCGAATCCAAAACGGCTGACGCGCCCCTTGCCGCGGACGGCCAGGGCGCCGGCGATGTAGAGGCCAACCACCAGGAGCAAACCCTGTGCGCCGACGGGGTCGACGAGGATGAGCCCGCCTCCGACCAGGGCCAGCGCCGAACCGGTCAGGTTCCGTCGGCTGGTGAGATAGGACACGAGCCCGCGCCCCGGAGCGGACGCGGGCAGCGACGAGCGATAGGGTGCGATCGCGCTTCCCATGCGCGTCCCCTGTCGCTAGGGCGTGCGCACCGGCAGCTTCAGCTCCTCTGGGATTGAGGCGAGCTCGCCTGTCGGTGCCTCGTGCGCGCGCTCAAGGTAGGTCTGCGCGCGCGCGACCTCCCTGGAAAGCGCATCGATCGTCTGCCGCATGGTCTCCAGCGCCTGAAGTTTGGAGGCATCGATGGTGTCGATCGTGGCGTAGATGTTGGCGAAGGCCACTTGCAGCTTCTCGATGCTGACGGTCGCGCTCGCCGCTTGCGCGTGCACGCCGGCGGATTGCTGGCGCAACATCGTCGAGGTGCCCTCGATCATACCGGCGGTCGTCTGATTCAGTGCGCCAATCTGATCCAGCACGAGCTTTTGGTTGACCAGACCCTGCGCCGTCATGACCGCCGTGCGCAGCGCGGACACGGTGGTCGTGGTCGCGCGATCGACGCCCTTCACGAGCTCGAGATTGTTCTTGCGAACGAGCTCGAGCGCCAGGTAACCCTGGGCGCTGACGGCGAGCTGGGTGGCGAGATCCTGAGTTTTCTGGCGAACGTAGAAGAGGCAGTCCTCACGCAACGCCTTCGCCCGCTCAGGATCCTGCTCCTGCACCTCCTGAATGCGAGCATCCAGCGCGGTATCCATCCGGCGCGCGAGGTAGAGGTATTGCTTGAGCCGATCCATTACGGCCCACAGGTTGAGCTTCTCCTGCTCGATTGCGGCATTGTCCTTGAGCAGCTCGTCCTGCCCCCGGTACAGCGCCTGCACGATCGCGTTGAGGTGACCCTGTGCCGACTCGTACTTGCCGAAGTAATCGCGCAGCCGGTTGCCCAGCGGCAGGACGCCGAAGAGCCGGCGACGGTCGAGCAGCCCACGGTCCGACGGGTCGAGATCTTCAACCGTGCGCCGGAGTTGGAGCAGAGCGCTGGAAACGGAAGACTTGTCTTGCGCGCGGGCGAGCGCGCCGACCGGCCGATCGAGCATCCGATTGGAAACGCTGGCGGACTGCTTGATCTCTTCATTGCCGAGCGCGTGAATGCCGTCAACCTTTTTCTTGAAGGCGTCCGAGCGGGGATCGGTGACCAGCAGGGCGTCGAGGTAGGTAGCAACGGCGGCGTCGAGGCGCGCGGTCGTTTGTGGGTCGAGCGTGATCATCGGGGCAGCGGTCGCCGCCGGGTCGGCTGGCGTCAGGGAGAGGTCAGAGTTCGCCTCGACCGTCGTGCGCATGGACTCGCTCCTTTTGCTAAGCCCGTGGTCGGATACACAGTGGTTTTTCCCGAAAATCGGCATTCTCACACGTGAAAAACCGTTTCCAGCGCCTGACACCTGGGAGTGAATTCGGGACGGCCACGCTAGGCTTAGGGTTGTGAACGCCAGCGAGATGGACGGGCGGATGTTCCTCGATGGGGAGCGGGTCCCGGCACGGGCCGGCGCAACCATCGACGCCATCGATCCGGCCACCGCCGAGGTCTTCGCCAAGGTGGCCCTGGGCGACAAGGCTGATGTCGACGCAGCGGTGGCGTCGGCCCAAGCGGCGATGGGCTCATGGGCGGGGCTAGCGCCTGTACGTCGCGTTCGACTCTTGAACCGGCTCGCTGGCGTGCTCCGCGAGCAAAGCCGGGAGTTGGCCGAGTTGGAGAGCCTCGATGTCGGCAAGCCGTTGCGCCAGGCGGAAGACGATGTCGCGGCGGCCGCCGGCTACTTCGAATACTTCGCCGGCGTGGCCGACAAGGTCTTCGGCTCGAGCATTCCCCTGGGAAAAGGTTTCGTCGACTTCACGCTTCGCGAGCCGCTGGGCGTTTCGGCCCAGATCGTTCCCTGGAACTACCCGCTGCGGCTGGCCTCGCGGGGGATCGCGCCCGCGCTGGCGTGTGGCAATGCCGTCGTGGCAAAACCGGCCGCCGAAGCAGGCCTCAGCATCATCCGGCTGGCGGAGCTGGCGGCGGAGGCGGGCCTGCCGCCCGGCGTCTTCAATGTGGTGACCGGCGGGAGAGAAACCGGTGCGGCGCTGGCCTCCCACCCCGGCATCAACCACATCACCTTCACCGGTTCGGTGCCGACCGGCATCGCGATCATGAAAGCCGCCGCGGACAACGTCGTGCCGGTGACGCTCGAACTCGGCGGCAAGTCGCCGAACATCGTTTTTGCCGACGCCGATCTGGAACGGGCCGCCGCATCCGCCGCCACCACCTTGATGCAGAACTCGGCGCAAACCTGCACCGCGCCGACGCGACTCTTGCTCGAGGCGTCGGCTCACGACCGCTTCGTCGAGCTGCTCGCGAAGCGGATCGGGACGATCCGCCTGGGCCGCGGGCTGGATAACCCGGATATGGGCCCGGTGGTCAGCGAGCGCCAGATGCAGCGCGTCCTCGGCTTCATCGCCGCCGGCGCAAAGGACGGGGCGAGGGCGGTGGCGGGTGGCCGCCGCGCGGACGGTGCCGGCCTAGACCGCGGCTTCTTCATCGAGCCGACGCTCCTCGACCAGGTGGCAGCGGGGACCGCGCTCGGGCAGGAAGAGATCTTCGGCCCGGTGCTGACGGTGACCACCTTTGGATCAATGGATGAGGCGATCGCGGTCGCCAACGGCACGCCCTACGGGCTGGTGACCGGCGTCTGGACGCGCGACCTGAGCCGGGCCCTGGCCGTCGCCACCGCGGTGAAATCAGGACAGGTGCGCGTCAATGGCTACAGCGTGGAGGGCAGCATCGGGCTGCCATTCGGCGGCTACAAGCGCAGCGGATTCGGACGCGAGCAAGGCGTCGAAGCACTGGCGAACTACACCCAGGTCAAGAACGTGATGATCAACTTCGGTTGAGGTCGATCTCACCCTGATCTCGCGACGATTCGCCGACGCGCGCACCGTCGGCGCCGTGGAGACTGGCGCGAGCCGCTCCCCGTGTGGCAGCGTTAGCGGCGAAGATGCTGCTCGAGCTCGTCCTTTTCTTTACACTGGCCGCCGCGATCACGACCGCAGCGGTCATGGTTCCCGGACTGGTCCGAGCGCGCGCCTGGGCCGGCATCCCGCTCGCGCTCGCGATCTTGATCGCCGCCGGCTGGCTGACGGGGCTGATCGTCCACGATCCCGTGGCGGCGGCCATTCTTCCGCTGTTCGGCGTGGGCGCCCTGATCGAGACCCGCCGCCACCTTCCGCAATGGAGCTTCCTCGCCGCTCAGCTGCTGTCGGCCTTGCTGGTGGCGTCGGTCGTGTACCTGATCTATGCGGGCGCTCAACCGTTTGTCGACCGCCTGGGTCTCCTGGGCATCGCCGGTTCGTTCGTCCTGCTCCTGCTGGAGGCGAGCGCTCTGGCGCTCAGCGTGTATTACCTCTTCGAGATCCTGGACGTCTTTAGCCGGCGGACCCGAATCGCCCATCGCGCGGAATCGTCCTATCAGCCTCCCGTGGCCATCCAGGTGCCCTGCTACAACGAGCCGATCGAGGTGGTGCGCGAGACGTTGACCGCGCTTTCCCACCTCGACTACCCCAACGTCGTCGTCCAGGTCGTCGACAACAACACCAAGGACCCGCGGGTATGGCGTCCCGTCGAGGCGCTGTGCGCCGAGCTGGGATCGCGCTTTCAGTTCATCCATCTCGATCCCTGGCCCGGCTACAAGGCGGGCGCGCTCAACGAAGCGACTCGCCGCTTGCCGGCGGACGTCACCATCCTGGGCATCGTCGATGCCGATTACATCGTCAGACCGGGCTTCCTCAAAGAAATGGTCGGCCACTTCGCCGACGACCGGGTCGCCTTCGTGCAGACCCCTCAGAACTATCGAGATTGGAAGGACAGCGGCTACCTCCGCGGCCTCTTTTACAGCTACCGCTATTTCTTCGACGTGACGATGCCGGCCCGCGCCAACCGCAACGCCATCATTTTTGCCGGGACGATGGGCTTGATCCGGCGGTCGGCCCTGGAAGGGATCGGCGGTTGGGAGGAAAGCGTGATCACCGAGGACGCCGAGGCAAGTCTTCGCCTGCTTGGGCTCGGTTCCATCGGTGTCTTCGAGCCGACCGCCTGGGGCGAAGGCCTGATGCCGCTCAGTTTTGATGGCCTGAAGAAGCAACGGTTCCGCTGGGCGCTCGGCGGCATCCAGATCCTTCGCCGGCAGTGGCGGGAGCTGCTGCCGTATACCCGACACCGGCTGCACCTCGCCTGGGGCCAGCGCATCCACTACCTCTTCGGCAGCGTGCACTGGTTCGGCGATCTGCTGACAGTCGGCTTCACACTCCTCCTCCTGCTGACCGCCGTCGCCGCCACCATCCATCACCGGCTTCCCGTTCGCGAGCTGACCGGTCCGATCCTCATCGTCCCGCTGGCTTTTCTGGTGACCGGCGTGTTGCGCGGACTCTGGGCATTGAGGCGGGCCGAGCGGTGTACTTGGGGTGACGCGTTGCGCGCCCTCGGGATTTGGTTTGCCTTGAGCTGGGTCGTGACGCTCGCCGTCGTGCGCGGATTGCTCAGCCTTGAGGCCGCCTTCCTGCGTACGCCGAAGCAGAAAGCCACTGGCAACCGGCTCTGGCCCGCGCTGCGCTCATCAGCGGTCGAGTCGACGCTCGCGATGCTCGCCCTTGTCGGGGCCATCGTGATGCTGCTCGCCGCGCCCGCCATCCCGACCGCCATCCTCGCGCTCATGCTCCTCTTCGAGGCCTGGATCTTTGGCAGCGCGCCGTGGGCCAGCTTCGCGGCGGAAGGGATCCAGCTGACCCCCTTCCGACGGATTTACGGCCGCTCCGCCCAGAACACCGGCGAGCGCCCCGACGTGTCCACCCGAGCCGCCGCCTTGATTCCCGGCGCGCTGGCCCTGGTCGTGATCGGTGTCCTGGCTTACGGCCTGCTCAACGCGCCGCCGGAAAGCGGCCCTCCGCGACAGGCCGACCTGCCGACGATCGGAACCATCACGCAGCGGCAGTTGCCCGCGACCGGGCCCGCCCCCACACCGTCGCCGGCTCCCACACCGACAGCGACGCCCTCGCCGAGCCGCTCCTCGAGCCCGACGCCGTCGCCGAGCGCGTCGTCCAGCCCCTAGGGCTGGTTGAGCTGGGCGAGCAGGGCCAGCCCGTCGAGGTCGTCGAGGTTGTACCACTGGAACATCACGCGCTCGATGCCAAGCGCCGACCAGGCGCCCAGTTGCGACGCGGCTTGATCCGGTGTCCCGACGATCCAGCCGCGTCGCCGCAGCTCCTCCGATGCGCCAGCCGGCGGCACGCCCGATAGCGCACCCAGGAATGACTGCATCCAGCGGCCCTTTTCGGCAACCTCGTTCGCGTCGCGGCCGATCAGCGCGCCGCCCATCCACGAACGCCGAATCGTCGCGGGGTCACGGCCAACCGCTCGGCAGTGTTCTTCGAGCTTGGCGCGCTTGACCCCATAGACCTCGGGCGTGTGGGCGTGGCTGTTCCACTCGTCGGCCTCGCGAGCCACGATGCGGAGTAGCCGGAGTTCGCCGTCACCGCCGATCAGGAGCGCGGGGGCCGGTTGTTGCTGGGGGCGCGGATATGCGGCGGCGCCCCGCAGCGGGTAGTAACGTCCGTCGAGGTCGACCGGTCCGCCGGTCCACAAGGCCTTGATGACGGCGATCCCCTCCTCGAAACGGTCGAAGCGTTCCTTGAGCGGCGGAAGCCCGATCCCAAACGCCTCGTGCTCCGCGACGTTCCATCCGGCGCCGACCCCGAGCACCAGCCGGCCGCCGGAGAGGAGGTCGACCGCCGCGGCCATCCGGGCGAGCAGGGCCGGATGTCGAAACGTCATCGGGCTCACCAACGGGCCGAACCGGATCCGGCGAGTACGTTGCGCCAGCGCCGTCAGCGACGTCCAGCATTCGAGCGCCGGCCGCCGCCGGTCCCCACTGAGGCTGAAGAAATGATCGGAGCGCCACAGCGAATCGAGGCCGAGCTGTTCGACGCGATCAGCGATTCGAAACCAGTGCTCCCAGGTCAACCCCTCCTGGGCCTCGATCATCACCGCGACCTTCACCGCTGCTGACGTTAACGCAAAGAGCGCGGCGGCGACGGATGCGGAATAGCGGCCGCTGTCGCGCGGTTACACGAAATGCCATGCCCGCGGTCACCGTCGACAACATCCTGACGCTTGCCCGTATCCCGGACCCCGACCCGGCCAGCACCATCGAGCGTCCCCTGCTCGCCCTGACTACGGCGCCGAAGGGTGTCGAGGGTGAGGGCTTCCCGGTGCGGCGGGCCTTTTACGGGCTCGATCAGCGCTACCTCGACCCCTTTATTCACATGGACCAGATGGGCGAGGTGGAATACGGCCCCGGGGAACCGAAGGGTACCGCCTGGCACCCGCATCGGGGATTCGAGACCGTCACCTACATGATCGACGGAACCTTTCAACACCAGGACTCGACCGGCGGCGGGGGCCTCATCACCAACGGCGCCACGCAATGGATGACCGCCGGCGCGGGGATTCTCCACATCGAGCGGCCGCCGGAGGCGCTGATCGCGAGCGGCGGACTCTTCCACGGCATCCAGCTCTGGGTCAACCTTCCGTCCGGTCAGAAGTGGACGCCGCCGCGTTACCAGGACATCGGCGCCACGCGTGTCACGCTGCTCTCTTCGGGGGACGGCGGCGCGCTGGTGCGCGTGATCGCGGGCGAGGTCGCCGGTCACCGTGGGCCGGGCGTCACCCACACGGCGATCACCCTGCTGCACGCGACCATCAATCCTGGAGCCGCGTTGCGCCTGCCGTGGCGCCGGGATTTCAACGGCCTCGCGTACGTTCTGGCCGGCCGCGGAACGGTGGGCGCGAAGCGGACCCCAATCGGATCAGGACAGCTGGCAGCGTTTGGCGCGGGCGATGTGATCAGCCTGACCGCCGACCTCAGGCAGGAAAGCCGCTCGCCGAACCTCGATGTGCTGGTGCTCGGCGGAGAGCCGATCGGTGAGCCGGTCGCCTGGTATGGACCATTCGTGATGAACACCCACGCGGAACTGGCCCAGGCCTTCGATGACTACCGACGCGGGAGAATGGGCACGATTCCCGCGGCCCACATCGGCGACTAGCGCCGCACCAGCGACTCGCTGGCTCAATCCCCGCGCACACCGCTGAACGGATTTCCGGCGGCGTCGACCGTCTGCTGGGCGACCTGCGTCGCCGCGGAGGAGCCATCACCCGGATAGACCACGACGGGCGTCCCGATTGGCGCCCACTGAAAGAGCGTGGTCACGGCTGCGAGCGGCAGGTGGACGCAGCCATGGCTGGCGAAGGGGCCGTTTTGCGAGCCGGGGCCGAGCGTGGCGTCGGGTTGCCAGCTGGCGTCGTGGAGGCCTTCGCCGTTTTCGGTAAACCACAGCACCATCCGAACCGTCGTGTCCGGGTACCATTCGGGCGACCCCTTGGGCCACGGCGACTGCATCGTCCAGGGTGAGTCCTTGCGGGTGATCTGCATCGCGCCCACGTCGGTCGCGAGCGTCGGTCGCCCGGTCGTGACGAACGTGTCGACGAGCACCCGACCGCGGTCGTAGGCGGTCAGCCGCTGCGCCTGCAGCGAGATGGTAATCAGCCGAGTCGGTCCGCTCTGCATCAGGCTCGCGTGGAGCTGCGTCGCGTAGTGTTGAATGCCGGCGTCGGCGAGCGCAAGGGACTGGATATCGCCTCTGCCCAGCATGGCAGCGTAGCGCTCCAGCGCGGCATTCAGCCGATCGGCCCAACCGCGTTTGAGGAAACTGGCGATCGTGGCGTCATTGCGTCCGGCGGAAAGCGCGGCCTGTGCCGATGCGAGCAGTGCCGCCGGATCCGCGTGGTAGCGCGCGCGCAGCTGGGTGGCCTCCGCCCGGACGGCGGCGTCCTCCGCGGCGCCGGGCGCGCGCTCGAGGGTTGCGCTTGAGAGGGACGCGTCACTCCGGGCAACCGCGTTCGCCCCGGGCACGCTCAACCCGAGCCCCACCACCACGACCGAGATCAGCAGCGTCCGCCTGGATGGCCGTGGCGCCGGGCGCGCCATTCGCCGGCTTAAAAGCGACACCGCGCTAGCAAACATAGTGGTAGTCCTATTGTAATGTTCGTGAGTGCGCGGTGGGTGCCCGACGTGGCGACGGGACTGGTCCGCACGCTGATCGGCGGCTGATCCAGCCGCGGTCGTTCCTTGGACTCGACGCCGCCGAGCGCCCGCGCTTGAGCGCGACGTCGATCCGTCAGCTCGCCCGGCTCGGAACCGTGGTGCGCTGGCCGGGCCTGCTCTTCGCGGCCATCCTGTCGCTGGCCGTGCCGCCGCGGTCATCCGTCGGCCTCGCCCTCGTCCTGGTCTGGGTCACGCTCTACAACGCCTGGGGCATGATCACCATCTCGAAAGCCGATGACCAGTCGATCCTGCGGATCGGCCGGGCCCTGACGTTGCTCGATACCGTCAGCTACTTCCTGGTGCTCTTCGTCTTTGGCGGGGTCGGCGCGAGCACCAGCATCTATGCGGCCTACATCTTGCTCATCGTGTGGATGGTGGCCTACGACGGCGCCGAAGGGGCGATGCTCTGCGTCGGCATCTTCGTCCTCGGCATGATCGCCCTCCATGCCGCGCTCAACGCCGTCTACGGACAGGGCTTTGAGAGCCGGGACGTCGTCCTATGGAGCCTCATCATGATCGTGGCCGGCGCCATCCTGGCGGCCTACGACCGGATCGTCATCGGGGGTGTGCTGCCGCAGGCAACCGGGAGCGTCGGCGCGACCAGCGAGACCCCCGTAAGCAGCGCCACGGTTCCCGCGGTTCGGCTGTCCCCTCGAGAGCAGGAGGTTTTGCAGCTGGTCTCCGAAGGCTACTCGAATTCGATGATCGCCGGCCGTCTGCACCTCAGCGAGAACACGATCAAGACCTACGTCGAAAATCTCCTGAGCCGGCTCAATGCGCGCAACCGGGCCGAGGCGGTGGCGGCCGCCTCGCGGCAAAACCTGATCTAGAATTCCCGGCCTCTCCCCCGTTCGGCCTCCCCCGGTTGGAGCCCGCTCAGCCCATCTTTCATCACCCTGGGGGATAGCGGCAGCGACCCCGGGCACGTAGTCTGATGCCAGTGGGGGCGCCGATCGATCCGGGGGGCGCTCCGATGGCGACCAGGATGGTGGGGGGTTTCATCCTGGTCGCCTTTGTCTTATGCCTGCTGCTCGCCTGGCCGGGACGGCGCCGTTGGCCGCTCTGGTTGATCACCGGCCTCTGCGGCTCGCTCTGCGCGGCCCTGGCCTTCAGCCTCACCGACGGTGCGGATGGGCTCCTTGCGCCGTTGCGGCTGGCCGCGGTGGCGCTGACCACCGGGTTCCTCGCGACCGCCGCGGTACGGGATCTCCGCGACCCGCTGCGCTGATCGCCCGCCTTGGGGTGATCTCGCCGCCTTGACCAAGTGAGTGGCTGTCAGGTATTGTTATACCTGTACTGTTAGCAACACTCACTGGAGGGATTGGCAAATGATCCTGTTCCTGATCCTCTTGCTTCTGGCCGCCGCCGGGGTCGGCCTTTACGCGACGGAGAACAATGGCACGCATGACGTCACGCTCTGGCAGTGGCACTGGTCCGCCGTCCCAGACTGGGTCCCGGTGGTCGCCGCCGCCGCGGTGATCGGCGGCCTGTTCCTGCTGTACATGTTGTACTCCGGGCTCGTGCACGGCGTGCGCGTCGGCTCGATGCGCCGGCGCGTCACGACCCGTGAGTCGACGATCACGGACCTTCGCCGCGAGAACCAGCGTCTGCGCGAGGAGAACGCCCGCGTCCGCAGCGAGCTTCGCGGCGTGGACCGCGGCGTAGCGGCGACGAGCGACCGCCGCGTCCTGGAGACGCCCGCGCGGGAGCCGGTCCCCGCCTACCAGGACGCCAATCGCGACGCCAATCGTGAAGCGGTCGCAACGGACGCGGCGGTCGACCGGTCCGGCACGGCACCCTACCGGCGGCGCATCAGCGTTGGCGAGCGTGTTCGCGCATTCTTTACCGGACGGGAACCGGCGGGGTACTGACGCCGACGTTGCAGCGTCGTCCTCTTGCAGAACAGGGCCTCGGCGACGGGGCCCTGTTTGTGTCTTTGCGCTGCCCGGCTTGACAGCCATCCCGCCGTGTCAGCTAAATTGATACCGTCGATAGTAGCTAGCGAGTCGCGGGCCTGATGTTCCTTGGTGCAGACGTCCCGTGCAACGTCCCGTTCAAAGGAGGCGAGAAATGCCGGCAAGCGGCAAGCGAGGCTTCGGTTCCATGGATGAAGCAAAACAGCGGGAAATCGCCAGCAAGGGTGGCCAGGCCGCCCACCTGAAGGGTTCCGCGCACGAGTTCAGTCCCGAAGAGGCCCGGCAAGCCGGAAGCAAGGGCGGCAAGGCAGCCCACGAAAAAGGATCGGCGCACGAGTTCTCCTCCGATGAAGCGCGGGCGGCCGGCCGCAAGGGCGGCGAGGCCTCCAGCCAGGATCGCACCCGCATGGCCACCATTGGCCGCGAGGGCGGCAAACACTAGCAAGGCGGGAGGAAACCCGGCCGGGCTTCCTCCCCCATCGTCTAGAGCGCGCCGACCAGCTCCTGGATGCGCGCCTCCGAGAGCGTGACGTCGGACAGGGTCCCCGCGAAGTAGGCGTCGTAGGCCGCCAGGTCGAGCAGGCCGTGACCGCTCAGGTTGAAGAGTATGGTTGGCGATTCGCCGCGATCGCGCGCCTTGATGGCTTCGTCGATGACGGCGCGGATCGCGTGGGCGCTCTCCGGTGCGGGGATCGTCCCCTCCGCCCGCGCAAACTGTACGGCCGCGTCAAAAACTGTGCGTTGGGGATAGGCGACGCCCTCGATGTAGCCATGATCAACCAGCGCTGATACCAGGGGCGCCATACCGTGGTAGCGCAAACCACCAGCGTGGATGCCGTCCGGAATGAAGTTGTGGCCAAGCGTGTGCATCTTCACGAGCGGCGTCATCTCTCCGGTGTCGCCAAAGTCGTAGGTGTATTTGCCGCGGGTGATCGACGGACAGGCCTCCGGCTCCGCCGCGAGGAATCGCGTCTTGCTTTTTCCCTTCAACCGGTCGCGCAGGAATGGAAAGGCCAGGCCGGAGAAGTTACTCCCACCGCCGACGCAGCCGACCACGATGTCCGGCATCGCCTCGGCGCGCTCCATCTGCAGCAACGCCTCCTCCCCGATGATCGTCTGGTGCATCAGAACATGGTTGAGAACACTCCCCAGTGAATACTTGGTGTCGTCGCGACCGGCGGCGTCTTCCACCGCCTCTGAGATCGCGATGCCCAGGCTGCCGGTGGAATCCGGGTTCTCGGCCCGGATACGCCGCCCCACCTGGGTGCGGTCAGAAGGGCTTGGGACGACCTCGGCGCCCCAGACGTGCATCATGCTCTTGCGGTACGGCTTCTGCTCGAAGCTGATGCGAACCATGTAGATCATGCATTCGAGGTCGAACAGCCGGCTCGCAAACGCGAGCGCGCTCCCCCATTGGCCCGCCCCGGTTTCGGTGGAGAGCCGTTTGGTGCCTTCGGCTTTGTTGTAGAAGGCCTGCGCCACCGCGGTGTTCGGCTTGTGCGAGCCAGCCGGGCTGACGCCTTCGTATTTGTAGTAAATCTTCGCCGTCGTCTTCAGCTCCCGTTCCAGCCGGCTGGCGCGCATCAGCGGCGTGGGGCGCCACAGCCGCAGGGCATCCTGCACCGGGCTCGGGATGTCGATGTAGCGGTCTTGCGAGACCTCCTGCTTGATCAGCTCCATGGGGAAAAGCGGGGCCAGGTCTTGCGGACCGATCGGTTGCTTGGTGCCCGGGTGTAAGGGCGGGGTCCCCGGAAAGGGCAGATCCGCCTGGATGTTGTACCAGCGCTTGGGCATCTCTCGCTCGTCGAGCAGGATCTTGTTGGCGGCTTCGGGCGCGTGAATACTCATTGGCTACCTCCCTCCTGTGGTGCCTAGGTTTTAGCATGGACGACAGCTTGATGCAAAGGCCGCCGCGGTCCGCCATGCTCGCCGCCCTGGAACGGCTGGTCGTGACGGAGTCGCCGTCGCCGGACAAGGCGCGCTGCGACGCCTGCGCGGACGAGATCGCCAGGCTCTTCCAACAACAGCTGGGCGTGGCCGCCATCCGGCACCGGCGGCCCGACGCCGGCGATCATCTGGAGTTCCGCATTGGCGACGGTCCCGGGCCGATCGTGCTGCTCTGTCATCACGACACGGTCTGGCCGCACGGCACGCTCGGGCGGCTGCCTTTCCGCGTCCAGGACGATCGCGTCACCGGCCCCGGGAGCTATGACATGAAAGCCGGCATCGTGGAGGCCGCCTTTGCCCTCGAGCACGCGCACCCCCACCGACCTGTTGTGGTCCTGTCGACATCCGACGAGGAGATCGGCAGCGCCAGCTCACGGGCGTTGATCGAGGAAACGGCGCGCCAGGCGGTCGCCGTGCTGGTCCTGGAGCCGGCCGCCAGCGGCGGCGCCATCAAGACGGCCCGCAAGGGTATCGCGGACTTCGTTCTCGATGTGGAGGGCCGCGCGGCCCACGCCGGGGTCGAACCGGAAAAGGGCATCAGCGCGACCGAGGAGCTCGCGCATCAGGTGCTGGCCCTGAAGGGACTGGCGCGTCCGGCCAGCGGGACGACGATCAACGTCGGGGTTGTGCAGGGCGGCACCCGGCCCAATGTCGTAGCGGCCCGCGCCCGGGCGGAAATCGATGTCCGATTCGCACGCGCATCCGAGGCGGAGCGGGTGGTCGCCGCCATCGAGGGCCTGCAGCCCCAGGTGGAAGGAGCCCGGCTTCGCATCAGCGGTGGGATCGACCGTCCGCCCATGGAGCGTAGCCCTGGCGTCATCCGACTGGCGCAACTCGCCCAACGCCTCGCAACCGAGGTGGGGTTCTCCTTGAGCGAGACGAGCACGGGCGGCGCCAGTGATGGCAACTTCACCGCCGCCATGGGCGTGCCGACCCTCGACGGCCTGGGAC
>WNGO01001478.1_pt1 | contig 17400 bp, 12 predicted proteins | sample 5400511 | NCBI WGS metagenome assembly WNGO01 (sample SAMN13153380, study PRJNA577476) | soil metagenome | isolation source: 20 cm soil or saprolite under Garry oak tree replicate 2 | place: USA:California | collected 2016-06-15 | reverse complement strand
CCAAGCAATCTTCAGGTGACGGTTGTTGACGGTGTGACAAAAATACCTCTCCCCCAGGTCGCCGGCGCAAACGGCGTACTAACACAGGACTTTCGCTGGATTATTGAGGAAGACCGTAGCTATTATGTGGACCCCAATAGCACGACAAACACTACCACGGGCACGACGGGCCCAACTGCCGCTCCAACCTATGGGGTCAATTTCCACACCAGCAACATGCCGTACGTAGCGCAGGGCTGCACAGGGCCGAATTCCTGCGAGGGAATCGCAAAGACTGCCGTACTTCCGAGCCAGGTCAGTCTTGATCCGAGCAAGCGCTACTACATTTCGGTCCTGCCGGGCGATGCGGCCGACCCGTTCTATGCCGCAGGCCCCGTGGGCCACGGCATGGGTGGCGCTCCGATCCCGTTCGCCTGCACCCTTGTTCCGCCTGCGACAACGTGTACCGGCACCTTCGCGGCCGTCACGGTTTATTCGGAGCCTTCGCCATACCCGCCGGGGAAACTCTCCGTGTTTGTGTACCAGGACGACTTCCCGCTCAACGGCGAGCATGATGGCGGTGGCGGAGGTGTCGGTGGCATAGACACCACGATAGCGTCTAATGAGCAAGGCTTGGGTCAATTCCAAATCCACCTCTGGGACGCCTTTGGTGGCAACGGCGATTTTACCGGACAGATGTCCTACGACATGTTCAACCAGCCGTTGTCGAACAGCTTGGCCGGAACGATAGATCCAGCCACGGGGTTCGATGCGTGCCCGATTTCGACGAATCCGCGAAATGCGACCGATCCGACTTCAACGGGGATCACGGGCATGATCGTTACCTGTCCGACGTTCGAATCGGACAAAAAGACATTTTCCCCGCTGGCGGGCCAGGCCGTCGTTCCCAACCTGATGCCGGGAAGATGGGGCGTGATTGCTTCGCCTGGGGCCGACCGGATAGCGAGAGGTGAAGAGTGGCTCCAGACTAACACTCTGGACGGCCAGAAGGCCCACGATGTTTTCACCAGAATCAGCGAGCCGAACTTCTTCCAGGAATACGGACCGTCGGGATTCCACGTGTCCATCGGTTTTGCCAACCCGAAAATCATTAATTCCCGTTTGGCGGGAATCTGCGCAGGCACCGACCCTAATCTCCCTGGCGTGGGTGGCACGGGTCATTGCAACAATACGATTAAGGGCACGATCACGGGCGAACGCTTGAGCCGGCCACCAGACGAAAGAATCTACGGCAGTAGTTCGCGCGATGCCTTCGCTTGGACCCAGTGCTTCGTGAGCGTCGGAGATCCCGATGGCGAAGACTTCGCCTTCACCAAGTGCGCCGCCGATGGCACCTTCACCCTCACGGGTATTCCCGATGGTGATTGGAGAATCACCACTTTTGACCAGTGGAACGATCAACTCGTGGACGGCCTGTCGACGCCCGTCCGGCTGGGCAACACAACTCCTCCCTTCTGCCCGGGGACAGGTTCTTCAGCGACGCTTTGCAATATGGGGGATATCGCAGCTACGCAGTGGCAAACGAACGTCAATATCCGGACTTTCATGGACGAAAACAAGGACGGGATCGCCAACAAGGATGCGGCGGGCAACTACACCGAGGGTGGAATTCCTCTCCTTAACGTCGCCGTCCGGTTGCGGGACGGCAGCTTGGCGAACCTTCTCGCCACGGACTTCAACGGCACTACCAATTTTAACGAGACTTTCCCGTTGTTTAGTTGGTATACAGTTGAAACCGATGTGACTCGTTACAAGAACACGGGAACGCATGTGGTGTACGACGCCGGCGGGCCGGCCGACGGCTCAACTTCGTGCGGCGTAAGTGGCTACCCACCGTGCGGAAGCTCCGTAATTGGCCATACCCTTGCCAACACAGTCGAACAGGTCTCTCTGCCCACGAACCTGCGCGTGCCGGGGGCGATCTACTGCGCCAATGCGGATTGCAACGGTTACTCGATGCTGAATCATACCGCTAGCGCAGGACCCAGCTCATGTAGCACGTCCGCCACGGGTGTAGTTACATGCACGAACACCCTTTCAACTGGCCGAATCGATCCGCCCTGGGTAGGTGTCGAGGGCTGGCAGGGCTTCCCTGGCCAGAACAGTTTCATCGAATTCGGTAAGGAGCCCTACGCGGCCGGCGAGAACGGCGGGATCAAAGGCCACGTTGTGTATGCCTCGACTCGTCCATTTGACGACCCGTATCTGCTCGTTCAGACGCAATGGACGCCTCTGGTTCCGAATGTCACCATCAACCTGTACCAAGAGGGGGTGGCGGCGGATAAGATTACCCCAACCCTTACGTTGGTAGATCACACGAAGACCAGCAGCTGGGACGATTTTGCGCAGGGCTTCCGGGCCGATGGGGTTACTCCCAATATGAACTGCCCGGGCCAATCAACCGCCGATCTGTTCTATTTCACTCTGTATAACCAGCCGAACTACCTCAACACGTATAACGCTCAGCACACCCCCGGGGGCACTGTAACCCCACTGCCGAACAATTCCCAGTTCAAGTGCTATGACGGTATGCACAACTGGACTCAAGTCCAGCCGGCGCCTTACGACGGCATGTACAAGTTCCCCAGCGTTACGGCCACGGATGCAAACGGAAAGCCGACCTTGGCCGGAACCAATTGCACGATTTGCACAGCAAATACCGCCGTACCGGCTTCTGATTTGTATTACGGCATCCCCCAGCTTCCCACGGCCGGCCAGTTAAACAAGGACGGCACTGTGGCCTCGGGCAAGTACGTCGTAGAGGTGGTTCTGCCTCCGGGCTTTGAACTGGTGAAGGAAGAGGACAAGAACATTCTGATCGGCGACAACTTCATCGCGCCGGTTACGCAGCAGTTCGGCGGCCTAGGCAACGTATTCATTCTTCCCGACCAGGCCTCGGTCGCCAGCGCCTACAATGCTAACAACCCCCAGAATCCTACACAGAGCTTCGGGGCCAGTCCACTGAATGGGATCGTTCCCTCAAATGTGCCCGAGCCCCTCTGGCCATGCGTGGGCCAGACGCGTATCGTGCCCGACCACATCAGCCTGTATCCGCAGACCGGACAAGTAGCGCCGTTCGCCGGAGCTACCCGCAACCTGTGCGACCGCAAGGAAGTGACGCTGGGCGACCAGACGGGTGCGATTGCCAAATTCTTTGTCTACACCTCGACCCACATCGCCTCCAAATTCACCGGCGGTATCACGGACGACTTCACATCGGAATTCGATCCCTTCTCACCGCAGTTCGGTGAGAAATTTGCTCCGCCAGATTTGCCAGTTTCCTTCAAGGATTGGACAGGCACCGAAATCTCCCGCGTGTACGCCGATCACTGGGGCGCCTACAACGGCATGACTTACTCAACCTGGGAAGTGAACCCGCCCAACCCGACGGGTTATGCGCCTACGATGATGATCGTTTGCATGAACGACCCAGGGCCGATCATAGATACGCGAACGACGATTGTAGATTCAACGGGCGCGACCATATCTAATCCAACATTTGGCAAGATGATTACAGACCCGTTGTTCAACCCGTCGTACAGCCAGTTCTGCTATGAGCTGCCGTTCATGCCGGGGACAACCCAGTACCTGGATACGCCGGTAGTGCCCACGTCTGCCTTTGCCGGTGCAGGGTACAACAATGTCGACTGCGCCTACCCGACTCTTACACCCGCAATCAAGGAAGTGGATGGCAATCAAGTTGGACCTTACGTCAGCGCGGCCGGCCAAGCCCTCAGGATCACCGCGTTGGGCGACCAATATGTGAATAACTATGCGTACTCCGGGCCCTCGGCCACGGCGGCTCCTTACAATCAGAAGACCGTCCTCCGCCACTATGGCTTTGGCAGCACCGCAGGTACTGTTGCTCTCGTCGGCAGCGATGGCGTCCCTCACCCCCTGAGTAATGTAACTTGGAGCGACTCGACCATTACTGGCAACGCCCCCAGCGGGCTGCCGAATTGCGCCGTCCAGCAACAAGCGCAATACACGCCTACAGGAACAACAGCCGCGAAGTGCGGTGAACTGGTCATCACAACCGCCAACACAGCCGCCGCTGGCCAGCCGTCGAACGCCAAGCAGTCAATCGACACCGTGACCGTCACGATCGGCGGCAAACAACCGAAGCACATCCTCGCCTCGGACAGCATCCAGAGCGCGATCGACGCAGCCTCGCCGGGCGACTTGCTCATGGTTGACCCGACTTGCGCCGTACCTACTGCCGCCACCACTCCGGTTGCGTGTAGTACCGCCGGCGCCACTACCCACACCAATTCAAGTCACAATGAGATATTGCTGATGTGGAAGCCGGTCCGGCTGCAAGGTGTCGGAGCTGCCTCCAGCATCCTTGACGGAAATGCCCACCCTGCGGGCAAGTTGGATCCATGGCGCCGCCAGGTCAATTGCTTGTTTGGCTTGTCGATCAGTGGTTACCCCCTGGTTAGGCCCACAGGCACGACGGTCTATGATCCATCCGGGACGTACTTCTGTGATCCGACGATGCAGTTTTCGGTGGATCGCTTACCGCTGGAGGCCGTTATCGGCTGGGACGCCTCTCAAAACGGGAACCTGGCGGAGCAGTTGCAAGAGCCAAGCCTCATGGGCGCGCTGGAAGGAGCCGCCATCACGGTGCTGTCAAAAGGAGTGATTTTCCCGCCCAACTCGGATCCGTTCGGGGTTGGGGCGGCGACTCCTGGCGCGTTCCCGACCGGCACCACGCTGCTTCAAAATGTCACGGGGGTCTCTACTGACCATTGCAACATCACTCCCAATCCTTACCCGAGCAACTTCATGTGCAACCCGTCGAGCATCGATGGGCTAGGCATCACCGACAGTTCCCAGGGTGGTGGCGCCATCTTCGTCCACGGCTGGGGGCATAACATCCAAATCGCCAACAACAGGATATACAACAATGCCGGGACGCTTTCGGGCGGCATCAACATTGGACAGGGCGAATTTCCTCCCTCGTACAGCATCGGGGGGTTAAACGCGGCTCCGGGCTCCTGCCTGACTCCTGCTGATGCTGGTACTTATTCTGGCGAGCAGCTGCCGTACTGCCATGAACTGAACGTGAACGTGCACCACAACAATGTCTCCGCGAACCTTTCCACCGGCGACGAATTGTTTTCGGTGACGCCGGCAGGATCAGGTGGTGCCAGCATTTGCACAGGCAGCGACTACTACAAGTTCAACTACAACTGGATATGCGGCAATCTGAGCACGGGTGACGGCGGCGGCGTCGGTCACATTGGCTACAGCTGGAACGGTGACATGGAACACAACACCATCATATTCAATCAGAGTACCAACCCGACTATCCCAACCAACGGCGGCGGTATCCTCGTCATGGGCGCCCCAGATATCGATCCTACATGCGGCATCACGACCGACGCGGATTGCTTGCCTGCCATACCTAACGCGCCAAGCGACGGCGCTGGTCCGGGCCTGGTGATCAATGCGAACCTGATTATGGGCAACGCCGCGGAAAGCGGCAGCGGAGGCGGCCTACGCTTCCAGGGCGTCAACGGGACGGACGTGATCACCTTCCCCTCGAGACCGGACCGATGGTATTCCGTCAAAGTCACCAACAACATCATCGCCAACAACGTTGCCGGCTGGGACGGCGCGGGAATTTCGCTAGTGGATGCGTTGGCGGTGAACATCGTGAACAACACAATCGTTTCCAACGACACCACCGCCTCGTCGGGAGTGCTGTTCAACACTCTTGGCGCTCCACTAGCCAGCAGCCAGGGGCCATGTCCATACGGCACGGGCACGACCTTCCCCCCGGCGACCTGCGTCTCGGGTTCGTCGGCTCAGCCGGCTGGCTTGGTGGCCATCGGCAACACCCCGCAGTTGACTACGGGTATCAACGGTCTCCCGAATCTCGCGGGCGGGGGGAAAGTCATATGCCCCACAGGCCATCCGAACTGTGCGCAGGTCTCGTACCCTGTTCTGGATAACGATGTGTTCTACCAGAACCGTACGTTCCACATCGGCGTCGGAGCCCTCAGCACGCAATACCAGCAGAACATCGTTACCCTGTATACCGGGTTCGGGAACACCAATACGCCAGTGGCCACCCAGTCGACAACCGGCGCCTGCTCCGCAGTCAGTTATTGGGACATCGGGGTGCGCGGCGACTCAGGACCGGGTAACCATAACGGCGGGCCCGCGCTCGCCCCGACGTACTCTGTGCTGACGAATGCGTCAGAGAACGGCGCCGGCACGAATAACCTGAACTCAAGCCCGAGCTTTGTCAGCCAGTACTGCAACGGTTCGCGAACTATTCCGGAATTGAAGTCGGCGGGCTGGCAGGTGCCTCCAGGCATCTCGGACGCAACCGTACCCAACCCAATCTTCAACCTTACGCCGACCGCAACGGTGGACGAAGGCAACAACTGGATCAACATCCAATGGGGCCCGCTGACGATGTCGAACCCCACGGCTGCGGGTCCACTGGTGAACAGTCCCCCGCTCGGCAACTACGCGCTGGCGGCAGGTTCTCCAGCCATTGATTACATCCCGAACACTTCCTCGACCTACGCGTTGGCGCCGAGTACAGATTTCTTCGGCAATCGGAGGCCGGATCCAGCGAATCCGAATCACATTGACGTCGGAGCGGTCGAGTTCCAGGGAGGCGCCACCACTGTTGCGATCGCCAGCGTCACAGGTGGACCACTAGCGTTCGGGAACGTGGCGCTAGGGACGAGTAGCGCAGCGCGGACGCTCACGCTGCACAATACCGGCGGCGCAGCGCTGACCGGGATCGCCACAACTTTTTCGTCGGCTCGATACGCGCAACCGGCGGGAGCGGCGGGCGGAACGTGCGGCAATGCCTTGCCTCCAAATAGCACCTGCACGATCAACGTGGTGTTCTCGCCGACGGCACTCGGTGCGGTTACACCGGCTGGTACCGTGACCATCGCTGCGAGCGTTGCCGTCACCGGCTCGCCAGTGGCTCTCACTGGCACGGGCGTCGCCGGTGCACCGGCTGCGACACTCACTCCGACGTCGCACGCCTTTGGAAATGCGGCGCGCGGCGTAATACTTGGCCCAGTCCAGATATTCACGCTGACCAACACTGGCAGCGTGCCCCTCACGGGCATAACGCAAGCAGCGCTCGGTGGCACCAACGCCACGGAGTTTACCATCGTCCGGCTGTTGTCGACCTGCGGTCCGGCTGGCGGCGGCCAACTGCTGGGCCAGACAACCTTGGCTCCGGGTGCGGCGTGCGTCTTCACGGTGATGTTTAAGCCGCTGACGACCCAACCGATCGGTGCCCAGACCGCGACGGTTTCGGTCACGGACTTGGCTGGTACGCAGACGTCAACTCCCCTGACTGGCACGGCACAATAGAGCCTTTCGGGTGAACAGTAACGTAAAGTCAATGCTGCTCGCGAGTCTCCTGCGAGCAGCATTGTTTTGTAGCTGGATTTGCGCGGATGAGTTAAAATATGAACATGCGACGCGGGCGTCAAGATGAGAGTTGCTCGGTTCGCAGAGGGAAAGCGAGGTAAGGGATCTTTATGAAAATCTATCGCATCTTGATCTTGAGCTTGGTAGCAGCCGTGGCGTTTCCACAAATGGCGGGGGCCAAGCTTTCGATGCCCCCTGAAGCGCTGGGATTTGTCGAGGGCACGCTGGACTTCTGCGCCAAAGTGGACCCCGATTCGGCAGCGAAATACAAGGAGAGGGGGAAGGCATTCGTCAGTGAAGCGACGAAGGAGGAACTGGAGAAGGCGCGGAATATGAGCGAATACAAAGATTCCTACGCCTCGACCACCAGCGAACTCGAAAAGACTCCGAAAGACCAGACCGTTAAAGCCTGCAAGGCATTTCTCGAAGGCAAGTAGGGAGAATTAGCCGCTTCACGGCTTTGGCAAGTCAACGACTCTGGCCAAGCGAATATGGCATACCAGGAGTGAGAAATGTGTAAGCAATCGTCTTGGATCGCTAGAAGACTGTGGGTCGCGGGGTTCTGCGTGAGCAACATTCTGATCTCAACGGCTCTTGCTCAATCGGCAGCCCAACCCCCTTCCCCCGCCCAGGCCGGGAAACCACCGGCGGCAGGGGCTCCGTACCGCTTCCAGCCGAATCGGATCCCGGGACGAGCTACGGAGTATTATGCGCTCGTCTGGGGAGTTGAGTCGCTCAGCGTAAAGTCGGTGGAGTCGGGCGAGATGATTCGATTTTCCTACCGCGTGCTAGACGCGGAAAAGGCCAAGGCGCTCAACGACAAGAAGGCCGAGCCTTCCTTGATCGACCCGCAGGCCGGGGTCCAACTGGTAGTCCCGTCGCTGGAACAAGTCGGGCAATTGCGCCAGAGCAGCACACCCGAGGCAGGCAAGTCTTACTGGATGGCGTTCTCGAACAGCGGTAGGGTGGTGAAGCGTGGGGACCGCGTCGACTTAGTGATTGGGCTATTTCATGCCAACGGACTCTTGGTGGAATAGCGCTTGCCCCCGCCGGTTCGTAGCCGGTCTAGGCGCGCGTGAGACTTGACCCGATGCAAAGTAAATGGATCGGTTGGGCATATACCCTTCGGAACATACAATTAATTTTTCAGTGAGGGTGCGCAAATGTTCCGAAAATCGTTTTACAATTGCACGAGTGCCAAGACACAACACTTGCGTCTCGCTCGTCATCCGGAATCGTCAGTCATCCGTGCGGATGCAACAGAGCTCCTCTCACCAATTATTTCGTAATCCTCTCCCCACTTAGGTGCGAAAGGTAGTATAAGCAAGCTCATGGAGAGACGGCGCATTGTTTTTGTTGCGGCGCTCGCACTCACGCTCGGTGTGCTGGCACGCGCTGGACAGCAGCAAACGGCGCGGGTTCAGATCACCGATCAGGACCTGCTCGATGGTTTGAAAAATCCCTCGCGCTGGCTGACGTTTTCCGGCGATTACACGGGGCAGCGGCACAGCCCGTTGAAACAACTGACGCCGCAAAATGTCGCGGGGCTTGTCCCGCAGTGGATATTCCAAACCGATGTGCCCGGCCTCCTCGGGCGCGGCATCGAGAACACACCACTCGTCGTCGACGGCACACTGTACGTGACTGGTAACAACAACCAGGCATGGGCGATTGATGGGCGGACGGGCCGTCCGATCTGGAATTATCGGCGCAGGCTGCCTGCCAATATCTCCGCCTCGGTGTGTTGCGGGCCGGTCAACCGTGGCTTTGGGATCCTCGGAGATCGGCTGTACATGGGAACACTTGACGCACACCTGGTGGCACTTGACCGGAATACTGGCGCACTCATCTGGGACATCGCGGTTGGAGATCCCAAGAATGCGAACGCAATCACGGCGGCGCCGCTGGTCGTCAAAAATAAAGTGATTGTCGGCGTAGCCGGGGGAGACTTCTCGAGCCGCGGCTACATCGATGCCTACGATGCGCAAAGCGGAGAGCGGTTGTGGCACTTCAACACGATTCCCTCGCCTGACGAGCCGGGCAGCGAGTCGTGGCCGAATGTCGAGGTGGCAGCGCGCGGTGGCGGAGCGGCTTGGGTGACGGGCAGTTACGACCCGGCGCTCAATCTGGTGTTCTACGGGACGGGCAATCCGAACCCCGATTATTACGGCGACGATCGGAACGGGGACAATCTCTACACCTGCTCACTGGTGGCGCTCGATGCCGACACAGGGAAGCTGCGGTGGTATTACCAATTCACGCCCCACGACGTGCATGACTGGGACTCAGCGCACGTGCCCGTGCAGGCTGACCTAAAGATTGGCGGCCAGACTCGAAAAGTGATCATGGTCGCGAACCGAAACGGTTTTTTTTATACGCTCGACCGCGAATCTGGAAAACTGCTGGTCGCCAAGACGTTCATCGACGGGTCGAACTGGGCCAAGGAAATCGGCGCCGATGGCCGGCCGATCGTCCTCGACAACATTGGCAGCCCGGAGAAATGCCTGCCGGACAATCATGGCGGCACGAACTTCCAGCCGCCGACGTTCGATCCAGACCTTGGTTTGTTCTTTGTAACCGCACATGAAACCTGCGCTGTCTGGGAGGCGATAAAGCCGACGCCGCCAATCGGTCTGGGTGTGCGCGTCCCGAGTGGCGGTCGAAGTCTGGTCGAGGGACACGATCAATTCGCCGCGCTGCGGGCGATCGACCCGGCCACAGGCCAGCGGCGTTGGGAACACGTCTACCGCCCGTATCCTTCCACCGTCTCTCTGGACTTGACTGGTGGCCTGATGTCAACGGCGTCCGGACTGTTGTTCACAGGCGACAACGACGGGTACTTCTACGCGTTTGAGGCAGCGACCGGAAAAGAGCTGTGGCGTTTTCAGACCGGCGCGCCGGTCTGGGGATCGGCCGCCGTCACCTACATGCTTGACGGCCGCCAATGGGTGCTCACCACGGCAGGACTCACATTCACAGCGTTCGCACTGCCGGTCGCGCCACGCTGACTCTTTCCCGTGAAAATACTCAACCGACGAAGTGCCTGACTCGTCCGGGTCCGCACCGTTCGAGATTCATGCTAACAATTTCGGATGAGTATTATTTAATGTGTAATATACCTATTGGTAAAACAAGACCGAGCGGCGGCATATCCGGAAACGGCAATTGGCGGGGCCGACGAGACTCGAACTCGCGACCTCCTGCGTGACAGGCAGGCGTTCTAACCGACTGAACTACGGCCCCGCATGATGATTCCCGAATGGTGGGCAGTGCGTGATTTGAACACGCGACCTTCCGGGTGTAAACCGGACGCTCTAACCGCTGAGCTAACCGCCCATCGACTCTTATTGCTTTGCGTACAATACATTACGCGACTTCGTATCTTCCGTCAAATTAGCTTTCGCAAGCCCGCAACGCGCAGCCGCCAAACTGATTGAGATTTGTTTCGAGGAGGAAATCATCGGGTACGAGTTCTACGCGCTGTCCCGCGTAGGCGGGCTGGATTCCCGCTCGCCGCGCTGCTTTGGCGGGCGAGTGGCGCGTCGGCAACTTGGGGCCCATCAAAATGTTGTCTATCGGAATACGCCCCGGTACCGCGTCAGGTCAATCACCTGGAGTCTATCGCTGGCCCCCACGCGGCGCAGCATGCGGTGGATATGGTTCTTTATGGTTTGCTCGGAAAGGTTCAAGTGCGAAGCGATCTCTTTATTCGTCAGACCCTGCGCAATCAAGGGGACCAGTTGCTGCTGCCTGCGTGTTAGGCCCAATTCGAGTTTAATTCGCGAGCTGGGAACGGACGTCCATTGCCGCGCTACAGTCTGGAACAGGGGCATGGAAAGCTGAGAAGGGCAGATGGCTTGCCCTTGCGCCACGGAGCGGACCGCTGAGATGACATCGGCGGACGAGGCATCTCTTAGCAGATACCCCACGGCGCCCGCTCGAACGCATTCCAGAAAAACCTCTGGATCGTCGTCCATATCGATGAGGAGGACCTTAACGTTCGGGGCATGCTTCGCAATTTCGGGGATCAACGCGTAGTCCGACAGTTGAACGGTGACCGAATCCAAAACCAAGACATCCGTACCCAGCGTGGTGATGGAGGACGTTACTTCAGGCACAGCCGGTGACACTCCACATACGTCGAAATCGCCCCCTTTGCTCAGGAGCCTCGCCAGGGCCTCACGAAGGAGCCGGTTACCCGCTACCAGGAAAACAGCGATTTTAGCACTCATCGTCACGCCTCAGGGGGATCCTCCAGTCCATGACCCAAGTTCCTTAGTCATGCGGGAATGTCCGCGCTTAACCGTATTCTATGGAGAGGTATGTAACCCTAAACCACTATTATAACTGTGACAATTGTACGCTCTTAAGCCAACGGAAGTACGCGGCGTTCATTCGGAAGGGGGAGAATGGAATCGCTGAATTCCTCAGCGACCGTGAAGAGTGTACCATGAACATTCGTCGGTCACATTATGTTTTCAGGGCAACAAATGAAGTGTGCTCAAACCAAAGCGGGTACCAAGGCGCGCCATCTATTGAGGGATTAGATTTCTCCAACTTTTAAGTGGTGTTCCGATCCGCGGGTTTGCCCTCCGTCTCCGCCTCGATCCCAGCCACAATCGCGATTTGGCTTGAGGCTGGCCCCTTCACGCCCCACAAATCACGCATCCACCGCACACGCGTTGAGTGAACCTTCCTTGACACCCCTTCGCGCGGGACAGTACACTTCTTTTCTCAAATTGTCTGGGATCGGACACGATGCTGCTATCGCGGGATTACGTGGGGTACATGGCGGGTGAGATTGTTAAGCGGTTAGTGGCGTCGAACATGATCGAGACGTCTTCGGCCAGCGAATTGGCAAAAAAGGTGCGGGCCGCGATGCAGGAGGAGATCAGCATCGAGGACCGCTTGAATGAAGAAGTTCGCCAGATTCTGACCCAGTATGCCGACGATATGCGTCGCGCGGGCGCTTCCTATCAGGAAATGTACAAGAAGGTGAAGGGCGAACTGGCCCGTCAGCGGAAATTGATTCTCCGATGACGCCAGATCCTCGCAGGCCACCTCTGTTTCGCGGGGCGGAACGAAAGGGAAGACCCAAGACCAACCCATGCGACTGACCCGCGAAAAAACAATGCGTCTTTCTCATATCGTTACCGACGTTCTCGTGGCTAGCGAGGAAGTGGAGTTCGTCGAAGACCGCGACACCATCCGGCAAAAGACCGTACAAATCCTGCAGGACCTGTTGAAAGAGGAAGAAGCGGTGGATGCGGAAATCCGCAAAAAAATCAGCTCTCAGAAAAAGGAAGTCCTCGAAGGAAGCGAAGAGTGGGATGTGCTCTACCGCAAGTACTACGCGGAAGAGATGCGCCGCATGGGCATCGTGCACCAGCCGAATTCCTAGTCACCCGCCGGAAAAATCCCGAAAACGAAGCAATCCGTTACCTCGAAAATTGCAGCAAAAATGACCCAACGGCCCTGCCTGTTTCGCTTGGCTTCGGTGGCACATTCCGGAATTTAACACAGAGATCGCAGAGGAGAGCCACAGAGAACACGGAGGGATTACCGGGGAAATAGAATAATAGAAGGCGGAAAGAAAACCGCCAATTTCTTTAGGGTTCTCGTGATCCTTGGTATCTTCTAAGTGCGCTTTTCGGTTGGCTTACTGCCCGTCGTCAGTGCGCTTCTTGAGCACGGGCCGGTCCGGATCGGAATCGTCGCCGGTTGGCGCATCCTGCTTATCGGCCTTATCCTGCTTTTGCTGTTCCGTCCGCGTGCGCAACGTCGGCTTGTCTCCGGCCTTCTTCTTCTCGTCCAGTTTGAGCCGATTCTCGATCCTGGCTAACCGGGTCTTCACGAGATCGAACTCCGAGGTGGTGACAATGTACTCATCTCGCGCCGGCAGGATCGTGGCGATTTCTTCCTGCGCCTTCTGGACACGTTCCGGTGTCGGCGGATGAGTGGAGAACAGCTTGGGAATGCTGCCCGGATGCCGCCGTTCTTCCGCTTCGATTTTTTCGAAGAAGCTTACGAACGCATTCGGGTCATAGCCCGCCTTATACATATATTGCAAACCCAGAAAGTCGGCCTCGCGTTCGGCATCCCGGGAAAATTTGAGGTAGCTAATGGGGATCGCGAAGTTGAGTCCCTCGTAGAGACCGTAGCCTGCCCATCCTCCGGGCCCGAGCAGGATCAGCGGGATCGACGCCCATTGCATGATCTCGCCCTTGGTCGCGTTCTTGGTGCCATGCCGCGCGGCAACGTGCGCGATTTCATGGGCCATCACGCCGGCCAGCTCCGCTTCTTCATCAGCGTGCAGAATCAATCCGCTGTTCACATAGAAAAAGCCACCCGGCAGGGCAAACGCGTTGATTTCATCCGAATCGATCACTTTGATGGTGAAAGGCACTTTGGCGTCGGAATTCCGGACCAGATTCTGGCCGACGCGATTGACGTATTCCGTGACCACCGGGTCGGTGACCATCTTGGCGGACCGTTCCACTTCTTGCGCGGCGCCCTTTCCGAGTGCGATTTCGCGCTCCAGGGAATAGAGATTTACGCCCTTTCCCACACCCCGGTTCCCGACGGAGTTGACGTCTTTTTCCGAACCGGGTTTGACACCCTTGGGGGTCTGATCTTGGTCAGACGAAGACGGCTGCGGCTGGTCCTGCGCTTGTGGTTGTTGGGGCGGATTTTTCGTGGTGGCAGGCTGGGGCTGCGGCGATGGCGGCGGCTGAGTCGGATCCGTCGGGGCGGTTTGGGGGTGTTGCGATTGCGTCTGTGTTTGCCGGGGCCCGGCAAATGCCGCCGGAACCGCTATTGAAACCGCCAGAACCGCTACGAGCACTGCGTCGAAGAGGCGTTTCATCGCTCCTCCATCCAAGCTACTTTGGAAACATTATACACCCGCCCGGACATGTCATCCCCACAATCTATTCAGATGAGGCACGAGGGAAAATGGTTTCTTTGAGCGGCGTGGAAAGCCGCGCCCCCCGGGTGATTGACACTTGCCAGGGTTCTCACTAATCTCGATAGTGGACGGACCGGGTGCCGGCTTCACTTTTACTATGAACGCTTCAAGTGAAGAGTGGAGCCTCCCAAAATAAATGATGACAGCCCAGCGCATCCAAGTCGGCCAGGTATGGAGGAAACTCGAAACCGGAGAGACTTTCCTGGTCACGAAACTCTACAACGAGGCTCTCGCGACGATCGCTGTGCTGCGCCCCACCGGGGCGGCAACCGAGTCGATGATCCGCGTCCGCGTTGACCGGCAGGGCGGCAATCAAGGTCTGCCCGGTTTTTCCATGGCTCAGGAGGGAGAATGAAGGTAATTGAGGTGCGGGCTCAACTTTCGCAATGAACGGTTCAAGCGGAGCGTGGAGCCCGCAGGGAAAAGACCAGAGTCACACGGACCGCACCTGTAGCGCTACAACGTCTTCCACCTGCATCACTTCCTTCGACAAGAACGGCTCGGCATATTCAACGCCCGCCATTTGTCCATAGTAGCGCGCGATTAAATTCACCTCGTGGTGCAAACGATCGAGTGGGATATCCACTTTGGATTTCTTGTCTTTGCCCGTGGAACGGAACTGCGAGTGATATGCGAGAATCGCTTTGTACCGCCGGTCAAAGTGCCGCGAAATGTCGACGACGAAAGTAGGGCGGACTTCACGATAGTAGACTGTCGAATAAAGGATTTTGAAGGGGCGAAACGCTTCCCCTGCGATGGGCAATTGCTTCAATCCCGCCAGGAAGCAGCCTTCATAACCCAGGCGTGCGCGCAATGGCCAGTTTGTATTCCTCGTTGACCTCCAGGCGGGCGTCCGGCAGCCGGAGGTTCTCCCGGTGCGTCACGCGCAAGATCCGGGCAGCGCGGCCGGCTTCCTTAAGACGCGTCTCAGGAGTCCCGCGTGTTCCCATCTCTCCAGCGGTCAGATCCAAGATGCCCGTCTTGTAGCCCAGTTCGGCGGCCTTGAGCAGCGTCCCGCCGCAGGTCAGTTCGACGTCATCCGGATGCGCCGCAATCGCCAGCAGATCCAGTTTCATCGCTCCTCCCGAAGCCGCAACGGAATGTCGAAGAGTAGCACATTCCGCCGAGGTGCTGGCTTTGCCCGACAGGATAGGTGGACCCACAACGATGTCAATTTAGCTCGGGCACCCTACCGGACGCCTCCTGCGTCCCCGAAGTGCGAGAAGGGAAGAGGGGTAGACGGCGGGAAGAGAAAAGGCTGATTTCTCTGTGGTTCTCTGTGAAACTTTGTGTCCTCTGTGACGCGCTTTTCGGAATTTAACACAGTGAACACGGAGAAAAGCCACAGAGAGCACTGAGGGGTTATTGGAGAATGAGAAAAATAGCCGACGGAAAGTGTAGGATGTCTGGCAGCCCGCGAAGGAGAGGGAACTCGTGTCCGAAGCGCCACTCGCCGGGAAAGTAGCGCTGGTTACAGGAGCGGCCAGACGCATTGGCCGAAGCATCGCTCTGCGGCTGGCCTCCGAGGGTGCGGACGTCATCGTCAACTATCGCAGCTCGAAAAGCGAAGCTGACGAAACCGTCGCCCAGATCGCGGCAACGGGCCGGCGCGCGATGGCCATCCACGCGGATGTCGCGAAGCGGATCGATGTGCTCACGATGTTCGCCGCAGTCGAAAGGGAATTCGGGCGCCTCGATATCCTGGTCAATAATGCCGGAATGTTTTTCCCGGCAAAATTTGAAGACCTGACTGAAGAGCAGTGGGACACGATCCTCGACGCCAATCTCAAGTCCCAGTTTCTATGTTCGCAGAGTGCTGCTCCGATGCTTCGCCGCAGTGGGCAGGGCAGGATTATCAATTTTGCGTCGCTCGGCGGTCTGCTCGCCTGGCCCGCGTATGTGCACTATTGCGTCTCGAAAGCTGGGGTCATCATGCTGACGCGGTGCCTGGCGCGCGCTCTCGCACCGGAAATTACCGTGAATGCCATCGCGCCCGGCACCATCTCATTTCCCGGCGACAGACCCGAAATCGCCGAGGACTTCATCCGGCGCGCGCCACTGCGCCGAACCGGCGGCCCCGAAGAGATCGACGACACCGTCATTTTCCTCGCACAATCACCTTTCATTACCGGCCAAGTCATCGTAGTCGATGGTGGCCGCACGCTCACGTAGACAGGTTTCCCGTCAATCCACCCGGATAGACCCCGAAGCAAGCAAACCAATCAGTTCCTTGTCGGCGGGAAGGAAATCGTATTTCGGCAGCACGGTGGGACCCGCCCATTCAAATCGCTCAAACTCAAAGTTCTGGATTAGCGCGGAAACTTCAATTGTCGCCCAAAAGAAGATCAGAACAAGGTCGTCGGAGAGTTCTTTGTAGCGGTGCCGCGTGCGGTAGACCTCGGCGCCTATGGTGGCCGTGACGCCGAGCTCTTCGCGCAGTTCTCGCACTAGAGCTTCCGCCGCGGATTCGCCCTCTTCCACTTTGCCGCCCGGAAACTCCCACTTCAATGCGTTCGAGTCGCCACGCTTTCGCTGACAGACTAGGAGCTTGGAATCTCGAGTGATCAACGCTGCGACGACAGTTCGCACGTGGGGTGTCTGCAGGAGACGTACGATCCGTCAGGTCAGCAGCGGGTTCGCCTTTTCGGTGTTGATTCTGAGATCCTGGATGGCCTTTTCCACGACGGTGGCCTCAATCTTTCCGTCTTGCAGCAACTCATGGAGCGTGGCCAGCGTGATGAAGCGCGAATCCACCTCGAAGAAATTGCGCAGCGCCTCCCGGCCATCGCTCCGTCCGAAGCCATCGGTTCCAAGCGCCGCCAGGCGACGCGGGACCCATTTGCTGACGAGATTGGGCAGAGCCTTTAGGTAGTCCGTCGCGGCGACAAGAACTCCCGGGGCATCGCGAAGGCATTGAGAAACATAGGGAACGCGAGGCTTTTCCGCGGGATGCAGAAGATTCCATCGCTCGGTGTTGATGCCGTCGTTGTAAAGCGCCTTGTAGCTGGTAACGCTCC
>WNGO01001067.1_pt1 | contig 17400 bp, 15 predicted proteins | sample 5400511 | NCBI WGS metagenome assembly WNGO01 (sample SAMN13153380, study PRJNA577476) | soil metagenome | isolation source: 20 cm soil or saprolite under Garry oak tree replicate 2 | place: USA:California | collected 2016-06-15 | reverse complement strand
CAGGACATCTGGCCAAAAAACTGTCGTAGCGGTCAGAAGGCATTTGAATCAGCGTTTTCATTGGTTGGGTCTGGATCTCACCCAACAGGATCCGCAACTGGCGACGCGGTCAGAACGGTGCCGCGGCTAAGATCACCAGCGGGTCATCGCCAACTCCGATGAACTGTAGAAAGAGTAAGCCTACAGCGCCCGTAACCCACAGAGCTGCGATTAGCCAGCTTGCTACGATGATCCTATTGTACACCAGTGAGTTGTATCGCCACTGCGAGCAGGAGCGCGACGTATTACCGGAACTGATTTTTCTGTATTCAGGATCTGATGGAACGGATGGGGATTGGATAGAAACGTGTGGCATGATCAAACCGCTGTCATGTTTGCGGTCCGTGTGTCTTGCGAGCTAAGCGTTTCTTAACGTCCCATTTCGCGATAGATCCCTAACTCGATTTCGATTATCGCCTCACAATTGAGACGATTCAAGTACTCTCGAAAAATTACCGCTAAAAATCTTCAGTTGGCTCGCCATACGCCTCGCTACCAAATGAACATGCACGCCGTGAAGTTGTTCGAGAACAGCGCTCCTCCGCCTATTGTAAGACTTGCCGACAAAACAGGCTCAGCCTGGCTTAATCCACTTATCCTTACGCCAGCGGGCAACATAGCACAGCTAGCGGCCGGCGCGCGACCCGTCCAGAGCGTCCTTCTTTCTTCTGAAATATTCTCGCTTAGTCAGTCGAATCGCTTGTCGCTTGCGCCGGTGCAGGTTGCGTCTGGCATTTTGTTTCATTTTAGTGCCTCCATCTCAGCTTGTTTAGTTCTTACGGCGCGTATTTATCAATTCGTTCTCGACCCCAATCAAAGCCAGCTGTTTCCGCTGCCGCTTCCGTTTTGTAATCGGCAAAAATCTGGATGCCGCGAACTCCTGCAACTGGCGGCCGAAACGCAACGACAGCTGACCATTTGTTGGCATCTTTTTCGCCACGGACTTCTATTTCGTAGTTTTTGTAGTTTTCTTTCATCGTAGTCCTTCAAGTCATTAGAGCATGTGTTGCCCAAAGTAGCTAGGCTACGTTTTCCTCAAACCCCTCTCGGATGTCTGAAGATTGAGTTAATTTCAGATGGGTTAAGAAACAGCGGCGCCGAGTTCTATGTTCGTGCTGGAAAGATTCTCGGTGTTGAAACTTTATCCGATAGCGGCGTTCTCCGACCGTTTGCCATCTTCGCAGTTAAGACACATTTCTACATCCGGCCATGAACGCTGGCTGTTGTACCAGTCAAGAATCAACGATCAGCAGCCTCAAGTGGCATTGATCTTCTCGATGATGGTCTTTAGCATCGGGAGCACATTCTGTAAGACGAAGCACTTACATTCTTCATTATCGAGTTCCACTCCGTAATAATCTTTGAACTTGTGGGTCGTCTCAATGACACGTGGCGTTTTCGTCGAATAATCCAAGCCCCATGAATGTTGATACCACGCACCCGGGGACAGAGGCGAAGGCGCGGTGTAGGCGAACCCGGTGCCTATCAAGCCTTGCTCCATAATCCATATACAGCTGGCGTTTTGGTGGCATCGTTTGCGACTGCCTCGGAAACTTTTAACCTTATTCCTGGAAAAAAGCTGGCCACGCTTTATCAACTGGCCAAGCCACGGCTCGTGCGATGGAGTACGTAAAAGCAGAACACTACCTGGATGGATTGCCTGTAACGAACGAAACAGGCTCTTATACTGCTGGTTTTTTGCTGCCTGCTTGTTGTTAAGTTTGTTCCAGAAATCAATTCGTAACGACATAACACCCATTTTAAGATCAGTTTACTATTTTAATACCTTATATCACCACAGGCACTGTGATTCACCCATCAGCGACGAAAATCACGCATCGAACATAAATATCATAGCAGATCGGTATAGCGGGTTCCTTCAGTAATGGCCGCTGGAAAACTGTCACAGGCCAAAAGTCCCGACTCATCACACAGGTCAGGTGGAGTTCACTCAGTGGACGCCGAACGACCATCTAAGAAATCCCAGTTAGACCGGGCTTCAAAGGCGCTAACATTTTTGTTAGCCGTACAAGTATACGCGGGCGCCATTCCGGATGTCCGGCCATCAAGCGAGTGATGCAGAGTGGTTCGGCTCCATACTGGAATGCGCTCACCTCTACCAAACATGCCTACCAAAGGTTATTTGGCACCGGTCGGCCGAATTAGACTTATCGAACGCCTAAGATACCTGCCCGCTCGCGGGGCGCTAGTGTTAGCGAAGGTGCGAGATCGGTTATTGCGGACTAGTGTCCTCGCGGCAGCAATCCTCGCGCTGGTCGGTCCGGCGTATGGCCAGCAAACGCCGCAAATCCCACCGGCGTCGGCTGAGAAAGCGACAGCGGCGATACCCCTCGCGGATGTCGCTTCAGAGGCGGAATCGGCAACCACCGTCGTCCGCGATATCGTCGCCGATGCGGCGGCGAATGGGAGCACGGAAGCGGTGGCGCAAGGGCTGCCGGCAATCGCCCGAGAGATCGACAGTCGCCTGCGCGAGAGCCGAAAAATCGTCGGTCAAAACCCAACAATCGAAATGCTGCGTAATCTCGAAGCAGAGTGGAATCAGCGACGACGCGAGTTGGCCGGGTTAAACAAAGATTTGACCGGACGGGTGAACGAGCTCGAACGCTACACCAGTCGGCTAGAACAGTTGGAGAAGACATGGGATCAAACCTTCGCTATCGCCAAAGAATCGAATGTGCCTCCGGAGGTTCTGGGTCGAATCGAGGCGGTGATCAGCGAAATCGGAACAGCTCGCAATGCGATCGAAACACAGCGGTCGCGCGCACTGGCGATACAAAATCGGCTTGGCGTGCAAGATTCTCGAATCGCTGACGCGCTGAGGTTAGTCGGACAGGCGCAAGAGAAGACATTGAACCGTCTGTTCGTGCAGGACGGCGTACCGATCTGGAAATTGGAAATCAATTCACGGATGGCTCAACACTTTCACGAAGAAAGCTTGAGTTCATTTTTCACGCAGTGGACTGCGTTAGCCGAATACGCGGGGCGCCAGGCGATCGGCTTTGTGCTCCCTATCGTCATCTTCGCCGCATTGGCCGCGACGCTTTATTGCACGCGTGAGCGCATGCGTGGGCTGCCGGGTGTGATCACCGATCGCGCCCGCGCGATGCCTGTGTTCGAAAGGCCGATGGCCACTGCGCTCCTATTGACGCTTTTCGGCAGCCAGTGGATTTACCCGGAAGCACCGCCTCTGTTATGGGCAATACTCGGCGCACTCGCGCTGATTCCAAGCGTGATTATCCTTCGGCGCATCATCGCGTCGGACTTTTATCCGATACTCCACGTCTTGATTGCCTTCTTCTTCCTTGACCGACTTCGCACGTTGGCTGCAGCCGTGCAATTATTGCCTCGCCTAATATTTTTAATCGAGATGGTTGGCGCCATGATTTTTTCGCTCTGGCTCCTCCGATCCTTCGCACGAAGAGGAAGCTCAATTTCAAGCAGAATCGTTGCCCGCAAATCGATCCGTTTTGCCGCCTGGTTCGCGTTGGTGAATTCCTCTGCGGTTTTTATGGCGAATGCATTAGGATACATCACCCTAGCCAATCTCCTCGGCAACGCCCTCCTCGAGAGCAGCTCCCTTGCACTGATTCTCTATGCCCTCGTCGAAGTATTGGATGGGCTTGTCATGATCGCACTCAGTGCGCGTCCGTTTGCACTGCTCCGCGTTGTTAGCCGGTATCGATCGCTATTACGTCGTCGCGTTCGCCGAGTTTTGCAGTTGCTCGCGCTTGGCTCGTGGGTAATGATCGTACTGCAGCAGATTTTGCTTCGCGAACAAGTGTTCGACGCCGCACGCAATTTCTTAACCACTGAGGTCAGTCTCGGATCAATTCAAATTTCGCCAGGGGATATGCTGGCTTTCGCAGTCACCGTCTGGGCTGCCTTTCTGCTTTCCCGATTCGTTCGCTTTCTCCTCGATGAGGACGTATATCCGCGCGTTCGGCTGCAGCGGGGCTTGGCCTACGCTATTTCAAATATGCTTCATTATCTCATCCTGGTCGTTGGATTTTTTCTCGCGGTCGGTGCCTTGGGCCTCGATATGACGCGCATCACGATCCTCGCCGGCGCATTCAGCGTTGGCGTCGGTTTTGGATTGCAGAACATTTTCAACAATTTTATTTCGGGCTTGATCTTGCTGTTCGAGCGTCCGATTAACATAGGCGATGTGGTTCAGATCGACGATGCCGCCGGCGTCGTCGAACGAATCGGCATTCGCGCCAGCATCATTCGGACGACCAATGGTTCTGAAATTATCATGCCCAATGGCAAATTGATTTCCGAACGAGTGACCAACTGGACGCTTTCCAGTCGGCGACACGGCATCGAGCTGCCGGTTGCGGTGGAACAGGGAAACGATCCAGGGCGCGTGATCGGGCTGTTAGAGCGGACGGCGGCGGCGCACTCGATGATCGCCGGGGATCCACCGCCGCAGGCACTGGTCGTGAAGCTCGGTGCCGATGTGGTTGGCTTTGAATTACGTGCCTGGACCGATCAGAGCGAACACTGGATGCAGATCCGCAGTGAGCTGGCGATTGCCATCAGCTCCGCTTTAGCAGCGGAGAAAATCACAATCCGTTGATGAGATGAAACCGCGAACCACCGCCGGTGCCTTCTCCCATTCCCGCAATGTTGCAGCGCAGGTTAAAACTTATCGAACGTTCGTCGAGTATCCGATGGTAATAATTCATCGATGATTAGACCTGAGATGCAACAACCAAGTGTCGATTTTCCTATTGGAACCCCAGTGGACTTTCGCAACCGAGGTCCTTGTTGGCAAAGATCCCGACCACCGTTTGGCACCTCGTTCACCAGAACACATCCGAAGTTCTCGCTGTTTGCGATTCCTGTTTCCAGCATTGCCAATCATCGATGTTCCGTAATCGAAACTCGGGTCCAGGGGACGTTAAATGGCATTACTTTCTTTTCCTCCGACCACGCGAACTCGATGTTGTATTGCGACGCTGGCTACTGGCAGATTTTTTGCGTTGATCGCTCGCCAACCGCTTGGCCGCTCTAACTAGCCCAGTGTGAAACTCGTTCGGTTCTTGGTCACCACTCGTTTGAACGTGGTCAGGTTGAAATCGCGCCGCAAACCGATCTCCATGCCAACTCGCAAGCGTGGAGATCGCCGACTGATAACCTTCCATTGGAGGCGCGGGACGCGCCTGGCGCTCGGTCAATACACCCCCCAAGTGATTCGCCGCCATAACTCGTTTACCCATGTTGGGGATGCTTCCGTCAGCACGGCGGCAAAAGCGCAGTAAAATTGTTTTGATCAAAGACGTATGATCGAACAATGTGGTCGCGACGTAGCTTTGTGGAACCCACGGCGACACTAAAAAGGCTGGAACACGAACACCGTAGCTGCGAAAATTGGGGTTATCGTCCTCCACGTTAGGCGGGGGAGGCGGCGATACGTGGTCATAGAGTCCGCCGTGTTCGTCGTACACAATAACGAGAAGCGTCTTTCCCCATTGGTCCGGATTACTCGTAAGAGCGTGATAGACGTTTAGCACCAAGTCCTGACCATGCCGAACGTCGGCTGGAGGATGATCGTCATTTGCGCCGGACACGCCTCTCGTATCGACGAATAGAGGGTCTATCCAACAGACACTTGGCAGAGTGCCGGATTCCGCCTGCTTGTAGAAATCGTCTAAAAAAGAATAATTACCGCCCCACCGATAGTTGGCGTCGGTCAAGCTTAGCGTCGGTACATAAAATCCGGCAAAGTAGTTGTCGCTATACCAGCCCCAAGTCACACCCTGCGCGTCGAGATGACGTACGAAGGACGGTATGTTGTAAATCGGAGTCTCTTTATTGTCCTTGCTTCGATCTGCACGGCCGGTTAGCGCATATAATCGATTGGGCCATGTCGCCCCAGGAACGGAGGAGAACCAGTGATCGCACAAAGTGAATTCAGCGGCGAGGTGATCATAAACAGGAAGATCGGTTTTGTTGTAATACCCCATGACAAGGTCTCGCTCTGGATCGTTGGGATAAGTGGCCACATAATTTTTGACGAATCCAGCGTTGTGATTACTTAGCTGGCCAGCAACACACCCACCGCTGTGACAGGGATCCTGCTTTTTCTTAAATGCAGTGGTGCCGAGATGGTGGATCGGATAGCTCACGTTACCGTCGCTATTCGCAAGCCCAGGCGTTAAACCGTCAACATCTGCCCTGTGCTCTTCCAACTTAAGGTATCCGAGCATGTGATCGAACGAGCGATTCTCGAGCATCAACACAACGACGCTCTCAATCTTCTGAAGGTTGTCGATGGTTGGATCGGGTCCTACCGCGGCGAAATTCGTGACCCGAGGTCCACTCAACGTGGAAGCGATTTTTGTTTGCGCGCCGCTTTTGCGTCCGCGTTTCTTCTTTGAAGGAGCCTTCTTTACTTTCTTAGCAACGACTGTGCGAGCTGAACCCGTTTTTGTTATAGTGTTTTGCCTTGGCATACAGATCACCTTTCATGTGAAGTAATTTAATTTTAGAATTTCTCGTCGGCACGATCACAAAAAGCCTCTCAAGGGGCGTGCTTCAACATGCTCATGGTGTGATTCCAAGTGTCCCTCGTTTCGTAACACATTCCCATGCGGTTGCAGTCGTCCCAGACTAGAGGTCGCCGACCCGGAAATAACTGACGCTCCTGGCGCAATGCAGAACCTCGTAGGATCTTGTCAATAAGAATATCATTTTCTGTCGGGATCAGAACTGAGCAAATGCTTTAGAATAGATTGACTCCACGTCGAATTCGAACCGGATGGATCGTGAATAGCTCCCGACAGTCGCCGCCAGACGTTCTTGCTTGATACGCGAATTCACCCATCGTTCGGTGTCTTGAAACCCGATGGAACGGGCCTCGGGAAGCGATGCAACTCGTCGAGTCCGAGCGATCATAACGGTCGGCGAAGCTCTTTTTCTTTCCGACACATCGACTTTTTTTCGATCCCCATTGACAAACACTTTTCGGGAAATAAAAAAACCTCATGGGCAGAATTCTTCCAATTGCGTTTAGTTTCTCTATTATTTGGATGTCAGCCTCCGGCGCCCACGGCAGAGTTCACGTCTCAAGCCAAAACGATCTCCACTCAGCCTGCTTGTGGAGTTTCCTCCCGCATACGAGGAGAGCGGCGTTCGCATCGTCGTTGATGGGCTGTACCGGCTAGGCGATACAGTAGTCGGAGTGACCGGTATGGCGACAAATACGACGAATGCTGACGTCCGACAGTGTACCGTCAATTTCGACGTTGTGGACCAATCAGGAGTCAAAGTCGGTGATGCCGTTGCCTCGACTCTAGGTCTGAAACCCGGTCAGCAGTGGCGGTTTCAGGCGGCCTTCACGATTCCGTTTCAGCACAATGACCTAAGACTTTTATCGCCAGCGGGCCTACCGCCAAGCGCTGCTTCTGAGTATACTAACGGATTGTATCGGCCTGGCGCTCTGGCTAAATAGATTTGCGAGAGTCATACTTACTTTTGAACGACACATGATGCGCTTGAGCGCTCGGATAATACAAAACTCTAAGTAACGTCCGACGCTGGCTTGCGATATTGAGGCAACACCATGCGGTAAAACGGATTCTTATTGGGCGCTGCACTCTGATCTCCCGCACCGCAAACTCAATCGCCTCGCAACCAGCCGGGTCGATCAATTTGACAACTAGTTTGAGGACCTGTTAACAATCGGCAATTGGTGAGTTGCGACGTCGATGCTCAGCCGCGACACCGAAAAATCTACTAACTAAACAGGAGGAAGCCGATGATTAGTGCAAACGAACTTAACGGGGTTTTAGGGATGATGCCCGCTTTTGCGACGCCCGATGCCGTGGATATCAAGGCCACGCAAACCATCGCCGTCGACAATTTGAAAGAAGGGGTCGACAAAATAATTAAGGATGGCGTCCATAACATCGCTACCACGGGAACTTATGGCGAGTGCTACAATCTGCTGTTCGATGAGTTCAAAACCTTAGCGGTCACTACGGTCGAAACGGTGAAAAAACGCGTGCCGCTTTTCATCGGCGTTACCAGTTCTAATCCGCGCGAAGTGATTCACAAGATGAACCTTGTCAAAGATCTCGGCGCGGACGGCGTTCTGCTCGGCGTTCCCTATTACGAAACTCTTCATGTACAAGATGCGATCAAGTTTTACCATGATATCGCGGATATGTTTCCAAGCCTGAATATTGTCATTTATCATAACCCCGATAATCATAAATTCACCATCCCCGTGGCAGCCTTCAAAGAGCTAGTTAAGAAACCTAATATCATTGGCATGAAAGACAGCCATCGCACGACCCAAGCATTCATGAACTTGCAAAGGATCGTGCGGGGAAAGATCAGCGTGTTCGTGAATCAGTCTCAGCTGTACCCTTATTATGCGATGGGAGCTGCAGGCTGCTGGTCGACGGAAGTCTGGATGGGTCCCTGGCCGATCCTTTATCTCCTGGAGCAGGTGCGCAAGGGCGACAATCAAAAAGCGATTGAAGTGATCGGGGACCTTGGAGGCGTAGGAGCCGGTAAACCAGTTCCAGGCTCGGGCAACAAGCGGCCACAGGAATTCGCGGACTACTGCAAAGTCGGACCGACGCGTATGCCCTTTGTCACTTTCCCAGAAGCTAAGCTTGCCGAAGCAAAAGCGCGTGCGGCGCATTGGATGACGCTTAATGAGAAATACCGGCCACTGGTTGAGGCGGCACGCTCTCGGTCGGCAGCGTAAGAAGAATTTCCTTACCGTCCGACTCGCTAAAAGGCCCCCGGAAATATTTCCGGGGGCCTTTTTTATGAAACGGACCGAGTACCTACCCTATCGTCAATGATTGCCAATCTGTAGTGAAGTAGTGAATCGTGACAAAGACTTCAAGATAGCTCCTCAACCGCCTACTGCCATCACAGGAGCGCTCGCCACAAGTCTTTACTTGCGAAAAAATGGTGGTGACTTTATCATGTAGCAAAACGGTTGTGATTGGATTCAGGAGGGGCGTAGATGGCTTTTTATGCGGAATCGTGGTTGCGAGAGGCGCGAGACGGAATCCGGTCTGTTCCCGAGCAGATCGCTGGCCAAAGCCCCGTACCGGCCGATTTCGATAAACTAGCCGAGGCGGTGGAGAAGGCGATCAAGGCGGCGTTGATCGAAAATTACGGCAGCTTGCCTCATCAACACGACCACCGTCAGTTGGTTTCGATGTGTCAATCCACTGGCGTATGGGAGGTTTTGCCGCCGGCCTTAAGAGGTCTAGTTCAAGAAATTGAGTCCTACCGCTTGGCGCAAACAAGTCACCCCGAGCCAATTTTGGCCGCGTCCACCCAGGTATCTTCCGCGGAAAAACTGCAGCGATATTTCTTCGTGGCGCGACGCCTGATCGACTATATGGAGTTCCACGTCATTGGTAACGATTCGGTGTTGAAGCGTCTAAAAGTTGCCTGATCTGCTACAGGGATCTGTAGTTCGGTTCAACTCCATTCCATTGCCGTAAGTCATCAACCATCCGCACTGCAGCGTAGTTTGCCAGACCAAAAAGTCGCCGTTAATTCCTAGTTCAAGACTGGCAAGGAATTGACGAGATCAATTGCACGGCCTTAGTGTGGCTATGTTTGTCCCGGTCATCCACATTCACCTGGCTACGATTCAACGAGATTGAATCAGGAATAGATCAGCAGTCATTGAACATCATGGCACGCAAACAAAAGACAAGGGTTGTAAGAAGCAAGTCGACGCGACACGCTGATCGCGGTCCGAGTATTTAGGCGATCAAAAGCAACACCACTACCAGTGAAAAGACTCTGACGAAGCGTGTCATATCGTTGTCATCCAAAGTTCGGCCGAACCTTGCTGCTGATTTCGATTAGCCACCAAAAAAGACAAACAACACAGCGGCAATGACGAGGGTCGCGCAAAAAACGCCGATGCCGGCTATGACCACACCTTGGTTGATTGCTTGTAGCGATGGCGGAACGTCTGGAATTAATATCTTTCGAAATTTTGATCGAAGCGTCATATGAGCTTTCCTGGAGCATCTTGGATGCCATGCCAGGAAGCTCAAGGCCGTGGAAAGGTTCGACGCTTTGAGAAGACTTTTTGGGATAAATGGAAACCAGGATATGACGAACTGGCGGGGCGAATCAGCCTCCTTCTTTAAGCAAAAGATGGACGAGACATAATTGCCTGTTTGCTTAAACAGCGGGTATTTTCAAATCGGGCGGGTGCGCTGAGGCTATCGTTGATTGCATCTTACTTCTTCACTTTCTCCTCGCGAACGTCGGCGCCCTTCACCCAACCAACAGCGCCTTTTGACGTCTTAACCATATACCAATCGCTGCCTCCTGCGGCCTGAACCATCGGCACGAGCGTTTCGCCTTGGGACAATTGATCGATTTTCTCCGTCTCGTCGTCTTGGCGCGGATAAAGACCGGTGGTCTTTGACGCAACTACTAAACGAGTGGGGAGTGCTCGCCCGCCGACATTACCCACGCCAGCGTCCGTTGCGCCGCCTTGGCTGCGGCCACCAGGGGTTCTCACGCCGGTGATTCCTTGCCCGTGCGGAACGCTTCCCACGGCTCTGCCATACTCCCCGAAGGCTTGGGCATAAACGATAGCGGGAATAAGAGTCGACAAGAACCACGCTGAAACGATTGATATCCTCTTCTTCATAGTTTTAGCACCTCTCTACTTGCTTTGGCTCGATGATACTACGCTCGGCCAGTGGCAACAAGAAATTCCGCGTCTAGTCTTTCAAGGACATCGTGACACCGTTTCGTTGGCCTTGCGAACCCTTGTTCGCCTCCCAACCATTGTATCGTCGAAAAGACCACCGCAAAATTTTGTCTCCTTGGAACAGTATGGTACACTGGACGAAATTTGTGACTTCCAATACTCAATGAACAAATCCCAAGAGACCTTCGGCACTGAGAATCCTGCCAGCGAATTGCGTAACCGCTCGTTGAGGTTTCGATTCCAGTGAGCCCTCCCGCAAACCGCTTCTACGACTTGGTTGTATTGATGCCGCTCTACAATGATTGGCAAGCTCTTTCGCTGCTCCTGCCGCGACTTGATCGGGAACTCAACACCAACGGCTTCGTTGCCAGCATTTTCATAGTTGACGACGGATCGACTGTCGCCGCCCCAAGAAAGCTTAATTCAAGTGAATATAAATCCATCGAGAGCATCGACGTATTGTCGCTGCGTCGCAATGTTGGTCATCAGCGAGCCATCGCCACGGGATTATCTTACATCGAGGCGAATGTCCCCTGCCGGTATGTCCTTGTCATGGACAGTGACGGCGAAGACGATCCGCACGACATTGCCCGCTTGATTCAGGAATGCATCGCTAAACAAGGCACGAAGATAATATTTGCCGCACGGACCCGTCGCTCAGAGGGCTTGGCATTTAAATGTTTTTATCATCTGTACAGGCTCATCCATTTCATATTGACCGGCGTCAAGGTTCGAGTCGGGAATTTTAGCGTCGTTCCGATGGCTTCTCTCAAACGGCTCGTAGCGGTTTCAGAGTTATGGAATCACTACGCAGCCGCCGTCCACAAGGCGAAGCTCCCGATGGAGTTGGTACCAACTCGACGTGGAGCACGGTTGGCGGGTCCGCCACACATGGACATCGTCGCACTCGTTGTCCACGGGCTCAGTGCGATGGCCGTTTTTGGCGACCGAATCGGTGTTCGGCTTTTGTTGCTCGTGTCTCTGGGAATCGCGCTCGATATCGGCGCTTTGTTGGGTGTCATCTTTATCCGGCTATTCACAACGCTGGCCATACCCGGGTGGGCAACATACGCGGCCGGACTGCTGTTATTAATGTTGATTCAAATGCTGCTGGTGGTTCTTGTTTTTGCCTTCGTGATACTGGCGTCGCGCGACAGGATCAATTTTATTCCGAGCCGTGACTATGTACACATTGCCGGTGATCTACAGCGGGTGTATGGCCAAGTCGAATGAGTTTCCCTACATCGGCGGAGAACTCGATCTATTCGCTCTCGCTAAGAACTGGAAGGCATACGTGAAGCGTGAAATCGGCGAGTATCTTGTTGGCAACGTGCTGGAGGTCGGAGCCGGGATCGGCGGAACGACGGTCGCACTGAATGATGGCTCGGCGTGTCATTGGATCTGTGTTGAACCGGATTTTGCGCAAGCCAAGCGATTGCGATCTCAGGTGGCGCAAAGTCGCGCTACTCTTGAACCGATTGTAGTCGTAGGATCCCTTAGGGCATTTGCTGAAAGATCTTTATTTGATTGTGTCTTATACATGGACGTACTCGAGCATATCGATCAAGATCAGGTACAAGTCCAGATGGCTGCAAGACTTGTACGTCCAGGCGGCCACATAGTAGTTTTATCCCCCGCTCACCAGTGGCTCTTTAGTGAGTTTGACAAGAGCATCGGCCATCGGCGGCGTTACACCAAGAGTTCTTTGCGACATTTGATGCCGGATGGATGGATCGAAAAGAAGCTCGCCTACCTAGACAGTGTTGGGGTTTTGCTCTCGCTCGGAAACGTTGTTGCGCTCCGGCAGTCTCTGCCTACGCGATCACAGATCATGGTATGGGACCGAGTCTGCGTGCCGATTTCCCGGATAGTCGATCGCCTATTGCTCGGCAATTTCGGCAAGTCAGTGTTGGCCGTTTGGAAAAAACACGGCTCCGCGTAAATCGCGAGCTATCCACACACCACCGCAGCATCTAAACACGCATATCGACATTGAAACCATCCAAATTGCCATGACCGATAGCGTCTCGATCGAATCAAGAACCCTGCGCTCAGCTATCCCCATCGCACTGTTCTTAATCTCGCTTTTGCTCGTCGGATTCACGGCGAAGGATTATGGTGTTGCCTGGGATGAGCCGGCGTATTTCTATGCCTCGGATTTGCACGTCAGCTGGATTAAAGAGCTGACATACAACTTGGCTGGAGGGAAAATTAGTCCGTTGTTAGACGATCAAAAGATCAAGGCCGCCTGGCACTGGAATCCGTATAACGTTCCGCATCCTCCGTTTTCGCGGATTGTTTCGGGTTTAGCCAAGATCGCGCTCGAACCTTTCCTGGACAAATTTACTGCGTATCGAATTGGTCCGGCGCTGTTCTTTGGCGCGCTCGTGGCGGTTATGTATGTTTGGATGAGGGAACTTTTCGGTGAAGCGACAGGTTTGTTCTCAGCTCTCGCCGTGGTGCTAACACCCAACCTGTTCGGTTTCGCGCATATCGCTGTGACTGATTTGCCTCTGGCTTCGTTGTGGTTCATGACGACCTATAGTTTCTGGAAAGGCCTCTCGAGCTGGAGGTGGAGCATCGTACTCGGCGTCCTGTGGGGGGCGGCTCTCGCCACTAAGTTTCCCGCAGTACTGATGTTAATTCCGTTGATTCTCTGGGCTCAGCTGTTTCATCGGGATAGGTACGCAAACAATATCTTCAGCATGCTCTTTCTTGCGCCGATTGTGATGGTTGCTAGCCAGCCTTACTTATGGCACGACACCGGGCTTCGACTCTTAGAGTTCCTATACGAAGGCATTAGCCGTGGCTATAGGCCAGAAACGAACTTCGGCGTCCTTTTTTTCGGGCGAACGCTTCTCTCCAGCCAGTTGCCTTGGTATTACTCGTTTTTTACGATCGGCGTAACTACACCTGAACCGTTCGTCTTATTGGCGCTGATCGGACTTCTATGGAGCATCTCAAGAATAGGGCAGCGATCTACCGTACTACTTTTTTCTGCTAATGCGGCATTCATATTGTCCCTGGGTATGATGCCTGGCGCTGTGCTTCATGATGGAGTCCGCCAAATGCTTTCCGCGTTACCCTTTGTCGCTGCTTTAGCGGGGGTCGGTTTCCACTCGCTGCTACGCTTGTCCATAAAACTCGCTCGCAATCGCCCCATGACATCACAGGTCAGCCGAGTGGAGACAAAAGTCGCCGGGCTCTTACTCTTGTTGCTATGCTTCAGTCCTTTTTTGGATGTCTATCTTTCCCATCCATTCCAACTCAGCTTTTACAACCGGTTTGTTGGCGGCGTTCGCGGCGCCTATAATCGGGGGCTCGAAACGACTTATTTCATGGAAGCATTCACACCCAAGTTCCTACGGGCGCTGAATGAACATTTACCGAGAAATGCAAGTGTCAATGCATCAGTGGCCAATTTCATGTTCGATTTCTACCAGAAGGAAAGCCGTTTGCGGCAGGATGTGAAAATTACCGACGGCCAAAATTTTAACTATTACGTTCTGCTCAACCGTCGAACCGCCCTCGGCCCGAGGGAACGGAGGCTTATTGATGCGCCAATCAAGCCATTTCTGCGTGTCGATCTTGCTGGTGTCACTCTGGTTTCTGTTTTCGAGTTCAATACGCTGACGAAACCGACCCGATGACATAACAGGTGACAGACATGCGAGCGAGCTAGCCTAAACGATCCGCTATGGGGACAACGGTGCTTGCGACAGTCCACTCCGGGATTGTCTAAGAGCGACCCGGCGGCGAAGCCAACCAACAATGGGGACTGCGATCAGTAAAGCCGCAGTCAGCAATGAGATGAGCAAGCCGATTTTGAATGAGAGGGGATCATAGACGAACTCGACGCTATGGTTTCCCGCCGGTAACTCCACAGCGCGAAAAAAATGGTTCGCTCGTAGCAGCTTTTTCTGCGCACCGTCAACGAAAACTTTCCACCCAGGATAGTAAGAATCCGTAAGCACGAGGATGCCCGGCGTGCTGAGGCGTGCGCGGACTTGCACATGACTATTTTGATACTTCGAAATAAATACCTCACTCAACAAGTTGGCTGCAGGTTGAAGTTGTCTCGGTGTGTCTAGCACGACCTGCCGTAACGGATCGAAATCGTCTCTGATTAAGCGATTTAATACCCGTAACGGGTCCGGCTCATACAACCCGTCTTTCACCACATAGACACGCGGGACGGACGCGGGAATTTCGTAGAGCCATGAGAAATGCTCAGGTGTTTCACGAAGCAACTCAAGACCAGGAACCACCAAGCGACGAAAGCTAACGATATACCGTATGTTCATCGCCCCAAGGAGTTTAGCTCGCTTTTCGCGGGGAAGAGCGTTAGCAAAATATAAAAAGTCGTTGTAGGAACGCTGTGACAGAGCATCTATGTCCTGGAAGTATTCGAAGCCAAAGAGAATGCCCGCATTGGGTAGCAAATTGTTGAAAGGAAGCTGAGTCGCCTTGTCGAATGACAGGGTTCCATAGACCGACATATAGGAGGGATGCAAATTATTTCCGGGTGGATAGTAGAATAGCCGACTGCCCGGGGGGGGTTTGTCCAAGACTCTCGGAACATTGCTGATCAATTCTTTTTCGCGCAAAAACTGCAGAGGTTTATGGGCGACGCTGAGATCCACAAAGGTTGTCAAAACTAGCATCAATCTAAATAATAGCGCGTTAAGTCGCCTGCCTCGGTAGAGAACAAATAGCAGCGTGTAGATTAACGACACGGCAATCTGTTTTTCCAGGTTGAAGAAAATGCCGGCCAGTGTCGGTGCCGTAACTGGCATCGCGAGATGGGTTTGACCCGGCGATTCTAACAAGCGTACTAACAGGGGTGTCTTCCAGCGCAGAAAAATATAGACACTACTCCACGCAACAAGAATCATTGCGGCGAGTAAGGACGGCCATCGCTCATGTCTCGCGGTTTCAATTTTTCCTAGTCCACGAATCGCAGCGAATAGCAGAAATACAAAAGTTAAAAAAAAGAACTTCTCGGGAAATCGTATAATACGCATCAATGGCACATGGAAATACACAAACGGGTAGGCGGGTGTATTACTCCCTAGGGCAAAGAAAACGGAAATCAAGATAAAACCGCCGAGGATCAGTCGTTCTTTGGTTCCGGCTTGTCCAATCCAAGAGCAGACGCCAAGGAGCGTAATAGCCCCAAGGTAATGGCTAAGGAGAAAGGGAACCTCGTTTGATAAAAATAATCTGATGCCCAAGGACAAGGACGAATCCGTTTCCAACGTTGGTACAATCAAATCTATTAAACCTGAAGGTCGGAGAGACCAGGCAAATGCCTCGGCTGCGGGAATGGGCTGGTCTCGACGTGAAAGCGAGATGAGCTCGCCGGTCGGTAATAGCTGGACCATACCTAATCCCGTGACGACAACGATTGCTGCGATGAGTATGGCCGCTGGCTTTTTTATACCCACAATCTCTCGTTCCCCGACCAGTCGAGTTGCATCAATTAACAAAAGGCCGAGAGAAAATAGGAAAATTTCAGGCGAGCCACTCAGCAGTTGAAAGAGCAAGACGAACGAAAGGCAAACAAATTCACGCCAGAATCTAAGTTTTAGGGTCCTCTCCCAGCACAAGATAACTAACGGCAACCAAACTGCGCTTTGAAAATGGTTGACGAGGTTCGAGAGCGAAACTACGGTCCCACCAAATGTAAAGAGTATCGAACCGATGAGCGCCACATGAATCGGACACTTCCACCATCGAAACAAAGCATAGGATCCAAAGCCAGCGACGCCGTAGTGAAACACGAAACTGAACTGTATCGCAGTGAAGAACGGCAGCACGGCAAATAAAAGAGTCGGTGGATAGAAGACAGCGGACTGCAAGCCCGCCATGACCGGGAATCCCCCAGCCATATGTCGATCCCAAAGCGGTAGTTCGCCACCTTTCAAAGCCTCTGCTACGACAAATTTGATCGGGTAAAAATAGGAACCCAGATCGCGAAATAGTGGGATCTTATCCCAAAATATCATACCGTCGCAAAACCAGACAAGCATGGCGCTGATTGCTCCGACTGCGAGCAACTGCGTACGGCTTTCCCTAGAAGTGAGTACGGATAACACGACTGGAACTAAATGTGGCAATGAGAGTGTATAGCGATAATGTCCAAAAAACAGCGAAAAAAAGGGGGCTATTGCCCCCTTTTTGACTCGCAAGATCGAGTATCTTTAAATTAATGGCTGCTTATGGACAACCACCGGATGTGCCGGCGATCTGCCCGCTTATGCTACTGAAAGTCCAGTTAGAACTACCGCAATTTGCATGCGTAGCGGTCATCAGGAAGGTGTTGGTCCCGACCGCAGCAGTCACCGTAACGCCAGTCGTCGCGTTAAAACCCGGAGGCGTACCAGATACCATGGTACCAGACTTATAGGTTGTGTTCTGTGCAAAATAAGCTTCTTCAGACACCGCCGCGTTCCTTAGATCGGATTTGACCTGCGCCTCATATCCACGCTTTCTGTACGCGGCGAATTGCGGGATTGCGATCGCCGCCAAGATACCAATGATGGCAACGACCACCAACAATTCGATGAGTGTAAAACCGGATTCATTCTGCAAACGTAATTTGTTCATTTCTTTCTTTTCTC
>WNGO01001066.1_pt1 | contig 17403 bp, 9 predicted proteins | sample 5400511 | NCBI WGS metagenome assembly WNGO01 (sample SAMN13153380, study PRJNA577476) | soil metagenome | isolation source: 20 cm soil or saprolite under Garry oak tree replicate 2 | place: USA:California | collected 2016-06-15 | reverse complement strand
GCAATCCAGACCTTGGGCTCGAGGTTGGCCCCATGGACGACGAGCGGGAGGTCGACGTCCAAGCCCCCCGCTCGCCGCGCACCTTGGCCACCGGATCGTGCGTGGAGCGTGCCGATCGCGCCGACGTAGGACCGGTCGAGCAGGTCACGCTGGACACGAACGACCGCGTCGTTGGCATCGTCTCCCCCGCCCGTTCGCGAGTCGAGCACGCCGATCCTCCACGGCCCGAGCCGTCCGTACAGCCGACCCCCGGCGACGACCGGCACGGGCGCGCCACTCGTGTCGAGGCCGATGCGGCGCGAGTAGAAGAGCTGTACCCGGCCCGGTGTTCCCAGGTCGAGCAAGCCGCTCGATTCGAGGAAGAACTGGCGCTTTTCGGGGAAGAAAAATGGAAATCGGGTGAGGTTGATCACCTGCTGGTCGGTTTCCACCTGTGCGAAGTCGGTGTTGACGGTGACATCCGCCGTCAACGTCGGCGTGATGCCGAGCTTCGCGTCTACGCCGCCCTCGCCGCCGAAATAACCGCCTGTGGTCTCCCCGCCGACGCTGTCGTGCTCCGTCTCCACGGCCCGACCGAGCGCATACGGGTACAGCTCGAGATCGTGGGGACGGTGCAGATCCCCGAGATCGGTGATCGTTCCTTCATTGTTCAGGCGGTAGAACCCCTGCGCCCGCCCGTACGAGCGCCACAGGTCTTCCTCGTTCTTGCGTCGAATGAAGCGCCGGACATTGAACCCGAACTCCGGGTCGGTCCCGGCGTGAAACCGCAGCGCGAGCAACGGGATGCGGAACTCGGCCGTCCATCCGGCACTGTCGCGCGAGACGGCGACCTCCCAGATACCGTTCCAGTTCTCGTTCAACTCGTCGACGCCTGAGAACTGCGCGTCCCACAGGGCGCCGTTCGGATTCGTGGCGAACACGAAGGCGCTGCGCCGGTCGTCGAAGCTGTCGATCAGGAGCTGGACGTTGTCGTCGCTCGAAAGGTCGGCGTCCCGGCGGAGCTGGCTGGCGCGCACGCTGCGCATGTTGGACTCGTAGCAGCGCACGACGATGTAGAGGGCGTCGGCGTCATGCGCCGCCTGGACGACCGTCCGCTCCGTGGCGGGGAGCCCCTCGAGCGGTTCGCGCTGGCGGAAGTCGTCGATCGAGTCCGCCGCCGCCCAGAACGGCTCGTCCAGCCTGCCATCGAGGGTCACCGGCGCCCGGATCAGGGTCGCTCGCAGCGTCGCAGGGCTCGCTCTTCTGTTTCCCGACTTCTCCTGTTGAGCCGCTCCCATACGAGCCAGTAGGCTGATGCCAGCGAGCACGATGCTGACGCGCGTGCTCACCACGTGCCCTTCAGCACGAGCCCGACAAATCCCGCCGCAAGAATCAACACTGGTTCTGGGATCTTCTTGGGGACCAGCAGGAGCGCCAAGGTCACGAGTGCGATGAGGATCGTTGGCACGTCCATGAGCGCCCGCCGCCCGAGGATCACGGCGGCCCCGGCGATCGCCCCGGTCGCCGCGGCCGTGACCCCGTCCACAAACGCCTTCACCTGTTGATTCTTCGCCACCCGATGGAAGCGCCGAGCTAAGAGAACCGTGATGAGATAGACGGGCAAGAAAACCCCGATCGCGGCGAGGGTCGCGCCGGCGAGTCCCGCGACGAGGTAGCCGATGAACGCCACCGTGATCACCACGGGCCCCGGCGTGATCATCGACACGGCCACGGCGTCGATGAACTGCCGCTCGGTGAGCCAGTGGAACTGTTGCACCACACCGCCGTACAGGAACGGCACGATCGCGAGCCCGCTCCCGAATACAAACAGGCTGGCGCCGGTGAAATACGCCAGGATCTTCCACAGCACGCCCACCGACGCCGGGCCGGCGAGACCGATGGCGAGCCCCGGAGCGGCTGGCAGGAACGCGAGAGCGCGTGTGGCCGGAGCTCGCTGCCGTCCGCGGAGCAGCATCGGCACGACCCCGCACACCAGGAAGACCCAGATGATCTCGGACTCGGTCCAGGCGGTCACCACCGCGCTCACCGCGAAGAGAATCCAGAGTAGTTGATCTCGGCCCAGCGTCATCCGCATAAGTTTCAGCACGCTGCGGGCGATGATGGCAATGACCGCGGCGCCGATCCCGTAGAACAACCCTTGCATCCACGGCAGTCCGCCGAAGCGGACGTACAGCTCGGATAAGACGAGCACCATGACAAACGAGGGCGCCACGAACGCGATCCCTACCAACGTCGCGCCGAGCACCTGGCCACGCACCCAACCGAGGTAGATCGCGAGCTGTGCCGCAAGCGGTCCGGGCGCGAGCTGCGCCAGGGCGAGGCCCTCCTTGTACTCTTGGACGCTGATCCAGCCGCGGCGCTCAACGAGGTCTTGCTGCATGTGTCCGGCGAGCGCGATCGGGCCTCCGAACCCGAGCGTGCCGAGACGCACGAAATAGCGCAGAAAAGGCCACAGCCCCGGTCGCTCCACCGTGGTCCGAACGTTACTCATCCGGGTGACGGGGACCTGCACGTCGACGTTCCAACGTCGACGTTCCAAGGTGCGTCTCAGGCATGATTCGCAGACCGTCTGGCTCGCGAGTGTATCATGGCACAATTTTCCGAGCAACGCTCCATCGTCATCCGTCACCGGGAGGAGGTATGAAGATCACAGGCGTGATGGCTTTGCTAGTCGTCCTCGGCGCGTGCTCGCGCGAACGCGCCGCCGGACAGGATCAGGCACGCGAGCAGCCACCGCCGCCCCGGACACTGACGCCGATCGACTGGAAACAGGTCGATGCGGCGCTCGGCAAGGCTGGATCGGTGCAGCCGGATGGAGCCTACAAGGTGGGCCTACCGCGCGGTGACCTCCACGTCACCGTCGCTGGGGTGACCATCAAGCCGGCGCTCGCGCTCGGCTCCTGGGTCGCGCTCAAACAGGTGACCGACACGGAAGCGATCCTGATGGGTGACCTCGTGCTGCTCGAGAGCGAGGTCGGCCCCGTCGTCGGGAAGCTCCAGGACGCCGGGATCGAGCAGACCGCACTGCACAACCATCTGCAGCATGAGTCCCCGCGCGTCATGTACATGCACATCGCGGGGCGCGGAGCGCCGGCAAAGCTCGCGGCCGCGCTGCACGCAGCGCTGACGCTCACGAAGACCCCGTTCGGCGCGCCGCCCGCGCCGCCCCCCGGGGCGAAGGGGGGGAGCCTCGGCGTCGACACGGCGCAGATCGCGCAGATCCTCGGCTACCACGGGAAGGTGAATGGCGGCGTGTACCAGGTGGGAGTGCCGCGCGCCGAGCAGGTAACGGCCGACGAGGTGGACGTGCCGCCGTCCATGGGACTTGCGACGGCGATCAATTTCCAGCCGACGAGCGGCGGCAGGGCTGCGATCACCGGCGATTTCGTCCTGATCGCGAGCGAGGTCAACCCCGTGATCCGCGCCCTGCGCGACAACGGCATCGCCATCACGGCGCTCCACAGCCATATGCTGAGCGAAAGCCCGCACCTTTACTTCATGCACTACTGGGCGAACGATGCTGCCCTCAAGCTGGCGCACGGGCTCCGCGCGGCGTTGGACAAAATGAACGTGAGGAAAGCCGGTTAGCGTATCGAGTGCGGTGATCGAGGCTGGACACCTGCCCGCTCGCGGGTATGTTGACCGCGATTACGCCACCGTGGAGGTCATGTGCACCGTCATACTGCGCTGTTCATCCTGACCCTGGCGCTGAGCGTGGAGGCCGGACGAGCCGTCGCCCAGGCGTCAATGACGAAGGACCAGAAGATCGCGAGCGCGATGAAAGCGGCCCCGACATCGATCTCGTCAGCGGCGACGATCATGGACTGGCCAGCGACGGAAGGCGGTCAGATGACGACGCTGCGGGCCGGGACCAACGGGTGGACATGCCTGCCGGACTTTCCTGCGACCAAAGGCAACGATCCGATGTGCGTCGACGCCGTGTGGATGTCGTTCATCAACGCGATGATGAGCAAGACCGCGCCGCAGGTGCCTCATGAGGGCATCGGCTACATGCTCGCGCCCGGCGGGGCGTATGGGAGCAACAATGATCCTTATGCCACCAAGGAAACGCCTACTAACGAGTGGGGATTCGATCCTCCCCACATCATGCTGGTCGTCCCCGATGCACACGCGTTGCAAGACCTGCCGACCATGCGCCAGAGTGGTGGCCCGTGGGTGATGTGGTCCGGCACGCCGTACGCGCACCTCATGGTGCCCGTCGCGTCGACAACGAAATAGCTCCGGGCACCTCCGGCGTTCAGGCCCGCTGCCACGCCGACACGATCTCGAGGAGTCCCTCAGCCGGCTCGGCGCCGGTTTCCCATTCCACCGGCGACCCGGCGTCGAGCAACAGCTTGCCCACCGCGGCGAAGTCCCTCCCTTGCCGATGCTGGGTTCTCGATCCCTCCGCCGCCCAGATCAGCGGCTGCCCGTGGAACTCCCGGTCGCGCACGTGCACGGACGCCCCGTGCGCGAGTAGCAGCCGCACGGCTTCGGGCCATCCCTCCATCGCCGCCGAATGCAGCGCGGTCTTGCCGATCCCCGGATCGGGCCGATTCGGGTCGAAGGCGCAGGCCAACATCACCTCGAGGGCGTGGACGTCCCCGCGCTCGGCGGCCTGGTGAAACGCGATGTAATGGTCGTCGGTGAGTTCGTCGCGCAACGCCGGATTCCCGGCGAGCAGCGTGTCTGCCGCCGCGCGGTCGCCGCGACTACACGCCGCGACGAGCCGGTCCACCTCCGACAGCTCCGGCGAGGCGCCGTGCGCAAGGAGCCAGTCGGCCACGGGGCGGTTGCCGTTCAGTTCGGCCACCGCGTAGGGGGTCCGCCCGTCCGCGCGTTGGCGCGAGATATCGGCGCCGTGCGCCACCATCGCCTGGGCCAGCGGCACAGCCCACGCCCGCGCCACCGCATGCAGCGGCGTCTCGCCGTTTTCGGCGAACACGGCGTTCGGGTCAGCGCCGTGCTCGAGCAGCCAGACCGCTCCGTCGGGCGTGCGACTCCAGTTGAGGATCGCGTACAGGGAGGTCGCCCCGTCAGAGGCCCACGCCTGATCGACGGCGGCGCCGTGCGCGAGCAATGCTTCCAGCACGGGGATGTCGCCGGCACTCGCGGCCAAGGGGAGGGTGACGCCGTCGTTGGGGTCTGCCCCGGCGTCTAGAAGGGTTTGTACGAGTGGTAGCGCGCGCACCATGCGCGACGCACCCCACAGCACCGGCCGTCGCACGTTGTGATGCAGCCAGGGGAACCGGGTGTTCGGATCGACGCCACTGGCGATGAGCCGCCGGGCGATCGCGGCGAGCCCCACGGCGCGTCCCGGGAGAGGCGAATCGTGGGCCATGGCCGTGTAGCAGACGTAGTGGATAGGCTCCCAGCCACGCGGTCCGCCCGGCTTGGTGGCGAGGGATGGATCCTGCTGGAGCCGTGCCTCCACGCGCGGCGCGTCGCCCAGGACGAGCGCCGTGTAGAGATTCGCGTGCCCGATCCCTGGGTGCAGCGCGAGGATCCGCTCGGCGCTACGCCCGCGTCCGTCTGTGGCCGCTTCGAGGAATTGAACGACCGCGGCGTCGAAGTCGAGGGTCAATTCCTCGACGTGCTCCCGCAGCGCGTTCCAGGAGTCGAATCCGTACTCGCGGGCGATCACCGACTGCGCGTCGTGCAGCGCCAGCGGTATGCGGTCGAGGGTCTCGTCCGCGGCGGACGCGAACGCGGGGAGCGCGCGAAATCGCGCGCGGGCGCCGGGCTCGTGGCGCTGGGCCGAGTTCAGCAGGTCCTTGGCTTGCCGTTTGAGCTGATCGAGGTTGGGACGCGGCGGCAGGGGGGACTGGTTGGCTGTCATACGACCTCCATGCTGAATGCCAGCGGTCCGCAAGCCGGCCAGCACGGAGACAGCCGTGCAATGATCTGCTTCGACGGGGTGGACTCAGTCCTTCGCGCGGACCCGCAGGCGCCCCTGGCGCACGGGCGAACGATGGCGACCGGCCGCCTCGCCGTCAAGCGTATGAGCTCAGCTTCGAGCCGTCACACGGTGGGACGGGGGGGACGGGGCACTGGCGGTAAGGCGTCACCCTTGCCAGTTTGAGACACTCGTGACGACCACCAGCGACGAATTCGCGTTTTCCGCGGTGCCAGAGCCCCACCGGCTCCGGACCAAGCAGCTGCTACAGCGTCATCCCGAGCTGCGCGAGCTGATCGGTCCCAACCCGGTCACGTTCTGGTACACGGCGGGGATCGTCGCCCTGCAGATCACCGTGGCGTGGCTCGTGGCACGGCAGCCCTGGTGGGTGGTGGTCGGGGTGGCGTACGCGGTCGGCGCGTTCGGGAACCACGCGCTGTTTGTGATAATCCATGAAACCGCGCACCGGCTGGTCTTCAAGCGAAAGATTCCGAACATCCTGACCGCGCTGCTCGCCAACCTGCCGCAGGTCTTGCCGGGCGCGATGTCGTTCTGCAAGTACCATCTCAAGCACCACGCGTTTCAGGGCGTATACGAGCTCGACGGTGACCTCCCGTTTCGATGGGAGGCCCGGCTCGTCGGGCGGTCGCCGCTCCGCAAGGCGCTCTGGCTGCTGCTGTTCCCGTTCTTCCAGGCGATCCGCCCGTGGCGGGTGAAGGAGGTTTCGCTGTGGGATCGCTGGACCGTGGCCAACGTGATCGTGCAGGCGGCGTTCGACGCGGCCGTCTGGGTAGTCCTCGGGCCCAAGGCGCTGGCCTACTTCGCGCTGGCGTTCTTCTTCTCCATCGGCCTGCACCCGCTGGGTGCGCGCTGGATCCAGCGACACTACCTCATGGAGGGAGGCGAGCAGGAGACGTTCAGCTATTACGGCCCGCTCAACCGGCTCGCGTTCAACGTGGGCTACCACAACGAGCATCACGATTTCCCCTCCGTGCCGTGGAACCGGTTGCCCCGCATCCGCGCCGCGGCTCCCGAGGTGTACGCCGCCCTGGCGGCACATCGGTCGTGGCCGCGCTTGCTGTGGCGGTTCCTCTTCGACCGGGACGTCACGCTGTTTTCCCGCGTTGTGCGCAACGAACGCAACCAGGTGCCGCTCCACGACCCGGTCAAGCCGGACGTCGACGCGCTGCGCGGCGGAGGGACCTGACTCCAAGCGGTAGACGGCAACTGGAACGTGAGATCTCCGCATACGAACGAGTAGCGCAAGCAATCGCTCTCGTCCTCAAGCCTGCGTGACGTGACCGCAACGGAGCTGTGGCGCCGGTTCGTCTTCCTCTTTCGACGTGAGCAGCGGCGCGAGGAGCTCGAAGAAGAAATGCGCCTCCACCAAAGTCAGGATGCGTGGGGCGCGCGCTGGCTCGACCGGCTCAACCAAGATCTTCGATTTGCGGTACGGACACTAAGGAGAACACCCGGGTTTACCCTAAGCGCTCTCGTCACCATCGCCGTAGGCGTGGCTTCGACAACCGCGATGTTCGCCGTGATGAACGGCGTGCTTCTGCGCCCTCTGCCTGTTCGTGAGCAAGATCGTCTCGTCGTGATATGGACCGAGGACCGCAAGTCAGGCGTCGATCACTTTCCATTCTCGTATGGCGCATTCGCAGCCTTCCGTAATCAACTCACATCCTTCGCCAGCCTGGCGGGCACCGACTTCAACGGTGCGTGGACCATACCGTGTCAGATAGGTGACGCGACACTCAGTCTGCGAGGCGGGATCGTTGCGGGAAACTATTTCGGAACCCTTGGCGTGAAGGCGCTCGTTGGCCGTGTGCTCACTGATTCGGACGATGTAGTGGGTGGACCGCGGGTCGTTGTAATCAGCCAAGACGTATGGCGGAACCAGTTCGCTGGCGACGACCACGTTGTTGGAAGGACGCTCCGACTCAATGGCGTCGCCTACACGGTGGTGGGCGTCATTCCGCGGGAATTCGAGTACCCACGGGGCGCTCAGCTCTGGACCACGCTCGCGCTCGTGGTCCCCCAATGGGTCAGTCAACCAACCCAGCCAGCACTCGATCTGATCGGACGCCTCAAGCCGGGGACGACCGTCGCGGCGGCACAGGCGGAGGTCCTCAACGCCACCCGGATCGGAACAGCAGACGGGAAGGAGTGGAGACCGGTCTTCCGCTCATTTTCCGACATGGTCGTGGGCGATGTTCGACGTCCAGTCCTGGTCCTGTCAGCGGCCGCGCTACTGGTGCTCATACTGGCGAGCCTCAACGTGGGCAGCCTCCTCCTTGTGCGCGGTGAAGCACGTGCGTACGAGTTCGCAATTCGATCGGCTATCGGGGCGGGTCGGTGGCGAGTCGTTCGGCAACTGGTGACCGAGACCGTGTTCTTGTGCGTGGTTGGAGGAATTGTCGGAGCGCTCCTCGCGTATTGGGGTTTGCAAGTCTTTCGAGCGATCGCACCCGCCAATCTTCCGCGCGCGGACGAGTTGCATATCGACGCTGCTGCGTTGGCCTTTGCACTCCTTGCATCATTTGTTGCCGCATTTCTCGCCGGCTACGCACCAGCTCGTGCCCTGGTGCGCGCCGACCTTGGCAAGGTTCTCAGAGGGGGTTCCAACCCTCGTGCATCCTATGGCTGGCGGAGGATCGCTGTCGTGGGCCAAATCGCGCTCGCGTTGCTCGTCTTGACGGAAGCTGGTCTGCTCAGCAGGAGCTTCGCGCGTTTGGCGAGTGTCGATACAGGCTTCGGGCGAGATGGCCTGCTGTTCGTAACGCCGTGGCTACCACCGGGCAAATACTCCAATGGTCAGCAGGTGGCCGATCTCATTGATCGCCTGGTTATCCGCACACGTGGCTTGCCCGGGGTGACTCGCGCGACGGCCGTTTCGCATCTTCCGTTCTCGCTGAACGGAATCGACATGAGTTATTCCGTCGAGGGTCAAGACAGGCAATCCGCGGCGGCGAATCCTCTGCTGACCTACGTGTCTGCCACGCCCGACTATTTCCAAACCCTCGACGTCCCACTACGACAGGGGCGCGGATTTTCGGAGCGCGATCGAGCAGGTGCGCCACTTGTGGTTGTCGTGAGCGAGACGGTGGCTCGTCGCATGTGGCCAGGACGGGAAGCGATAGGCAAACGGCTCAAACTCGGGCCTCCGGACTATCCCGACCCTTGGCGAACGGTTGTCGGTGTCGCGGCCGACACTCGCTATCGCGATCTCCTGGACACGCGGAGCAGTCTATATGTCCCCGATCGCCAGCCGCCCGGTGCCGATGAGGTCTGGGTTCCCACAATCCTGGTGCTTCGCTCACAGTTACCCAAGAGCCAACTACTGTCTGTTGTGCGCGAAGCGATTAGGAGCGTTGACCGCGACGTAACCATCATGAGTGCCGCCGACATCAGCGACTTGATTGCCCCCCAGCTGGCGCGCCCTCGGTTCAGTGCCGGGCTCCTCGATATCCTGGCGATCATGGCGCTCATTCTCGCCGTTACGGGACTCTATGGTGTTATCGCAACCGATGTCGCCCAGCGCACTCGTGAGATCGGCGTACGCATCGCTCTCGGGGCCAGCGGCGGCACTGTCGCAAAGCAAGTCGTGCGGCAGGGCATGAGCTTGGCGGTGGCTGGTGCAGCTCTGGGATTGGGTGCCGCCGTGGCGGCGAGTCGTCTATTGGCAGGGATGCTGTTCGAAGTGAAGCCAGCCGATCCGCTAACAATGTTCGGTGTCCCGCTTCTATTGCTCCTCGTCGCGTTCGGTGCGTGTCATGTCCTGGCTCGGCGAGCTGGACGCATCAGCCCCATGGTGGCTTTGCGCTACGAGTGAGCCATGGAGTACCGTGTGGCCCGCCCCGCCTGCGGCAGCCCGGCGCAGGGTGAATCGGAATACGCTGCCCTGGCCCGGCCGTGACTCCACCCAGATCCTCCCGCGATGCCGCTCCACGATCTTCTTGCAGATCGCGAGCCCGATCCCCGCGCCGCGAGCCTCGCCGCCCGGGCTTAGCCGCTTGAAGATGACGAAGACTTGCTCCGCGTACCTCGGGTCGATGCCGATGCCGTTGTCACGAACCGAAAACACGCAATCCGCGCCATCGGGTTCCGCCCCGATCTCGACGCGCGGAGGTGCGTCCTGGCGACGGAACTTGATGGCGTTCCCCACCAGGTTCTGGAAGAGCTGGGCGATCTGCGTCGGGTCTCCCAGGACGTCGGGCAGGGGCTCGTGGACCACGGCGGCCCCGGATTCCTGGATCGCCAGCCGGAGGTTCGCGAGGCCGAGGGCGAGCGCCTGCTGGCAGCTCACGAGGCTAAACGGCCGGGCGGTGTCGAGCCGCGCGTAGGCCAGCAGTGCCTGGATCAGCTCGTGCATGCGCCTCGCGCCGCCTACGGCGAATCCGATGAACTCCCGCGCGTCCTGGTCGAGCCGGTCCCGATAACGATCCCCCAGGAGCTGAACGAAGCTCGACACCATCCGCAGCGGTTCCTGGAGGTCGTGGGAGACGACCTGGGCAAATTGCTTGAGCTCATCGTTGGATCGATGGAGCTCCTCTGTCCTCCGGCGGACCTGCCCCTCCAGCTCGTCATGCGCCCGTCGGAGCTCCTCCTCGGCTCGCCGCCGCTCTGAGACGACGGCCGCGAGGACCGTGGTCGTGAGGGCCACGACGCCCATGTAGGCCTGCAGCAGCATCAGCGACTCGTTCGGGCTCTGCCCGGCGAACGGGCCGAAGCGCCGGGCGGTTCCGGACACTGCGATCGAGCACACGAGGAGTACCGCGGTGGCCGCCTCGCGCGGGCCGAACCGGTAAGCGGCCCAGACTAGCACGGGGAGCAAGAGGAAGTCGAGCTGCGGAACCCTCGCTCGCCACGGGAAGACCTCCTGAAACACGATGGCGGCGATCATGAGCAGCGTGGTTCCGAGGAGCCCGGCTTCCAGGGCCCGCCCGCTGCGCCAGTCAACGCGAGGCTGGGCGCTCCAAAGGACCAGTGCGGGCGTCACGACGACAGCCGCCGTGGCGTCGCCCTGCCACCACGTGCGCCAGATGGATCCGTAGTCCGCCCACGGGGCGTACCCGCCGAGGGCGAGGCTCGTCACGCCGGCAGTTGCGCTGATGGTCGCCGCCGCCCCGCCGGCGAGAACGGCGAACGCGAAGACACCCTGCGCCCGCTCGAAGGCGCGGCAGCCACCCGCCCAGCGTCTAGTAAGCCAGGCGCCGGCGACGCCCTCGAGGGTGTTGCCAACGGCGATGCCCGCGGAGGTCAGGAGGCCCCCCGTTGTCGTGGCATTCACCAGGAACGCACCGAGAAAGATGGCCGGCCAGACGCGATAGCCCAGGACCAGGAAGGCGGCGAAGGCGATGGCGGTTGGAGGCCACACAGGTGACGCGCTCGGGTTCGCGAACGCCATAGCGAGGCCCAGTTTGCCGGCGGCGAAGTAGACGGCCGCAAGACCCATAAAGATTGGAATCCGGCGCCGGGACCAGGCCGGGTCGCCCGCGGAGAGTGCGGAGACGGGCCCCGCGGCGGCGTCGCTCGTCAGGTCCAGCGGGGCTGCCTCAGGAGCATCTCGCTCAGGACGAGCGGCGGTAGCGGGCGGGAAAAGTAGGCGCCTTGAAACCGGTCGCACCCCTCGGCCCGGAGGAAGGCGAGCTCGCCTGCCCGCTCCACGCCCTCTGCTATCACGTCGAGGCCCATCCCGTGCGCCATGGATATCACCGCCCGCACAATGGCAGCGTTGACAAGGTCCTCGCCGATGCCGCGCACGAATGTCCGGCCGATCTTGAGGGAGTCCACGGGTAAACGCTTGAGGTAGCTCAGGGACGAATGGCGCACGCCAAAGCCGCTCAGCGAGATCCGCACGCCCTCGTTGCGAAGGCCGCTGAGGACGGAGACGATGGTCTCGGCATTCTTCACGAAGCCGGCCTCGGTCAGCTCCAGCTCGAGGTGGCGCGACTCGAGGCCCGACTCTCCGAGGATTTGTAGAACGGCCTCCAACACGTCCTCCTCCAAGAGCTGCCGGGCAGAGAGTCTCACGGCGACCCTGAGGGCGGAATGGCCCGCTGCCCGCCATGCGCGGGTCTGCGCGCATGCTTGCCCCAAGACCCAACGCCCGATCTGCTTCATGAGCCCCGCTTGCTGGGCAGCGCGGAGGAAACGGGCCGGGGGGAGCAGGCCGAGCTGCGGGTGGCACCAGCGCAACAACGCCTCGACCCCCGTGACGCAGCCCGTCTTCAGCTCCACCTGAGGCTGATAGTGCACCACGAACTCCCCGCGCTCCATGGCACGCGGAAGGTGAGAGCCGATAGCCGGCTGCTTGACGGAGGTCGACTGAATGGCCGGCGAGTAGGATCGCCACGTGTCTCGCCCCGCCTCTTTCGAGCGGTACATGGCGACGTCCGCGCAACCCAGGAGCACAGGAACGGTTTGGCCGTCCTTTGGGTAGGAGCTGACTCCGATGCTCGCGGTGACGTGGAGCTCGTGACCGTCCAAGAGAAACGGGGCCTGCAGCGCGGCCTGAAGCTTCTTGAGGAAGGCCGTGACACCTTCCGTAGACTCCACGTCCGCCAGCACGAGGGCGAACTCGTCGCCGCCGATGCGCGCGGCGGTGTCGCTCTCGCGGATGCAGGACCGAAGGCACTGCGCGACTGCCAGGAGCAGCCGGTCGCCCACCGGATGTCCCAAGCTGTCGTTGACCTGTTTGAAGTTGTCCAGGTCCAAGAGCACGATCGCCATGACCAGGCCACTGCGGCGGGAGTGCGCGAGGGCCTGGTGGATCCGGTCCGTCAGCAGGCGCCGGTTCGGGAGGCCGGTGAGCGCATCGTGATTCGCCAGGTGCCGGATGGCTTGCTCGGAATGCTTCCGCTCGATGGCGTACAGGATCGCGCGGACGATAAGGTTGCCGTCGCCGCGGCCCTTGACGAGGTAGTCCTGGGCACCTTGCGCCAGGGCCTGGACTGCCAAGGCCTCATCGGCGAGCCCGCTGAGCACGACGATGGGGACGTCCACAGCCACGTGCCCCACAGGCTCGATGCCCTCGAGCCCCTGCGCGTCCGATAGCACCAGGTCGAGCAGGACGGCGTCGAAGCGTGACCGGTCGAGAAGCCGCAGCGCGTCCTGGAGCGTCGTTGCGTGGGTCAGCCGGAAGGAGGGCCGCGGAACCTGCCGCAACAGTTCGTCAATCAGGCGCACGTCACCGGGGTTGTCCTCAACGATCAGAAGCTCAAGGGGTAACGTACTGGTGGGGACCAACCCGCTTGGGATAGGGGTCACCGCGATTGGGGGTCGTGAGAACAAACGTCGCGTCCTCCGCACGAGGGACGTGGAACGCAGGTCCTGGGCGCGACAGCCACCATCCGCAAGGACTCTGATGCGCGCCACAGTGTAGCCATGACCGCACGGTCGTTCAAGCACCACTTCCGAGGCATCTGTCGAGGGCTGCCAACGCGGCCGGCCGTATGTTGTTGATCGACATGGAGTTCAAGGGATACGGACCGCTAGCGAGCTGCCCTACCTGAAGCGGCCGCCCGATAGGACGTGACGCCGGTGAACCGATTCGCGTCCTGCTCCTCGAGGTCAAACGGCTCGTTGAACGGGTCGAAGATCACGCGGTCGTTGATGGCGCGAGCAGTCCCTCACCGTCGCGGTGAACGGACCACTGATCGTCGATGACGTGGAGATCATGATCCGTGCGGCGATCGATGGCGTGGGTCTGGCCTTCATGTCGGAGGATCGTGCGGCGCCGCACCTCGCGAGTGGAGAGCTGGTGCGCGTGCTCGAGGATTGGTGCCCGCCGTTCCCCGGCTTCTTCCTCTACTACCCACGGCAACGGCAGCTACCAGCGGCACTCGCGGCGCTCATCGAAACCCTGCGTCTGTAGCTGCATCGAGCATCAAAAGTACGCGCCTCAACTTTTGATCGCGCTCATCGTTGTCAAAAGACACTCTGGTGAGGAGGTTCTGTAGGCCTTCCGACTCTCACGCAGCCCCACCCGGCGCGCGCATCGTCTTTGTCCGGACTCTGTGCGTCAAGGGTCTGCCGAGCCCCCCCCGACCTCCAAGAAAATCGGGGGGAGTCTCGGGAGGTCCGGCGGTCTCATCACCAAGCCACTGCGTAATTCGTAAGAGCCGCAATCAGCAGCGCGAACAGCGTCATCGAGCGTCACCCCCTTCCCGGGTGTAGGCCGAAGCGTACTTTAGAACGAGGGGCAACTTGCTCGCGCGACCTCATCAAGGTCTCAACACGTTGTTTTGGTAACGCTTAGGGGCGTGAAGGGGGCGCTTCGCGCACGGGGGGGCAATGGTCGGGCAGTTTCAACTGCAGGTCTTCGGAACCCCCCAGCTCGTGCGCGGCGGTCGCTCGCCCGTCCGCTTCCGGACCAAGAAACACCTGGCTGTGCTGCTCTACCTGCATTTCGAGGGACGAGCGCGCTCAATTCCGCGCGACCGGTTGGTCGATCTGCTTTGGCCCGAAGTCCCCCCCGAGAAAGGCCGTCATTCGCTGTCACAGGCCCTGCTCGCCATTCGGTCGCGCTTGGGTACAGGCGCGGTGACCGGCCGGGAGCAGGAGGTGCAGCTGCTCGCGGAGTTGCCGACGGACCTCTCCACGCTGCACCAGGGTCCCCTCGCTACCGTGCGTGTGGCAGAGCCGCTGCGGGGGCTGGACGACTGCGCTGGCGCCGAATTTGCCCACTGGGTGGACGGCGCGCGGGTTCGGCTCAAGGCCCAGGCGCGAGACGCCCTCCGAGCGGCGCTTCAGGCGGCGCGGGCCAAAGGCAACCTGTCGGACACGCACCTGCTCGCGGCAGCGCTGTACGACGTCGACCCGCTCTGCAGCGATGCCGTCTGCGCGCTCGCGGAGCGGGCTCTGCTGGACGGGGATACCGTGGCCGCCGTTCGGCTCCTCCGGCGGCTGGAACGCGGGGAGCGACCCGGCTCTGTGGCTCAAACGTCTCAGCTCTCCGAACGGCTCATCCGGCCGCACGCATTCGTCGGCCGAGAGGTCGAGCTGGGACGACTGGAAGCGATCTGGAATCGCGTGGTGGGCGGCGTCGGTCACCAGGGCTGCTTGCTCACCGGCGCGCCGGGCATCGGGAAGAGCGCGCTGATCCGTCGATTCACCACCTCCGTCGGGGCGCGCGCGTGCCCCGCGTTCCTGGTGCCGTGTCAGGAAATCGGCCAGGGCATTCCCTACGCCGCCGTGTCGGAGCTCATCACGGCGTTGGGGCGAGACCCTGCCGCTGGCGGCACGGATCCGCTCTGGCTGGCCGAGGCGAGTCGGGTGTGTCCGGGCCTGGGGGCGGTGTATCCCGGCGCTCCCCCGGCGCCGGACGCGCCCACCGAGTCGATTCGCTTGCGCGTCGCGGAGGCCGTGCTCCGGATGTTGCAAGCCGTGGCGGACGAGGGCCCCGTGCTGCTCGCGTTCGACGACCTCCAGTTTCTCGATCCGGCGAGCCGGGACGTGCTGTTTCTGCTCACGCGGCGGCTGGAGCGGATGCCCACGCTCATCGTGGCCGGGGCGCGCGACGACGCGGCGCAAAGCGGATTGGCCTGGGGGGAAACCCTTCAGCTACAGCCGCTCGATCGATCCCAAGCCCTGACCCTGATCCGCGAACTCTTGGCCGATGCCGAAGCGGTGAGCCCGCAGATCGGCGAGACGATCGTGCGGCTGGCGCAAGGGAATCCGTATCACACCGAAATGTTGCTGGCGGATTGGCGGACGCACCGGGCGACGTCGCTCGTGGGAGCGGAGAGCTCGGGAGACACCGCGGCGATCTCGTGGACGCCTCCGGAGGACCTGCGCGCCGCGTTCGCGCGGCAGTACGGCGGCCTGACGACGGACGGGCAGCACGTGTTGCAGGCACTCTCGGTCGCGGGCAGGGCGATGGCACCGACCGAGCTGGCGCAGCTGCTGGGGCTCCAGGGCGGAGTCGTCGAGCAGGCGGCGCTCGAGATGTTGGATCGTGGAGTGGCTCGTGTGGAGGAAGGGCGACTGTCGTTCAAGAACGAGTTGTACCGAGCGTATGTGTACTACGCGATGGGCGAGGACCGGCGTAAGTACCATCACGCGCACCTCGCCGACCAACTGACAGGCTCCCACGACCGGGACCGCCTCCAGCCGATGCTTGAGCTGGCCCATCACTACATCTGCGCGGGCATGCAACATCAGGCCATGGAGATCGCGCTTCGGGCAGCCGAGGTCGCGATCGCTCAAGGCGCTCCGCGGGAGGCGGAGCGGGTCCTGACACGGCTACTCCGGGCTTCCGTCGTTGCTCCGGGCTCCAGACTCCGCTTGCTCCTGGCGCATTCCCTTGTCGCATCGGCTCAATACCAGCGGGGGCTGGATGCCCTTTCAGGATGGCAGCCTGAGGCAGCATCCCCGACCGATCTGGCGCTGGCGGCCTTGCTCCGTGCCGACGCGCTACAGCGCTCTCGGCTGGGCGACGACCAGGCCATCATCGCCGCGGCGGAGCAAGCGATTGCACTGGCCGAACGGGCCGACGCGGAATCGTTCCTGGTCCGAGCCAACTACATACGATTGGAGGTGGGGTTGGATGCAGGGGACCCCGACGCGCGGGCGGAAGCGGAGTCACTGGCAGCCCGAATCGCCGCTTCAGGCCCGACTCCCGAGTCCGTTGCCCTGGCCAACTTCACACTTGGGCAAGGCGCACTCTCGCGGGGCGAGCTCGTCCAGGCCGTTGAACGACTCACCCGGGCCGTCCCGGTTCTGGAATCGCTGACGCTGCTCTTGGAGCTGCGCGGGGTTTTGAACACCCTGGCCATCTGCTACAAAGGCTTGGGAAGATTCGAGGATGCGGCCACGACCTTTCGGGAAGCGGTGACCGCGGCCGAACGGTGCGGCCATGCAGGGGCAATCGCCCACAGCCGCATGTGTCTGGCGAACGCGTGGCAAGACCTCGCCTTCTTCGAGGCCTCGGCCCACTGCTTCCGCGAGGCGCTGGCGTCCCTGGAAGCGCTGTCGTCGCCCCGCGCCATGGTCGAGGCGTACTCGAGCATGGCACGGTTGGCCCTGGTCCTGGGCAGCGCGCCGGAAGCGGAACACGCGGGGGAGCGCTGTGAGGAAGGCGCGCGGCGCTCAGGCTTATGGCGGCACAAGGTGACCGCGCTCCTGACCAGAGCGGAGATCGACCTGTGCAAGGGCCGGCCGGAGTTGGCGTGGGCACTGGTGGAGGAAGCCGCGGTCATAGTGGAGGATCGCTCCCATCTCCTGCCGGAGGCGGGATTCTACGAGAGGCTCCAGCGCCAATTCTACTGGACCACGCGCGGGTATGAAGCCATGAAGTCGCTCGCCCGGCCGGTCCCGACCGCCTTGTACGATTCACTGGGAGAGTCGCTCGAGGTGAGGCTGTTCGATGAGGCGGTGGCGCACATCGCGGGGGACCACACGGAGGGGCGTGCGCCGGTGCTCGAGGAGGCCGTCGCCACGGGCCTGCTCGGGCCGCTCGCCCGACTGGTCGCGGCCGGTGTGCACCATCCCGGCGTGCCTCC
>WNGO01008035.1_pt1 | contig 17406 bp, 14 predicted proteins | sample 5400511 | NCBI WGS metagenome assembly WNGO01 (sample SAMN13153380, study PRJNA577476) | soil metagenome | isolation source: 20 cm soil or saprolite under Garry oak tree replicate 2 | place: USA:California | collected 2016-06-15 | reverse complement strand
GATCACCGCGAGGCCGACTACTACAACCGCGAAGAGCCGCCCATCCTTCCCGCGGAGAAGCGGAGGGACATGACGCCGGTCGAGTTGCCCTGGAACGACGAGCAGGCCATCACGGCGGCGCTGCGCTGCTTCCAATGCGACACGGTGCACCACGTCGACGAGTCGACCTGCATCCTGTGCGGCGCCTGCGACGATGTCTGTCCGGAGAAGGCCCTGGACGTGGTCGTCTATGGAGAGAACCGCGACACCTCCAGCGGCGGTTTCGTCGAAATTTGCAACACGGTCCTGGGTGAGGAGTTTGGCGGCAAGGCCGGCAAGATCCTCGTCAACTACGACCGGTGCACGAACTGCCGGATTTGCGAGGACCATTGCCCGGTCAACTGCATTACGTTCCAGCGCGTTCGGTTCCGTGATGACGCGATGCAAATGATCCCGTTGACTCCGGTCAGCGCCGGCGGGAAGCTCACCGCCAAGGCCGGCGTCTGAGATGGCGCGCGTCACCGTTCGGGAGCCGGTCGCGGGCACCGTTGTCGGACGGCGCCTTCCGCCGCTCTGGCGGCTCGTGCCTCTTGCGTTCTACCTGTTTGCCTTCGCGCTGATCCGCGGTGATCTCACCCGGCTACCGGGCGCCGCCGCCGACCTTTCGCTGCACCTTTACTTCGCCGCGATGGTGCTCTACGTCGGTGGCATGTTCTCCTATTTCGCCTTCTTTGCGTACCGTCAGCAGGCATTGCGCTGGCTGGGCGTGGCGCTCGTCGCCCCTGGTGCCCTGATCCACCTCGGCGCCATCGTCGCTCGGGGCGTCGCCGATTCCCACTACCCGCTAGCCAACATGTACGAGTACAGCTCGATGCTCTCCCTGGTGGCGGTTACGGTCTTCTTACTGATGACCCTCCGGTGGCCGGTGGCGTCGCTGGGCGGCGGCGTGGCCCTCTTCGTCGTGGTGGCGTTGATGGGGATCGGCTATGGCCTCTATCAATCGCCCGAGCCGTTGGTGCCGGCTCTGCAGAGCTACTGGCTCAAGATCCACGTGACGAGCATGATGGCGTCGTCCGGGATCCTGGTGTCGAGCTTTGTCTTCGCCGGTCTGTATCTGTTGAAAGACCGAAGCGCCAATGTCAAGTCGTGGTTACACGGGTCAGCGATCGCCGCGCGGCTGCCATCGCTCGAAACCCTGGACCGTCTGACCTTCCGTGCCATCCTGCTCGGCTTCCCGATCTGGACCTTCGGGACCATGGCGGGGGCCATCTGGGGCGAGCACGCCTGGGGACGCTGGTGGGGATGGGACCCGAAGGAAACATGGGCCGCCATTACCTGGATCGTCTACGCCATCTATCTTCACGCCCACACATTGCGGCTCTGGCGCGGCCGGCGTACGGCGCTGATTGCGACCGCGGGCTTCGTGTCCATCCTGATCACGCTCTATGCCGTGAACCTCTGGATCGTCGGCCTGCACTCTTACGCGAAGGGCGCGGGCTAGCAGGATCGCGAGGCTACAGGCCGGCGCGTAGGGCGCTGAGGTGAGGTTCAGGCCTCGGCCGGCGCCGCCGAGTCACGTGTCGGCTGCGGTCAGCCCGAGTTGGCGGACGAGTCTTTACGTCACCTGCTTTGCGCAGGCGGCGGCGATGCTGGCCTTCGGCTTCGTGCTGCCATTCCTACCGCTCTACCTCAAAGAGATCGGGGTCACCCCGGAGAGCGCGGTGGTCTTCTGGTCCGGGGTGCTGGTGACGAGCACCGGCGTCTCGCTGGCCATCTTCAGCCCCATCTGGGGCGCGCTTGCCGACCGCTACGGCCGAAAGGTGATGGTCCTGCGCGCGCTGCTGGTCGGCGGGCTGATCATCGCCCTCATGGGGCTGGTGCAAAACGTCGGCCAGTTCCTCGTCCTGCGCATCCTGCAGGGGATGTTCACCGGAACGATCGCGGCCGCCACCGCGCTGGTGGCCAGCATCGTCCCCCGCGAGCGCCTCGCCGCGAGCATGGGCCAGTTGCAGACCAGCGTCTACGTTGGCATTGCGGCCGGTCCGGTGATGGGCGGTGTGATCGCCCAGGCGGTCGGGATCCGTGGGACGTTCTTCATCGCCGGCGCGATGCTCGCCATCGGCGGTGTCTTCGTTTGGCAATTCGTCCACGAGCACTTCACGCCGCCATCGACCACGCGACCGCTGGGTTTTTTCGAATCGTTGCGGCTGGGCCTACGTTCGCGAACCCTGATGCCGCTGATGGTGACGCTGTTGCTGGTCCAGCTGAGCACCGCGATCGTCTTCCCGATTCTTCCACTCTTCGTCGAGCGCATCTCCCATGCCGGCGATCCTGTCAAACTCTACGCCGGGCTGGCGTTCGGCGCTACCGCCGTGTTCAGCGCGCTGGCTGCGTTGGCCTACAGCCGGCTGGTGGACCGCACCGGTTACCGGCGAATCCTGATCTTCGCCTGCTTCGGGGCGGCGCTGCTGTTTCTGCCGCAGGCATTCGTCCAGAACGCCGGTCAATTCTTGTTGCTCCGTGGCGGACTCGGCATCTTCTTCGGCGTCCTGATCCCGGCTACCAACGCCATCGTCGGGCTATCCACGCCGCCCGAGTTGCGCGGGTCGGCGTACGGGCTGACCAGTGGCGCGACGGCGGTGGGCAATGCGGTGGGTCCGCTGCTGGGATCGACGCTCGCCGCGACTCTCGGATTTCCATCGGTGTTCATCGCCACGTCGGCGGTGCTGGCGCTGCTTGGGATCTGGGTGATCGGTCGGGTCCGTGAACCGGTACCCCCACCCTGACCCTCTACACTCGACAGGATGCCGCTGCTCGACCAATCGCTCGTGGATGGCGTGATCAAACGCGCCTTACGATCCGGCGCTGATTTCGTTGAGCTCTTTGTCGAGCGGAAGCGCAACCAGTCGATCAGCGTTGAAGAGAGCAAAGTTCAGCGGGTCAGCTCCGGCAACGATCTGGGGGCTGGGCTTCGCATCATCCACCAGGGCACCGTCAGCTACGTGTACACGGAAGACCTTTCCGAAGCCGGCCTGCTGAAGACGGCCGACCTGGCCGCGCAGGTGGGCCGGCACGGTGGTGGGCGCTTCGCGTTCGGCGACCTGACCGGCGCGCCGCGGGCACCGCAGCCCATCGAAGTCCCGCCGCACACGGTTGGGCCAGAGGCGAAGATCGAACTGCTGCTCGAAGCCGACCAGGCTGCCCGCGAGGTGAGCGGAGCCATCAAACAGGTGGCGGTGGGTTATGGCCATAGCGCGCAGGAGGTTCTGGTGGCCACCTCTGAGGGCATCCATCATTCGGATTCGCGCACCCGGGTACGGCTGATGATTCACGCCGTGGCTGAGCGCAACGGTGAGATCCAGACTGCCATGGAGGCGCCCGGCATGCAGCGCGGCTTCGAGTTCTTCGATGACACCTCGGCGGCGGAGTATGCCCGCACCGCCGCTGAGCGAGCGGTGAGCCTGCTCGATGCTGCGCCGTCCCCCGCGGGTTCGATGGCGGTGATCATTGGCAACGAGTTTGGCGGGGTCCTGTTTCATGAGGCGTGCGGCCATGGGCTCGAGGCCGACTTCGTGGGAAAGGGCTCAACGGTCTTCACCGGGAAGATCGGGCAGGCGGTCGCCAGCCCGATCGTGACCGCCATCGACGACGGCACCTTGCCCAGCCGCTGGGGAACGCTGGCTGTCGACGATGAGGGCGTGCCGACCCGCCGCAACGTGCTGATTCAGGACGGCGTGCTCATGAGCTACATGTACGACCGGCTGCGCGCCGGACAGCAGAACCACCCGGTCACCGGAAACGGTCGCCGACAGTCGTATCAACACCTCCCCATTCCGCGCATGACGAACACGTTCATCGCGGCCGGGGCGCACTCGGTCGAGGACATCATCGCCGCCACCGCCAATGGGCTCTACGCCAAAAAGCTCGGCGCCGGGCAGGTCGATGTCACCACCGGCGACTTCGTCTTCGCCGTCACCGAGGGTTACCTGGTCGAGGGCGGAAAAATTGGCCGTCCGGTGCGGGGCGCCACCATCGTGGGTAACGGCCCGCGTGCCTTGCACAAGATCGATATGGTCGCCAACGACTTGAAGCTCGCCCCGGGGACCTGCGGCAAGGAAGGCCAGGGGGTTCCGGTCTCGGTCGGCCAGCCGACGATTCGCATCAGCGAGCTCACGGTGGGTGGCACCGGGGTGGTCGCGGCCGGCACGATGCGTCAATGAATCCAATCGGCGAGCGCGTCCTCGAACGCTGCAAAAAGCTCGGCTCGGAGGATGCCGAGGTCTATCTCTCGCGGGGAACGGAATTTACGGTTCGCGTGTACAACCGTGAGATCGAGTCCCTCGTCTCCGCCGAAAGCCGCGGCATCGGGCTTCGCACGTTTCGCGAGCACCGGGTTGGTTTTTCCTATACCTCGGAGACCGAGCCCGACGCCCTCGACGGCCTGGTGGACGATGCGCTTCTCAACGGGCGGTATAACCATGCCGACGAGGCGAACGTGCTGCCCGTCCCCCAACCAGCCGATCCACTGGCGGGCCTCGCGTCGCCGGCCCTGAGCCGGGTCGAGCCGCAGCGGAAGATCGAGTTCGCGCTCGAAATGGAGCGCCGGGCGACGTCGCTCGACCCGCGGGTTCGGCGGGTCAGCGACGCGGTGTACAGCGACGGCACGGGAGAGGTCGAGATCGTGAACAGCCGCGGACTGCAGGCCTCCTTCGCGCGTACCATCGCATACGGCGTTCTCGAGACCATTGCGGAGCAGGACTCCGAGATGCAGTCCGGGTTTGCGTTTACTCACGGCCGCGATATGGAAGAGCTGGACCTGGCCGGCGTGGTGCAGGAGGCGGTCGAGAACGCGGCCGGCCTGCTGGGGGCGCGCCCGGTGAAGACGGCCACCGTGCCGGTGGTACTCCATCCTCACGCCGCCGCGATGATCCTGGGCGTGCTGGCCAGCTCCTTCAGCGCAGACGCCGTCATCAAGCGCCGCTCGCTGCTGGCCGGCAAGCTCGGTGAGCAGGTTGCCGCCGGGATCGTCACCATCACCGACGACGCACGCTTACCGGAAGGTCTGGCAAGCCGGCCGTTTGACGGCGAGGGGGTGCCCTCGCGCCGCAACGAGCTGATCGCCGATGGTGTCCTCAAGGGCTATCTGCACAACACATACACTGCGGCCCGCACGAGTGGCCAGTCGACCGGCAGCGCCGTGCGCTCGTACAAGAGTGTGCCCGAGGTGGGCGTGTCAAATCTCGTCCTGAAACCAGGCGAGCTGACTAAAGACGCGCTCCTGGCGCGCGTCGACAACGGCCTCCACGTCTCGCAGCTGTCCGGACTGAACACGGTCAACCCCGTGTCCGGCGAGTTTTCGCTGGGGTTGACCGGTCACTGGATCGAGCACGGCCGGCTGACCACGCCGGTCAAAGAGCTGACGGTGGCTGGCAACGTCATCGCCTTGCTGAAGAAGGTGGTGGCGGTCGGGAGCGACCTGCGGTTCATGTTTGCCGGCGGTTTCTGCGGCAGTCCGACGGTGCTGATCGAGGAGCTGCCCGTCGGCGGTCTCTAAACCCCGTCCCGACGTCTCAAACGCTCGCATGGCACTAACGTCTCAATCGCTCATATGGCACTAAAGCGCCACTCGCGAGGGGCGACGCCCCGGCGCCGCTCGCGAGGGCCGACGGCCCCGAGGTTGGTGCTTACCCTGCTGCTGCTGTGGCTGGTCGGCGTCAACCTCCGCACCGTCATCCTGGGCGTCCCGCCGACGCTGCCGGCGCTGCACCGGGTGCTCAACCTGTCCTACAGCGCGGCCGGCCTGCTGACCTCGCTGCCGGTCTTCTTGATGGCGGCGGGCGCGATCCCCGGCGCCTACCTGGTCAGCCGGGTCGGCGCGCGCCGGGCTGTCGCCGTGGGCCTCGCCCTGGTCGCGCTCGGTGCCGCGCTGCGGGGCGCGCTTCCCAGTGCGCTGTCGCTGTTCGCCTTTACGGTGGTGCTCGGGCTCGGGATCGCGGTGGCGCAGCCGGCCATGCCGAGCCTGGCGCAGGCCTGGTTCCCGCTGCGGATCGGACGGGCGATTGCGATCTACTCCAACGGACTGCTCGTGGGTGAGGTGATCGCGGCCAGCATCACCCTGCCACTCCTGCTGGCGCCGTTCGGCTGGCAGGTTGCGCTGACGGCCTGGGCCGCGCCGGCCGCGATCGTGCTCGCCCTCTGGCTGATCATCACGCCGGCATCCGAGGGCGCGGCGGCAACGGCCGGAGCCTGGCTACCCGACTGGCGGAGCGGGCAGATGCTCCGCGTTGGGCTCTTGATGGGCGGAGCGAGCCTCGTCTATTTCGGCATGAACAGCTGGATCCCCGACACGCTCGATGCGCGGCAGGCTCATGCCTTAATCCCGCTCACCCTCGGGACCCTGAACGCCATGCAAATCCCGGTCAGCTTCTGGCTGACCTTACGCGGGGATCGCATGCTGGGGCGTCGCTGGCCGTACGTCGTCGCCGGGCTGGGATCGGTCCTGGCGGTGACCGGCTATGTTCTGGCTCCGGCCTCGACGGCTCCCTTCTGGGCGGGGATGGCCATGTTCACCGTTGGTTATGGCGCGGCATTCTTCGGTCCTGCCCTGGGTGGCTTTGCCTGGGACTGGAGCGGCCAATTCCGGTTTGCCCTGCTGCCCATGGTGGCTGGAGGCATCGCGATGCTCGTCTTCGGAGCGACCTTGCCCGAAATCGGGGTCAGGCGGCAAGCACAGACGGCGCCGTCCGCAGCAGAGTCGTGATGCCGTCCAGGGCCGCCAGCACATCGGCGCGGTCGATGGCGTCGCGGTCCGCTCGGAGCGCCCGTGCCATCGCCATGACCTGGGCGCTGAAGGTGACGTAACTCGTCAGGATGCTGCCCCGGACGGTGTGCAGCTTCTGATTCGTGAGCTCCGCCTCCACCGCTCCCAGCAGCCGGCCGGCGCGTCGAAGCATGGGGTAGGCATTGTCCCGGGTGAGCCGGATCCGGCGCAGCCGATGGAAATATTGGACATCCGGCTCCGCCGGCGGGCGGGTCTGCAGGAAATGATCGGCACCGGCGAGCAGCCGGCGCATCGCGTCGTAGGCGGCGTCCAGCCGGGCCGACCCGGTTCGCTCCTGGGTGTGACCGTAGTGCCAGAGGACGACGGCATCGGCAAAGGAGAAGAAGACGTTGCGATAGAGCGTGTCTCCGGTCAGGGTCGACATCAGGGCGTTGCGCAGTCCGGCCCTGGCGTTCTTCAGGAGAGGACGCTCGAAGAGATCATCGACCAGCCCGGCCCACTGCGGGCGGGCCGCCTGGGAGGCGGTGACCATCACCTGGAAAGGCGGCTGAGACGGCAATGCCTCGATCGCGGCCGCGATCGCCGTCGATTCCCGGCCCCCGACCTCGAGGAGCGCGGCCCGGGCATCGGCGACCAGCGGGTTGGCCAGGGTCGGGGTCAACCGGCTCTCTCAACGACCGGCCACTCGACCCGCGACCCGAGCTTTTCCAGGTAACGAATGTCGATCAGCTTTTTGGGAGCCTCGTAGTCATCCCCGTTGAATCCGTGGTAATCGGAGCCCACCGTCATCAGCAAGCGGTGCCGGCCGGCAAGCTCCTCATAAACCGGGATCTGTTCCGGTTTGTGGCGCCGGGTGTAGACCTCGAGGCCATCGACCAGCGGCAAGACCTCCTTCATCAGGTCCTGGTCGGGCACCGACCCCGGATGGGCGTGGACCGCCAGCCCGCCTGCCGCGTGGATGGCCTCGACCGCCTCCTTCGGAGACGGGATCGGAGCATAGAACTCGGGTGGCATGAAATCGACAGCCTTGCGAACGCTCTCCCAGGCGTCCTTTTCCGTCATCAGGCCCTGCTGCAGGATGAGCTTGAGCACGGCGCCCGGCATGACGGTCGGCCTGCTGGCAACGGCGCCCAGGTCAATGTCGTTACCGATGCCCTGCTCGCGCAGGACCTCGATCCACGCCTCGGTCTGGCGCCGGAAGACCCCCTGGGTCCGGTCCAGCAGGGCCAGGAGGCGGGGATGGTTGAGGTCAACCCCATGGCCGAGGATATGGCGCATCTGATTGGGCGGGTAGGTGGTGACCTCGAGGGCCCGCACGTAACCGAGGCCCCGGCGATGCGCCACCGAGCGGGCACGGTCGACGCCGCGGAAGGTGTCGTGATCGGTCAGCGCCATGACCCGCACCCCACGGTCGGCGGCCAGGTGGGCCACCTCGTCGGGGTCGCGCCAGCCGTCGCTGACTGTCGAGTGCATGTGGAGATCGGCCAGCACGACGCTCAGTCTAGCGGCCGCCTTCCGGGATCCGGCCTCAAGCTGCTTTCAAATGTGACGGATTTTTTGGGATTCCCCGTTGGGGATGAATAAGAGCAGTCGGCAATCGGTTTTCTTCGGGGGTGAACGCAGTGCTCGGAGAACGTGAGCTCGTTCGATTGATCGAAGACAACGACTACCCCGCGCGCCTGATCGAGGCCGGGGTCGTCTGGGTCGAGCTCGAAATAACCGACACCAAAACGAACGCCGTTCACCGCGAGCGGCTCTCCAAATCGGCCTTCGCCGACCTCATCCTCGATTGGCGCGAGCGGCATAAGCGCAACCTGCGCGAGCTCGGCCCCGCGCTGCGCAAGATCGGGATCGCCGCCTAACCACCAGCCCGTTCCATGCGGCGGCGCTATCGCGTTTCCTTATACTGAGCGTGCATGCTGACGGCCGTGAAGCGCGAGCTGATGATGCTCGCCATGAGCGTCGCGCTCGTCGTTCTCGCGGGATGCGGCAGCAGCGGACTGGCCACCCCGACGCCCACCCCAAGCCGGCTGGGCCCCGCGATGGTTCAGATCGAAAATTCGATCCTGGCACGGCCGCAGGCAGGCCTGCAGCAGGCCGACCTCGTCTATGAGTACCTGGCCGAGGGTGGCATCACGCGGATGACCGTGATCTACTTCAAGCCGTCGGGCAGCCAGCGGATCGAACCAGTGCGCAGCGCCCGGCCGGTGACGATCCGGCCCGAGCCGGCGGGCACCGCACAACCTCTTCACCGACGGGGACCGCCTCACGCAGGGCCTGAAGAAGTACGCGCCGCGCATCACCTACCAGCTGCCTCTTGCCGGGACACCCGCCGCCAGCCCGGCGCCGGCGGTGGCGAATCGCGTCGTGTTCAGCCAGACGAACGCCCATCGGGTCACCTATACGTACTCGGCGTCCGATGGCGGTTACGCCTACGGCACGGAGACCGGGCCGCTGATCGACAAGGACACCGGCCAGCCCATCAAGCCGGTCAACGTGGTCCTGATCCAGGTCGGCCACCACGACGCGGGCTTCACCGACGTGCTCGGGGCGCCCGCGGTGGACTTCGATTTGCAGCGGACCGGACCGGCGGATGTGTTCACGCAGGGCCATCGCTATACGGCCACCTGGGACCTGACCAACGCGGAGCTGCCGCTGAAAATCCTTGGTTCCGATGGCAAGGTGATGCACCTGCCGGCTGGGCTCACCTGGATCCACCTGGTCGACCCCGGGACACCGATCACGGTCTCCTGACGTAGACTCGCCCTAACAGGCGCTCGAGGCCGGCTACCGCGAGGTGCCGGCCGCTTTTTTCGGCTAAGGTAAGTCCGTTGGTCATCACCACACGGTTCGAGCTGGGTGCGCCGGTCGATGCGGCGTGGGCGTACCTGCTCGACGTCCAGAAGATCGCGCACTGCGTGCCGGGTGCGTCGCTTACCGAGGTGGTCGACGATAAGACCTACGTCGGAAAGGTCGAGGTCAAGCTGGGTCCGATTGGCCTGTCGTACAAAGGACGGATCGTGATCGAAAACATCGATCCGGCCTCGCACACGGTTCGGATCAAAGCCGAAGGTGCGGAGACACGCGGACGCGGGGGCGCGTCGGCCCTGGTGACCGCCGAGCTCGCTGCCAGCGAACAAGGGACCAGCGTCGTGATGAACACGGACCTGGCGGTCAGCGGCGTGGTCGCCCAGTTCGGTCGCACCGGCGTCATGCAAGAGGTGGCCCAGCGGATGGCCCAACGGTTTGCCAGTTGCGTGGACCAGGAGCTGAAGGCCGCGACCGCCGCCGGCTGATTTCAGGAATCCTCCTCGCCGCCGGCCTCTCCAGCCGGTTTGGTCGTCAGAAGCTGCTCGAGCCCTGGCGCGGTGAAGCGCTGGTGCGGCGGGCCGCCCACAGCTTCCTCGAGGCCGGGCTGGCCCCGGTGATCGCAGTGGTTTCCGGTGACCGGCACCTCGCGGACGCCCTGGCTGGTCTGCCCGTGACCATCGAGACGAATCCGCAGCCCGAACGCGGCATCAACACCTCGATCCGGATCGGCGTTGGGGCGCTGCCCCGGGCAACGCCGGCGGCCCTGATCGGCGTTGCCGACCAGCCGTTGCTGACGGCGGAGGCGATCTTAAAGCTCGTCAAGGCGTTCGTACCCGGAAAGATCGTCGGACCGCGATATGGCGACCACGGCGGCAACCCCGTGATCTTCGACCGACGATTCTTTCCGGAATTGATGCGCCTGAAAGGGTGGCATCCCATTGCTTTCCCGCCCCCTGCCGCAGGATGCCGATCGCTTCCGTGCGAGACAGCCGGCCCCGATAAGGGCGATCACTGGTCATCGCCACAAAGGCATCGGCGACGGCGATGATCCGGGCAAACAGTGGAATATCGCCACCCCCGAGGCCGTCGGGGTAGCCGGCGCCGTCAATGCGCTCGTGATGGTGACGGACGGCCGGAAGCAGTTGATCGGAGCGCGGTAATGCCCCCAGGATCTGCTCGCCGACAACCGGGTGTCGCTTGACCTGGCCGAACTCTCCGGGGTCCAGGCGACCTCCCTTTGAAAGCACGTCGACCGGGACGCTTAATGTGCCGACGTCATGGAGCAGGGCGGCCTTGTAGAGCAGGGTCAGCTGGTCCTCCGGCAGTTCGACGGCGCCGCCGAGCTGCGTCGCCCAGTGCGCGACTTTTTCCGCCAGACCCGCACTACTCTGTTCGCGATCCTCGACGGCGCGAGCGAGCGTCATGACCAGACCCTCGAGGTCGTGAACCTGGTCGTCGAGCCGGGCGAGCCGCAGCTGGGCCCGCACCAGCGTCAACAGCAGGGTCCGCTCGATGGGCTTGATCACGACATCGTCGGCGGCCGCCTGGAGGGCGCGTCCCCGCTGCACCTCGTCGTCGGTGGCCAGCACGAGCAGCACCGGAATGTGCCGGGTTGCAGGCGCCTGCTTGATCGCCCGGCAGACCTCGAAGCCGTCCATGTCGGGCAGCAGGGCATCGCAAAGCACGAGGTCGCAAGGGTGGGCGGAGAGGATGCGCAAGGCTGCCGCACCGTCGGCGGCGGTCAGCACCCGATTGTCGGCGCTCTCCAGGATGGCGCGCACCTGCCGTTCGCCGGCCTCATCTTCGATGGCGACGAGCACCACGGCCCCCGAGTCCTCTACCCGTTTGGCGGAGGCGATGACTACCTCCCCGTCTTGAGGAGTGGCGCCAGCTTGCGAAAATCGCGCTCGGCCGCCATCCGCATCAAGGCGAACGCGCGGTCGTCCTGACCGCGCAGGCGAAGGACATCGGCATACATCGTGCAAACCTCAGCCAGTTCGCCCGCGGCGCCGCGGTCGAAGAGGATTTGCATGGCTTGCGTGAACCGTTGGTTCGCGACCCGGCGCCGGCCCAGGCGGTCCGCGGCAGCTCCTTCCACGGCCGTGGCGACGGCCTGATGGAGGTGGTCGCCGGATCGAGCGGCCGCCTCCTGGCTTTCGCGGGCCAGCACCATCGTGTCGCTGAACCTCCCATCCTCGAGGGCATAGCGAGCGAGCGCCCCGGCGGCGATCCCGATCTCGAGGTCATCGTGGAGTTCGCGCGCTCGTTGCAGGCATCGTCGCTGAAGTCCCGCCGCCTCCCGCTTGCGTCCTGCGGCGTAATGCACGTCTCCAAGGTTGTTTAGGATCCGGTTGGCGGTCCGATCGTGTTGGATCCGAGAGTGGAGCTCGAGGGCGCGATTGCAATGTTCGAGGGCCCGGTCGAGATCGCCGACTGCCCGAGCCGCCACCCCCAGCGCCATATGGGCGTTGGCGATCCGCGGCAAGCTCTCGGCGTCCGTCGCCGCATCGAGGGCGCGGACGAAGTAGGCCATCGCCTCTCCGTGCTGGCCCAGCCTGTAGCTGCTGCTCCCAAGATTTGTCAACACGCGGGCACGCGAGGCGGGGTCGCCCTGACGGCATTGATCAAGCCAATCGAGGGCCCGTCGGTTGGCTTCGATGGCGGCGTTGAATCGCTCCTCGATCTGCAAGACCGTGCCGATCTCGGTGTAGATGGCGGCGTTGAGCTCGGCATCGTCGGTGGGGGCCGTCGCGGCGGCGTCCTGCAGGATGGACAGCGCTTCTCGATTCTGGCGGAGCTCGGAGAGGGCGACGCCCCGAATCCTTTGCAGGTCCGCGCGTTCGTTCGCGGTCGCCGGCAGGCCCGCCGCCTCGGCCAGGATGTCCAGCGCGCGAGCGGGGTCTTCCGCGCGCACCGCCAGTTGGGCGCTCTTGCGAAGGAGTGTCACGAGCTGCGGGGGGCGATCGGTTACGAAGTAGGAAAGCGGCTGGCCCAATCGTTCCGCGATCACGCGCAGCTTGGGGAGCGACGGCGTAGCACGATTGCGCTCGACCTGGCTGATGAATCCCTTGGTCGCGAGTCCCCGGGCGAGCTGTTCCTGGGTGAGGCCTCTGGCCAGGCGCGCCTCGCGAAGACGCTCTCCTACCGAGTTCATCTACTTCCTCCGAGTATAGCTTGGCTAAACCAAGTCACGGAAAGTATATTGACACCAAATTGAACCGGGTGTTAAATACCGGCTGAGTACGTCGGGGCACCCGGACCACCCAGAAGGAGGGTGCCCATGTACCGTCTGTTCGCGCTTATCGCCACTGTCGTCGCCGCCGTCCTCGCCGTCGCCGACACGTTGCCTGGTCCGCGCTAATCGGTTCCGGGGCTTGGAGGGCGCTTGCCACGGGCAAGCGCCTTTTTTTGTGACGGGGCGTCGCTATGCGATGCGAGCGCGACGTTTAGGGTGAGGCGCTCGGTGAGGTTCTGGGTGCGGCGCTGGGTGATGCACCGGCCGGCTGCAGGGCGGTCAGCTGTTTCAGGATGTCACCCACCAGCTTGATCTCCTGCGCGTAGCCGACAAAATCACCGTTGGCGAGATCCCGCTGGGCGGCGTCGTAGTGAGCGTTGGCCTGCGTGATCAGTTGCGCGACGGTACCGCTCGGTGGCGCCGAGGGACCGGTCGGCGTCGTGGGTGGCGCCTGCCCGAGCAGGGCGGCCAGCGCCTTGTCCAGGGTGTCTTCCATCGCCACGTTTTGTCCGGTTGCGGCGATCACCTTCTTGAGCTGCGGCTTCTTGACGTTGCTCGCTTCCAGGTAGACCGGCTCGATGTAGAGCAGCGAGGTCTCGATCGGGAGGACCAGCAGGTTGCCGCGAATCACCCGTGATCCCGGGAAGTTGAGGAGCGCGAACTGTGACTTGATCGCCGGCGCCTGGTCGATGTTCGACTCGACCTGTTGGGTCCCAACCACGAGGCTGTCCTTGGGGAAGCGAAAGTCGAACAACGTGCCGTAACCCGGCTGGTCGGAGCGGGCCGCCAGGTAGGCGATCATGTTTGTCTTTCCGTTCGGCGTGTAGGGCAGGATCGTGACGAACTCTTCTTTCGCCTCGCCGGGGAGCCGCATGATGACGTAGAAGGGCCGCATCGGCGATGGTCCGCCAGCTTGCTCGAGGTTCTCTTTTGCGATCTGCCACTGGTCCTCCCGGGTGTAGAAGGTGTTCGGCTCCTGCACGTGGTACGTCGCAAACTGCTCGGCCTGGACATTGAAAAGGTCGCGCGGATAGCGGATGTGCGCCTGCAGCCCGGCCGGCATCTGGCTGAAGGGTTTGAAGAGGCCGGGGAAGATGGACCCGTAGGTGTTGGCGATGGCGTCCTTGCTGTCGATCTGGTAGAAGGTCGTGGTTCCGCTGTAGGCATAGACCACCACCTTGACGGAGTTGCGGACGTAGTTGATATCAGACAGCGGACCGCGATCGTCGGTCGGCGGCGTCCGGCTGTACGGGTAATGGTCTGTGGTCGTGAATCCGTCGAGGATCCAGTAGAGCTTCCCGTCGACGACCACGATGTAGGGATCCTGGTCGAACCGCAGGAAGGGCGCCAGAACCGCGACCCGGTCCTGGACCGCCTGGTTGAAGAGGACCTGGGTTTGCGAGGTCAGCTGCGGGCTGATCAGGACGTTGATGTCGCCGAACCGGACGGTGAACGCCAGCTTGCGCAGCGCCGACGTGAGGGGAACGCCGCTCGTGCCCGACCAGTGCGTGACGTGCGTGGTCTCCGCCAGGTAATCCAGCTCGGCCTGGCTGGAATCCACCAGCGCGTAATCGCTGTGATCATTGCTGTGCCGGCCGAAATAGATGCCTCCCTGGCTTACTGGGGGTTGACCAGCCGGGGGGATGTTCTTGACGGTCAATACCGGGTCACCTTCGGCGGTCGCTTCGTTGGCCCGCGCGGCGACCACCCCGTAGCCGTGGGTGTACTGGAGCTTGAGGTTGACCCAGTTCTGGGCTTGTTCCGGGAGGCCCGACGTATCCAGCTCCCTGGCTGAGAGCAGCAGCTGAAGATACTGATCGCCAAGTTGATAGCGGTCAACCGCCACGTCGTAAATGGAGTAGTAGGTCCGCAGGCTTTGTTGATTCTCGAGCGCCGCGGGCAGGGCCAGTTGCGGATCCCAGAGGCGGGCATTCTGCACCGTCAGCGGGTTGCGCGCCACCGCGTCGGCCGTGACCGTGTCGCGCGGCGTGAAGGGCCGGTCGGCAATCCCCGCTATGCCATACGCCTGGCGGGTGAAGGCGATCTCGTTCTTGATGTAGGGCGCCTCCTTCGTTTGCTCGCTGGGGCCCACCTGGAACCGCTGGATGACGCCGGGGAAAACGACCAGCAGGACGAACGCCGCGCCCAGCCAGACAACCAGGGCGGCGGGTAGCGCGGTGAGTCGAGCCCCGGCGGCATTGGCGAGCAGGCCGACCGTGATCAGGACCATGAGCACCGTCATGATCCAGTAGGCGGGGATGCGGGCGGCCACGTCCGCGTAGCCGACGCCATAGACGAAGCCCCGCTTGCTCAGCAGCAGCTCGTAGAGGTCGAGCCGGTAATGGATGGCCAGCAGCGCGGCGAAGGCCGCCGCCAGGATGGAAAGGTGGCGGATGGCCCGCGCCGGAAGCAGCAGGTTCTGGAATCCGGCTCGCGAGGCATACAGTCCCGCGACGACGAGGATCATCAGGATCACGACACCAAGGAGCCAGCCCCAGACGAATCGGTAGAAGGGGAGGGTGAAGACGTAGAACGCCACATCCTTGTGCCAGATCGGATCCTGGACGTTGAACGGCTTCTGGTTGAGGAAGGTCAGGATGGTCTGCCATTGCCCCGACGCGATCCGGCCGAACAGCAGGCCGAGCAGGACGACGCCGAGCAGGGCGAGGATGGTGGACGGCGTGGTGACCAGGCGCTGGCGGATGCCGATCGATGACAGCCGCCGGCCGGAATTGAGAACCAGCAGCACGTTGGCCGCGCCGATGACCCAGAAGACGATGGCGAAGATCACGAAGGACCAGATCTGTGCGGCGAAACGGGTGCCGAACACACCGCCGTATCCGAGCGCGCGGAACCAGAGATAGTCGGTGTACAGCGTGGCGAATGGTTTCAGGAGGAAGAGCAGGAGCAGCAGGACGGCGATGACGACGATCCACAGCACCCCACGCCGGGAAATGCGCACGGTGGGGAAGCTCGGCTCGGTCGGCAGGCGGCCGAATGGCGATTCGCTGTTGAAGAAGCCGCGCGGTGGGACGCGTCTAGACACGGCTCACTGCGGCGCGTCCTGGATACGGTACGGTGCTACCCACCTCTTCCTCGATCTGTAGGAGCCGATTGTACTTTGCCACCCGCTCCGACCGTGACGGGGCACCGGTTTTGATCTGGCCGGCGCCGGTCGCGACCGCGAGGTCGGCGATGAAGGTGTCTTCGGTCTCGCCGGATCGATGCGAGATTACCGTGCTATAGCCGGCCCGTCGGGCGGTGGCCATCGTCTCGAGGGTCTCGGTCAGCGTGCCGATCTGGTTGAGCTTGATGAGGATGCTGTTGGCGATGCCGCCCTCAATCCCGTGCCGAAGCCGGACGACGTTGGTCACGAAGATGTCGTCCCCGACCAGCTGGAGCCGCTTGCCCAGCTGGGCGGTGAGCGTCCGCCACCCGTTCCAGTCGTCTTCGGCCAGCCCGTCCTCGATCGAGATCACCGGATAGCGTTCGACCCACGACTCCCAGAGGGCGACCATCTCCTGCGCCTGCAGCGTCCGCCCCTCGCCGGTCAACTCGTACCGGCCGTCGCGGTACAGCTCGGACGCCGCCGGGTCGAGGGCGATGAAGACCTCCTTGCCCGGTTGGTGGCCGCTGCGCTCGATCGCCTGGACGAGCAGTGTCATCGCATCCTCGTTGGCCTGCAGCTCGGGGGCAAAGCCACCCTCGTCGCCCTGCCCGGTGCTCAGGCCCCGCTCGTGCAGCGTCTGTTTGAGGGCGTGGAAGACCTCAGCGCCCCAGCGAAGCCCCTCGCCGTAGCTCGGTGCCCCGGCGGGAACCACCATGAACTCCTGAAAGTCGACCCTTGTCTGCGCGTGTTTGCCGCCGTTGAGGATGTTCATCATCGGCACCGGCAGCAGCAGCTCGCCATCCCCGGCAAGATAGCGATAAAGTGGCTGGCCCGCCGCCAGCGCCGCGGCCCGGGCAACGGCCAGCGAGACGCCAAGGACGGCGTTCGCTCCGAGCCGCGATTTGTTGGCGGTGCCGTCCAGGTTGATCAGGCGCTCATCGATCCCGCGCTGGTCGCTCGCCTCCGCGCCGCGCAAGGCGGCCGCGATCTCTTTGTTGACGTGCCCCACCGCCTTGCGCACGCCCTTCCCGCCGTAGCGGCTTTTATCGCCGTCACGAAGCTCCACCGCTTCGTGGGCACCGGTGGACGCGCCCGATGGGACGGCTGCGCGTCCGATGTCGCCGGCCTCGAGGACGACGTCGACCTCTACCGTGGGGTTTCCGCGCGAGTCGAGGATCTCTCGCCCCTGGATGCGCACGATCGAGGTTGCGCTCACAGGTCGTCGGCGTCCGCGCCGTTCGGGTCGTCCTGGGCATCCCCCATCTCGTCGACGACCTGGTCGAAATCCTCACCCAGTTCGTCGCCGCCCAGCTGCTGGCCCATCGTCTTGGCCCAGCGGGCCATGCTCTTCGGATCATTCTCGTCAACGTCCGAGAGGCCGGCGCTGTCGCTGAGCTGGTCCAGCCGGCTGTCCTCGGAGAGCACCTGGGCGGTACGCGAGATCAATCGGGTCAGGCGCCGACCGCCGCAGCTCGGACATGGGGGTGAGGC
>WNGO01002725.1_pt1 | contig 17411 bp, 13 predicted proteins | sample 5400511 | NCBI WGS metagenome assembly WNGO01 (sample SAMN13153380, study PRJNA577476) | soil metagenome | isolation source: 20 cm soil or saprolite under Garry oak tree replicate 2 | place: USA:California | collected 2016-06-15 | reverse complement strand
ATCGTCACGAAAGTCGACAGCACCGTCTGGCAGGTCATCACCCCGCGCGGCGAGGTGCTGGTTCGCTACCGCATCGCGCTCCCGCCGCCCGCCCCCTTACCGCGCGCATCGTGGCGGCCCTTCCTCACCCCCACGGGAGGACTGATCGGTGGTCCGCACGCCTTCATGTACCTCCTCGGTGCCGAGCCGATGCCCGCGACCGTGACACTCGAGCTGCCGGAAAGCTGGAGGGCCGCGAGTGGCTTGCCCTCGTCATTTCCGCGACAGCCAGAAGGCCGGTGGGCACAGGGTGCGAAAATAGGGACGAATGGCCCGTTCGTGAGGATGTTCACGGCTGCCAACGCGGCCACGCTCATCGACTCACCCATGCTCGTCGGTCAGCTGCGCGAATGGCGCTTTGTCGAGGACGCGGCACCGTTCGACACGAGTGCGTGGGTATCCGGCATTCAGCGGCTCGTTCACCAGGCTTTCGCACTCTTCGGGCGGGCGCCCTATCGAGAGTACACGTTCCTGTTCGAGGACGGGGCCTTCAGTGGCGGCCTCGAGCATCGCAACTCGGTCACGCTGGGCGCCCAAAGCACCGACCTGGCGCGCGATCCCCACGCCTTCCTTCAGGAAACAGCGCACGAGTTCGTGCACACCTGGAACCTGATGGCGATCCGGCCGGTCGAGTACCGCGACATCGATTACCGCACGCAGCCGCCGGTCGCGAGCCTGTGGTTCAGCGAAGGCCTCACGATGTTCTACGCCGATCTGCTGCTGCGGCGCGCCGGCCTGCCCCTCACGGACTCGACTCGCGTCGCGCATCTCGAGCGTCTGCTCTCCCGCTACGTGGGCAACCCGGCGTACGAGCGCTTCTCCGCGGAATCGATCAGTCGCGTGGCCTACAACGCCGAGCCCGGCGCGCTCGGCGACTACAGTGCCGGTACCCATCTCCAGGGCGAGCTGCTCGGCGCCATGCTCGATCTCAACATCCGCGAGGCATCACGCGGGCAACACTCCATCGATGACGTCATGCGGCTGCTCTTCGCGCGGGCTGATCAGAAGATCGATGGCCATGCGATCGAGCAGGCCGTCGAAGCCGTTTGCGGTTGCGACGTGACCGGGTTCTTCGCTGCGTACGTGCGTGCGGCGGGATCGCTCGATTACAACCGCTACCTCGGCCTCATCGGCTTACGCGCGAGCACCAGCTGGGGGCCGGCAGTCTTCAACGGCGAACCGGAGCGCGACCTGCGCATCTTCGGCTGGGAGCCTGGCGACGGGGGGGGAGGCGTCCGGCTCGTCGTTACATCGCCCGCGAGCAGCTGGGGAAGGGCGGGGCTGCACAGCCGCGACCGGCTCGTCTCGATGGATGGCACGCCTGTCACGACGTGGCTCGACCTCCGCGCCCGGCTGCAGCGCCTGCGCCTCGGAGATACCGTGCGAGTCCAGGTTCAACGGTCCGACGGGCCCTTCACCGCGACTGTCGTTGTCACCGGATTTGAGCGTCCGTCCGTTCGCATCGAGGGCACACTCAACGCCCTCGGGCAGGCGTGGGCCGGCGGTCGTTAGTCGCTACTGATGACTCGGGTGCTTGTCGGTGTGCACCTCGTCCTTCGGCGCCGCGCGCCGCAGCTCACGAAGCGCCGTCATGAGCGTCAGCACAGCCGGGCTCGTCTCGCCACGCCGTGACAGCAGCTCGAGTCCGAACGGCAGGCTCAATCCGGCGATCCTGACGGCCACGGTCCCGACCGGCGACCGCTCGAGCTGCGAATGAAATCCTACCGTCCACCCTTTTCCCTGCGCCGCCAGCGCCCAGACGGTTTGCAGGGCGTCGTAGGTTGCGTCGACCCGCGGATGCAGCCCCAGGGCCGTGAGTGCTTCGTGCACACGATCGTAGAACGCGGGATGCAGCGAGCGATCCATAAAGAGGAAGGGAACGTCGGCCAGCTCATGCGGCTCGATCTCGTGATGGGTCGCGAGCGGATGGCCGAGCGCGAGCAGCGCGGTGTCGAGGCGATCGTTCACCAGCCGTGTCGCAACGATCCGATCACCGCGGTTCCATCCCGGCGTCGGCAGGGCGTGCGCCAGCCCGAGGTCGATGTCCGCCTGAGCGAGCGCCGTGCGCTGCTCCGGAGTCGTCATCTCCTGGACGATCAGGTCGATGTCGGGATACTGGTCGGCGCAGCGCTCCGTCACCCGCGCCAGCAGGGCGCTCGAGGCCGCGGTTGCCACGGTCCCGATCACACAGCGCCCTTCGACGCGGCGCTTGGCGCGAGTCACCTCGCGCACTAAAGCATCGACCGCAGCAAGTAATCCCGGTGTGTCGGTCGCGAGGGCGACGCCGGGCGGCGTGAGCGTGACGCCGCGCGCGGAGCGGTCCAGCAGCGTGATACCCAGCCCATGCTCGAGCTCGCTCAGCTGGCGCGATAGCGCCGGCTGGCTGATGCCCAGCCGCTCGGCCGCGCGTCCGATCGAGTGCGCCGACGCAACCGACGTGAGAGCGCGCAGGTATCTGAGTGTGATCCCGGAAGGCACCATCCCCGGTTGCCGTTGCGTGCGGAACGGTCGCGGTGGCGCGGGGAGCGGTACGGTCGCAGGGACCTCGGAGTCCGGGTAGCTGCGCGCGAGATCGAGCATGCGTCGCAGGACAGTGAGCACGACCGGCCGCCGCTCCGCGCGCCGCCAGACGGCGATCACCGCGACCGACACGGAGAGCCCTACGACACTGAGCACGACGGTACCCTCGGGAGGTGCCTGCGCGCGCGAGCGGGTGATGAGCGTCCAGCCGCGCTCTGCGGCAACCGCGAGATGGGGGGCCGTCAGGTCGCCCTCGAGCGCGATCAACGGCGAGCGCATCCCTGCGCGTGCGAGCGCTTGCACGACGCGGTCGCGGACACCCGTCGAGCTGTTGCTCAGCGAGAACACGAAGGGCAACGTGGCGAGATCCGCGAGCGTCACCGAATCGCGCGTGGCCAGCGGATGGTGCCACGGGACGATCACGCGATCCAGCGTCTCGAGCCACAGCGGCTGGGCCTGCAGCTCCGGCGGCACCGACGCTTCCGCGCCCACACCGAGATCCGCGCGGCCATCGGCGACCGCGGCCGCCGGCCCCGGCTGCTCGACGTCCTGGACGACGACCGTGATGTCGGGAGACTCGGCGCGCAGCGATTCCTGCACGTCCGTCGGAAAGCCGCGGGCGACGGCGCCGCGTGTCGCCGCGAGCAGCACACGACCGCGCCGTCCCTGCGCGGTGGCTTCGAGGCGGTCGAGCGACGCGGCGACCTCGTGCAGCAGTTGGCGGCTGCCCTGGGCGAATGCCGCGCCCGCCGGCGTGAGTGTGACGCCCTTCGCGTGGCGTGTCAGTAGGTCCACGCCCAGTGCACGCTCGAGCGCGCGTATCCGCCGCGAGAGCGCCGGCTGGGCCACGTGCACCTGCCGCGCGGCGCCACTCAGCGTGCCCGTGTCGGCCACGGCAGTAAAGCAACGGAGGTCCTTTAGTTCGGCCATGCTCGCCCTGTATGGGATCGCTACTCACTCGGTATTTGCAGCGACCCCCCGGGCGTTGGCTATTTGCCCAAGGTCTTACAACGGAGCTATTGCGGTGGCGGAACAGCATGGAGGACCACCCGCGCCCCACAACGGAGGGGAGTCCCTTCTCCTGCCGGGACACGGTGAGCTGATCCTCGTTGTCGACGACGACGAAAAACTGGTGAAGGCGCTGGCTCGTATGCTGCGGAGCCTTGGCTTCTCGGTATTGACGGCCCTGAATGGTTCGGAAGCGATCGAGGTCATCAGGGGGTGTAGCACCCCCATCGATGCGGTTCTGGCCGACGTGGTCATGCCGAAAATGGGGGGGAAGGAGCTCGTCGACCGGCTCGCGACCGACGGGGTGCACCCCGGTGTGATTTACATGTCTGGGTACGACGACCCGGTGCAGCTGGCCCCGGTGCTGAAGAGCGGGGCGCCCTTGCTCCATAAGCCCTTCACACTGCACGCGCTTGTGGTGGTGCTGCGGTCAGTCCTCGACAAGCGGATGGGCCGCTGAGCTAACACGCGTTGCGTCTTGCCGGGCACGCCGTCCGTGCCCGCAAGGGCCGGCCCGGCAAGCGCAACGTTTCAGATTCGCCCCTGCCCAGTTTTCTGACCTGGCTGCATACTCCGCGCATGCGAAACGCCATCGTGGTCCTGGCCCTCGGGGCCTGCATCGTGGGGCGTCACCCCACTGCCGCCGCTGCGCAGTCGCCAGGCAGCCAGCTCGCCGGCGCCCTGCGCTGGCGCACCATCGGTCCTTACCGCGCCGGTCGCGCGCGCGCGCTCGACGCGACGCCCGGCAAGCCTACCGTGTTCTATATCGGATTCGACAACGGCGGGCTGTGGCGCTCGACGGATTATGGCTCCAGCTGGGAGCCGCTGTTCGATCATGAGGCCACCGGTTCGATCGGCGCCATCGCCGTGGCGCCCTCCAGTCCTAACACCATCTACGTCGGCACGGGCGCCGGAATCATCCGCCCCGATCTCGCGACCGGCTACGGCGTCTACCGCTCGAACGACGCGGGCCGCACCTGGACGCATCTCGGTCTCGATTCCACCCAGATGATCGCCTATGTCGACGTCGATCGCACCGATCCCAATCGCCTGTTCGTCGCGGCGCTCGGCCATCCGTACGGTCCCAATGCAGAGCGTGGCGTTTATCGCTCCAGCGATGGCGGCCGCACGTTCGACAAGGTGCTGTACAAGGACGAGTACACCAGCGCGAACGAAGTCCGCATCGATCCCGGCAGTCCCAACACCGTGTACGCGGCGCTCTGGCAGCAGCAGTCGACGTTCTACGAGTACGCCGCCTTCGGGCCTGATTCGACCTGGCCGGGCGCCGGCGGGATTTACAAGTCGACTGATGGTGGCACGACCTGGACACAGTTGACCAATGGGCTCCCCGCGATCCTCCAGGCGAACATCGCGATCGCGCCCAGTAATCCGCAGGTGATTTACGCGATGGTGGCGTCGGCCAATCCTGCCGGAGGATCGGGGCCGGTCAATTTCTACAAGTCGAGCGACGGCGGTGCGCACTGGACGCTGCGCACGCGTACTCCCGGTGGCCCGGCTGTCGGCGATACGACGTCCGCCACCCCCGATGCTCGACCACTCGGCCGGATTGGCGGCGGCGATCTCCCACCCATTGTCGTCGATCCGAAAAACGAGAACGTGGTGTACAGCGCGTCGATCGTCATGTGGCGCACGGAAGATGCCGGCGCGACCTGGTCCGCGGTGCGTGGGTCGCCCGGTGGCGACGACTATCAGCGCATCTGGATCCACCCCGAGGACCCGAACCTGATCCTCGCCGTCTCCGATCAAGGTGCGGTGATCTCGTCCAATCGCGGCGAGTCGTGGAGCAACTGGTACACGCAGCCCACGGCCGCCGTGTATCACGTGACCGCGGACAACGCCTTTCCGTACAAGATCTGTAGCGGTCAGCAGGACTCCGGCTCGCTTTGCGTGAGCAGCCGTTCGGACGACGGCGAGATCACGTTCCACGACTGGCACCCGGCCAACATTCAGGAGTACGGCATCGCCGCCCCCGATCCACGCGATCCGGACGTGGTATTCGGGAGCGCGCGCCGCGGCGTATCGCGCTACGATCGCCGGACCGGCCAGACCGCCCAGGTGGGACCCGACTCGGCGGCGCGCGGCGACAAGTTCGGCCGCAACGTGCGCACGATGCCGCTGATGTGGTCGCCGGTGAATCCGGGCGTGTTGTACTACACGTCCAACGTCGTCTGGAAGTCAATCGATCACGCGCACACCTGGACGCGCATCAGTCCCGATCTGGCCCGGCAGACGTGGGCAATTCCGGCCAGCGCGGGCCGGTACGCGAAGGGCGTGACCCCGACTCCGCGCGGCGCCATCACCGCGCTCTCGCCCTCACCAAGAAGCATCGCGGTGCTGTGGGCCGGCACCGATGACGGGAACATCCAGGTGACGACCGATGGCGGCGCGAGGTGGAGAAATGTGACGCCGCCCGCAGTCCAGCCCTGGACCCGCATCTTCAATATTGAGGCGGGGCATTTCGACACCCGCACTGCCTACGCCGCGGCAAATACCCTGCGCATCGACGACGCTCGGCCGCATTTCTGGCGCACCCACGATGGCGGCCGCACCTGGACCGAGATCACCAACGGCATCGCGCCGAATGCCGTCGCCAATTCGATCCGCGAGGATCCACGTGTGCCGGGACTCTTGTACGCGGCCACCGATGTGCAAGTCTGGGTGTCGTTCGATGATGGCGCGGATTGGCAATCGCTGCGGCTCAACATGCCGGCGATCTCGGTGCGCGACCTTCAGGTGAAAGATGACAGCACGTGTCTGTGCGCCGATCTGATCGCGGGGACGCACGGGCGGGGGTTCTGGATTCTCGACAATCTGAGTCCGCTGAGGGCTCTCGCAAAGTCAAAGTCCGTTACCACCACGTACGTTGTGCGACCGCAGACCGTGGTGCGGGTGCGCTCCGGCACAAACGAGCCGACCCCCTGGGCGCCTGAGCTGCCCGCGGCGGAGAATCCCCCGGCCGGTGCGATCATCGACTACGCCCTTGCCGCCGACGCTGCGAGCCCCGTGAAGCTCGACATCGTGGCGGCGACGGGTCGCGTCATCCGCTCGTACTCGAGCGGCGATCCAGGACGTGATCCCGATCCGGCACTGAACCCGGCGGCATACGATAAGGTCTGCCAGAAAAACCCTGCGGCGCTCGACTGCGGTCTTCCGTTGTATTGGCCGGCGCCGCTGCAGCGCCTATCCGGTCGCGCCGGCTTGCATCGCTTCACCTGGGACATGCGTTATCAGCCGATCGGTGATGAGCCGCAAACGGGCGAGGTTGAAGCCACGGGTGCGGTGCCGCACCGCAGCGAGCACTCCGCCCGGGCGCCATGGGCGCCGCCAGGTGCCTACACTGTCCGGCTGGTAGTGGACGGGAAGACGTACACCCAGCCGCTCACCCTGCGGCTCGACCCCAGAGTGAAGGCGCCCGTTGCAGGTCTGCGACAGCTCGCGGCGCTGACGCAAGAGATGTACGATTCGGCAAACGCAGCGCACGCGGCGTATCGCGAGGCGCGACGGTTAGCCGACTCGGTGCCGGCATTGGCGGCGAGAGTTGACTCGATCGCGCCGCCGCCGTCGGGACGACCCGGGTCGCGCGGGCCGGGCCCAGCGGCGAGGACGAGGCCGCCGACGCTCGAGAGTGCGAGTCAGGCGGCGCTCGCTGCGGCGATGGCGATGCAAGATGCGGATGTCACGCCCACCGCCGCGCAGGTTGCCGCGTGCGCGCGCGCGCGGGCGCAGGTTCGTACGGTCATGACTCGGTGGAAACAGATCAGGAGGCCCTAGTATGCGTCTCTGCACCATCATTCTGCTGGCGGGCGTGCTCGCCGCTCCACTCGTCGCGCAGCGGCCCACTGCGGCTCAGCCGGCCGCTCCCGCGGCCGAACGCGACACCACGGCGAAGCCCACACCCATCCCAAACGAGCAATCGTCGGCAACCGATCACTCGATTCGGATCGGCAACCAGCTCGTGCCGTACCGCGCGACGGCGGCCACGATGCTGCTCAAGAACGACAAGGATGAATCGATCGGCGTGCTGTACTACACGGCATACACGCGCACCGATGCCAAGGACGCGAGCCAGCGGCCGATCTCCTTCATCTATAATGGCGGGCCCGGCTCCGCATCCGCCTGGCTGCATATGGGCGCGTTCGGCCCGCGGCGCATCGTCACGACGGACGCGGCGCCGACGCCGCCTCCGCCCTACCAGCTCGTCGACAATCAGAGCAGTCTCATCGACGTCACCGATATGGTGTTCATCGACCCGGTCGGGACCGGCTTTTCCAAGCCGGTGGGGAAGGGGACGGGGAAGGATTTCTGGGGCGTCGATGAAGACGCGAAGGCGCTCGCGCAATTCATTTCGCAGTACGTGAGCCGCAACGGCCGGTGGTCTTCCCCCAAGTACCTGATCGGCGAGAGCTACGGCACGACCCGCTCGGCGGTGCTCGGCAACCGGCTCGAGCGCGACGGAATCTCGCTCAACGGAATCGTGTTGATCTCCACGGTGCTCGACTTCGAAACACTGCTCTTCGCGCCAGGACACGATCTTTCGTACGCGCTGTATCTGCCGAGTTATGCCGCGACGGCGGCGTACCACAAGGTGATTCCGGCTCCCGCGAACATGGCGTCGTTCCTCGCCGAAGTGCGTCGCTATGCGATGGGCGACTACGCCGCGGCGCTCGCCGCGGGCGCGGCGTTGCCGGCGGACCGCAAGGCCCAGATCGCCAAACAGCTCGCCGCCTACACCGGGCTGTCGGAGGACTACCTGCGCAAGGCCGACCTGCGCGTGCCACTGCGGGAGTACATGGCGGAGTTGCAGCGCAGCCGCGGGCTCGTGACCGGCCGGCTCGATTCGCGCTTCTCCGGCCCGCTGCTCGACCTGTTGGCCGAGAACGCACCTGGTGACCCGCAGTCGAACGCGGTGACCGGGGCGTTCACCGCCGCCGCGAACGCGTACTTGCGTGGCGAGCTCAAGTTCGACACCCAGGACCGCTACGTGATGGGCGGCGGGAATCAAGGGCAGTGGAACTGGATGCGTGATGGGCAGCGTGGCTGGGCGTCGACGACCTACGTCGGCGGAGATCTCACGCAGGCGCTGGTGGCGAATCCCCACCTGCGTATCGAGGTGGAGAACGGCTATTACGATCTGGCGACGCCGTTCTTCGCCACCGAATACACCGTCAACCATCTGGAGGGATTGTCGCCCGATCTGCGTGACAACATCACGCTCAACTACTACGACGCGGGCCACATGATGTACCTCTATGAGCCGGCGCTGGTGCAGCTGAAGCAAAACGTGGCGCGCTTCATCACGAATCCGGCGCCCTCGACGGCAAGGGCGGCCGGCTCGAACTAACGCGGCTCACGCGCCGCGGCGGATTTCTCCCAGTTGACGAACAGGAATCCGCCCGGCGCGGCGAATTTCGGCTCGCCCGGGCCGGGAAGAATCTGCAGCTGCAGCTCGTCGACGGTGTTGCGCGAGCAGTCCCAGCATTCGAGGGCGAAGTCGCCGTCGCGCCGCGTGTGCGACAGCAGCATCACGTGGACCATCGCGGCGTCGGTGATCAGCGCGCCGTTCCTGTAGAGGTGCCCGACCGACCACAGCGCGACGGCGCTGCTGATCGTGGGCACGAGCGGCGTGTGGACGCCGGTCACGCCGTGGTAGTACAGCCCGAGGATGACCCCGCCAAAGCGCGGATGGTGCGGCACGTCCTTCGTCTGCACGCGATCCATCACCAGTTTCCAGCGCGCGCCATCCTGCGCCGTGAACTCGGCGACTCCATAGACCGAATCACGCGTCGCGCCCAGGTCCCAGGCGTCGAACGTGAACGTGCCCGAGATGGAGGCGACGTTGTTCGAGTAGGGTCCGTTCTTCACCTGGGACTCGAGTCCTTCACGCTCGTCGCCGAACGCCTGCAGAATCGGGGCGGCGCTGTCGGGGAACGGGAATGGACCCGGCAAGATCTGAATGACCGGCCCTCCGCCAGCCACACGAATCGCCCGGGCAGCGGGCCGTGCGTCGCCCATCGCCATGGTGTACCCGACAGAATGTGCGCCCGCGGGGCGACCGACCCGCAGCTGCGCAACCATGCCGAGTTTCTTGTGCGAGTCGTTCCCGACCGGACAGTAGACCTCGTAGGTCCCCGGTTTGAGCGTCACGGTGAGTGTTGCGCTGTCGCCGGGCTGAATCGTCGGCGTCTCCTTCTCGATCCCGTGGCCTTCGATTTCAAAGGCGTGGGGGATGCTGCCCGCGTTCGTAACCGCGAATGTCACCGATCCCTCGGCGACGGTTTGCTCCGACAGTTGGACGTTCCATTCCGAAAGGCGAACAGTGACCTGGGCCGGCTTAGCGGCCGCCCCTGCCACGGCAAGCGCCAGCAGCGCAATCCTGTACATATGGTCTCCCTGGTGAAGTCAGTGCGGTGAAGCGTCGGGAGCCATGACACGCCGCGCGGCGTTGTTATTCCCGGGAATAATCCGGCGGGTTTCCAGGTCTCACTTCCAAGGAGCCGAGTTGGAGTCGAGCGAGCTCGAACGATTCGAGGCGATCGTGTTGCCGCATCTGGACGCTGCGTACACGCTGGCGCGTTATCTCACGAGCAATACCCTGGACGCACAGGACATCGTGCAGGACGCTTCGCTGCGGGCGCTCAAGTATTTCCACGGGTTCCGCGGCACGGAGCCGGGAGATGGTCGCGCCTGGCTGCTCGCGATCGTGCGCAACACCGTTCGCACCTGGCGCCAGCGCCGTCATCCCGAGTCCGCAAACACTGCCTTCGATGAAGAGCAGCACAGCGAACGGATCGCGGATGACGATCCCGCCGTCAACCTCGATCGCAAGGAAACCCGCGCGCGGCTCGGCGAGGCGCTTGCACAATTGCCCGACGAATTCCGCGAAGTGATCGTCCTGCGCGATGTACAAGATCTCTCGTACCAGGAGATCAGCGAGGTAACCGGAGTGCCGGAGGGAACCGTGATGTCGCGGCTACACCGCGCGCGACAGCGCCTGCGGCGCATGCTGGTCCGCGGCGGGAAAACGGGAGAGCGGGTCATATGACCGAGACTGAGTTCGAGCGCCGGCTCAGCGCGGCGATTCGGGAAGAGATGCCGCCGCTCCACGCCCCCGAGGAGCTGCGCCAGCGCGTGCGCGCCGCGATCAATAGCGCGGCAACGCCCACACGCTGGGAGCGCTGGGGAGGGGGGCCCTACTCGAGCACCACCCGCTGGCTGGCGCTGGCAGCATCGCTCGCGTTGGTTGCGGTCGGTGGTACCGTTGGCTATCAGCTCGCTGAGCGGCGCGCGGGGGAAGGAGCGCTCGCCGACCAGGTGCTCGCCAGCCACGTGCGCTCACTGATGCCCGGCCATCTCACCGACGTGGTGTCGTCGGATCAACACACGGTCAAGCCGTGGTTCAACGGCAAGCTTGACTACTCGCCACCGGTGCCCGACTTCACGACGCAAGGATTCCCGTTGCTCGGGGGGCGTCTCGACTATGTGGGCGGTCGGCCCGTGGCGGCACTCGTGTACGGGCGGCGGCAACACGTGATCAACGTCCTGCTGTGGCCGGCGATCGCAGGTGCGGAGGGCCCGTCGGTTCGGACACGCCAGGGCTACCACCTGCTGCATTGGACTGCGGGCGATTACACCTGGTGGGTGGCGTCAGACCTCGGCCTGTCCGAGCTCCAGGAATTCGCGGGACTGCTCAGGGCAGACCAGACCCGTTCCCCGCGATAGAACAGCTCGTGCTCCAGCCGCTGCGCGTCACTCATGCGGTAGCACGAACGTTCGTTCTGTCAACCTATGTCACATGATCTCCTGTCTGTAGGCCTCCAGGCGGTTGACCATGACGGCACAGGACAAATCGGGTGGGAACGTCCGGCCACTGCTTGAGTGGCCAGGGTTCTTTCATCGGCGTGCCGGATTGCTCCTTCTCCCCGCGTCTGAACGCCTCCGCGGTGACGTCGGGCGGGACGTCATGAAAAAAGATCTCCTTGGCATCGAAGGGTCGGTCTGATCGCGGGAACCCGGTGTTGGTCCACCAGTCATCGCCTGACTCGCCGGGAGCGGGAACCATCGCCGCGACCAAGACGAGCAACTCCACCGGCACCCGCGCGCACACGAGGGGCGCCGTGAAGCCGCCCAGTGACTGGGCGACCACGATCAGGTCGGTGAGATACCCGATCGCCTTCAGCACAACGTCGGTGTACTGCGTGAGCCCGGCGGAGTCGTCGTCGCACGGCAGGTCGGGCGCGACGACGGTATGCCCTCGCGCGCGGAGTAAGGGAATCACGCGGTGCCAGTACCACGAGTCGGACCCGGCGCCGTGGATCAGGACGTAGGTGGCGATGCGATACCTCGAATCTCGCAGCTGATGGGCGCGGCGGGCGCCGAATGGGTCAGGGCGCCAATCGCGATCAACGAGGCGCCTGCTTGCGCATAGTCGCGCGCCGTGTCGACCGAAATCCCGCCCGAAGCCTGGATCGTCACGGCCGGTCCGGCGCGGCGTGCCCAGGCGGCGAGCTGCTCGGGGCGCTGGTTGTCGACCAGGATATGCGTCACGCCCGCGGCCAGCGCCGCCTCGAGCTGGGCGTCGGATTCCACTTCCACGATCACCGGCATGTCCGGCGGCGCGGCACGAAGCACCTCGGGCAGCGTGTGGCCGTTGCGGCCGAGCAGCGCCCAATGGTTGTCCTTCCACAAGACCGCCGCGGCCAGCGAGGCGCGGTTTTCTACGCCGCCGCCGATTGTCACGGCATACAGCTCGAGCCCCCGCAACCCGGGCGTCGTTTTCCTCGTGTGTGTGATCCTGGCGGAAGTGTGGCGAACGGCGTCCACCGCTCGCCGCGTGAGCGTCGCGACGCCCGACAGGTGTTGCAAGAAGTTCAGCGCCACCCGCTCGCCCCCCAGCAGTGCCCGCGCGGTGCCACGCACGGTGGCAAGCGTGGTGCCGGCCTCGACCGCACACCCCTCCGGCGTGTGGCCCGTGACGGCCGCGCGGGAATCAAGCTCCCGAAATACCGTTGCCAGCAGCGGTAGTCCTGCGGCGACGAACCGGCCTTCAGCGACAAAGCGAGCCTCGCCCGGCTCCTGGGCCAGGGCGCCGAGCAAGCCGGTAGTGACGTCGTCCCGAGCGCGATCCTCCGCGAGGGCGCGCTGCACTTCCTGCAGCCCGAATGGATCAGCCAATGGCGAGCATCCGGTCGATCGCGCGCCGCGCGCGCGTTGCCACCTCCGGCGGGACGGTGACCTCGTACTTTCCGTCGCGCAGCGAGTCGCGCAGCTTCTCGAGCGTGATCTGCTTCATGTAGCGGCATTCGGCCGCTTCGTGCGCGGCGATGAATTCCTTCCCGGGATTCTCCCGCCGCAAGCGGTGGAGGACACCGGTTTCCGTAGCGATGACAAACCGTCGGGCGGGAGACGTTCGGGCCCGCCGCATCATCTGCTCCGTCGAGACGATCTGGAGGCGGCGCGCGGCCACGTCCCCCTCGGTCTCCGCGTAGTACATCGCACTCGTGACGCACCCGCATTCGGGATGCACCAGGAATTCGGCGTCGGGATACTCGGTGCGGCGTTGCTCGAGGGTCTCGCGGGTTAACCCGGCGTGCACATGGCACTCGCCAAGCCAGACGTCGAGCGGCCGACCCGTGACTTTGCGGAGATAGTTGCCGAGAAAGAAATCGGGGAGGAACAAGACGGGGACATCGGGTGGCAGCGCGTTGATCACCGCGACGGCGTTGCCGGACGTGCAGCAGTAGTCCGCTTCGGCCTTGACGTCCGCCGACGTGTTCACGTACGCCACCACGACGCCGTCCGGATGGGTAGCGCGCCAGGCGCGGACGTCGGCCGCCTGGATCGTTGCCGCGAGTGAGCAGCCGGCCGTGCGGTCGGGGATGAGGATGCGTTTGTCGGGATTCGCAATCGCGGCCGTTTCGGCCATGAAGTGCACCCCGCAAATCACCAGCTCGGCGGCATCGAGCTGTGTGGCGCGGCGCGCCATTTGCAGCGAATCGGCCACGACGTCGGCCAAATCCTGGATCTCCGGACGCTGGTAATTGTGCGCCAGGATCGCTGCGCCGCGCGCAACCCGGAGCTCATTGATCTCGGCGATCAGATCGCGTGTGGCGGTCGTCTGTATCGAAGTGCCCATCGGAGACAGCTCCCATTGTTGTGGTGCCGAGGCTGGGGGGCCGATTGGGTAACGCCTCGATCCGTCGTGGCTGACGGACCGCTCCCAGCCTGGTGTGCGCGTCGCCGCGCACCAGAGAGAAGGATAAACGGGTTCCGCCCGGAAGAATGCTCTTCGGCCCAAACTTCTCACGCACACGGTCGACGGCGCGCGTTAAACCGCGATCGCGTTCGGTCTCCTCGGACAACATCGCGAGCTGATTCGTTATCCCCTCCACGGCCGGCGCCAGGCCAGACAGCCGGACGCCGACCAGCCGCGCCGGGACGCGCCGCGTATTGCGCAAGCTCGCGAGCAGCTCGTGCGCCACGTGGAGAATCACGCGATCCGACACGACCGGCTCGGGCAGCGTGCGCTGGGCCGAACGAGTCTTGAAATCCCAGTCGCGCAGTTTCACCGCGACCGTCCGCGCGGTCAGATGATCGCCGCGCAGGTCCGCGGCCGCACGCGTGACGAGCCGCAGCAGCTCCCGTTCGATCTCCGCGTCGTCCTGTAAGTCTCGTCCGAACGTCTCGTCACGACTGAGCCCGCGATTCATCACGCGATGGGCGACGGTGCCTTCATCGATCCCGTGCACGCGATTCCATAACCAGGTCGCTTCTCGTTTACTCATCCAGGTCTGGAGCGTCGCGAGATCGCAGCGAAACACGTCCTCGACGGTGACGAGACCACGGGCGGCCAGCCGCTGCTGAAACTTGGGGCCAACCATGGGAATGTCGGCGAGGGTGCACGTGCGCAGGAACGCCTCTTCGGCACCGGGCTCCACGATCTTGATGCCGTTGCCATCCCGGCTCGGTTTCGCGCGATCGACGGCCATCTTGGCGATCAGCTTGTTGGTCCCGCCGCCGATCGAGAGCGTCAGCCCGGTCACTGCTTGCACGCTCGTGCGGATCCGTTGTGCGGTAGCCGTCAGTGGCTCGTGATGATAGACGCGTTCCGTCCCCGTTAAATCGATATACCACTCGTCGACGCTCGCTCCTTCGACGACAGGCGAGAACTGTTGCAGCGTCTCGCGGATCTCGCGGCTCTTCGCCCAGCACTCCTTGAAGGGCACGGGCACGCAGACGGCATCAGGACAGAGGCGCAGTGCGCGCGCGATCGGCATGGCCGAGCGGACGCCGAACTTGCGGGTCTCGTAGGAAGCGGAGCAGACCACACCGCGGCTGTCGCGCGAGCCGCCGACGATCAGCAGCGTCGCCTTGCCGGCACCCTCGGGATCGACGGCGCGGGCAACGGCGACGTAGAACGCGTCGGCATCAGCGAGGAGAATGCGACGCATGCCACCGAACATAGCCCGAAGAAACCCGGGCATCAACGTCTAAGGCGTCTAAGCCCAGACGGATGCCTTCTTTGCCCAGGGCGTGTCTTGATAGCGCTGCGTGAAAGCGAGCGCCGTCTGCTTCAGGGACGACGGATCGCCTGTCGCCTTGTAGGGAGTGACGCCGGCCCAATAGAGTGCCTCCGCAGCGCCATCGGTCTGGGGGAATTCCTCTACGATTCGCCGAAAGCGACGCTCAGCCTCGGCCCATTGCTGCTCGTCGAAGGCGATGCGGGCGCGTCCCAACATCAGCTGCGCTAAGAGATCCTCGGCTGGCAGAAAGCCTTCGATGCGATGGTGTTCCACGCCGTTCGCATCGAGCAAGAGAATCGTAGGCGTCCACGGCGCTTTGTAACGCTCGCTATAGCGCTTGAACGGCTCCGGGTCTTCTTTCACATGCACGCGCGCCGGAATAAAGGTCTCGGTGACGAACCGCGTGACGCGTGGATCCGGCCACACCTCGGCATCCAGCCGAGCACAGCCACTTCACATTGGTGCGGCGCTGAAGTCGAGAAGTACCGATTTCTGCTGGGTTTTGGCCTCTTTCAGGACCTGATCGACGTCGTGACGAAAGTTGATAGGCATAGGTCACCCCCCGGTGTCTTCTGTACTACCCCGATTCAGGTACTTTTTGGCCCATGAGCAAAGGCACCATAGGTATCCTGACCGGCGGGGGCGACGTCCCCGGACTCAATCCCGCCATTCGCGCCATCACGATTCGCGCGCTCCGCGACGGCTACAACGTCATCGGCATTCGCCACGGCTGGGGTGGCCTGGTCGACTATTCTCGCGACAAGGGCGCCGACAACAGTGAGCAGATCGTGCCGCTCACCGAGGCGGTCGTGAACCGCGCCGGTCGCACCGGCGGGACATTTCTGCACACCTCGCGCACGCGCCCCAGTCACTTGCCGAAGGACCGCGTCCCGCCGCATCTCGCCGGCACCTATACCGAAGAGGTCAACGATGCGACGAAAGATGTGCTCAAGAACCTCGAGCACATCGGCGTCGACATCCTGGTTCCGATTGGCGGCGATGACACCCTCAGCTACGGCAAGCGGCTGCACGATGAAGGCGTGAACGTCGTCGCGATCCCGAAGACGATGGACAACGACGTCTACGGAACCGACTACTGCATCGGCTTCAGCACCTGCGTCACGCGCACGATCGAGCTGACGCACCGGCTGCGGACGTCGGCCGGGTCGCACGAGCGCTTTCTGGTCATCGAGGTGTTCGGCCGCTACGCCGGTTTCACCGCGCTGCTGCCGACGATGGCGGGAGCAGCCGACCGCTGCGTGATTCCCGAGTACCCGGTCGAAGTCGAGCATCTGGCCGAGCTGCTGACCGTCGATCGGAACAAGAATCCGAGCCGCTACTCCGTCGTGTTGATTTCCGAAGGTGCGCGCCTCACCTCGCATGAAGGGATGAGCTTCGAGGGTGAGGAGACCGATATGTTCGGACACCGCAAGCTGGGGGGTATCGGAGATCGGATCGGTGCGGCGCTCAAGGAATCGTCCGCGAAGTACAACAACGGCCGGCGCATCGATGTGGTGAACCAGCGATTGGGCTATCTGGTGCGCTCCGGGGACCCGGACGCGCTCGATTCGATCGTGCCGATGGCGTTCGGCAACCTCGCGCTCGATCTCGTCCGGCGCAAAGAGTACGGCCGCCTGGTCAGCATTCACCGCGGCTTCTACGACAGCGTTCCCCTTGCCAGCGTGACGACTGAGAAAAAAGTCGTCGATGTCTCAAAGTACTACAACACCAAGCGGCTGCGTCCCATCTATCAGTTCGACGGCGCGCCGCTGTTCATCATGACCAGTGATTGGAAGACGCCTCGGCCCGATTAATCGATTGAGCCTTTGAGCCACACCAGCCCCATGATCGGGGCGAACTCCAGTTTGAGCGCCTGTTTCCCATTGGTGTCGACCATTGCGGCGGGTGAGGATCGGCCGCGATCAGTTGCATTGTGCGACTCGGAACTGAGATGCACGAGCCACCCTAGAAGTAACCCCCGAGTTGAAGGGTGTTGCAGCACTGCTGTTGCGCGTAGTCCACACGTTGCATGCAAACAGCACACGTACTTGGGTCGCGTGGATTCCTAGGTCCTTACCTAGTGGGTGATATGTAAGAACATACCTAACGACCCCGCGCCGAGCAGGCGATGTCAGGGGCTGGCATATGCTTTGCGGGCTCACCTTCTGAATCGTCGTCAAGCGTTCGCAACCGCCGTCAATCGAGTACAAACCTCAACGAACTGACGGAGAGCGCATCGTGCAGCGCGATCCAGCACCGTCGGCGTCGGTACTGTCTCGCAACTCGCTCGACACGTCGTCGAAC
>WNGO01001063.1_pt1 | contig 17419 bp, 13 predicted proteins | sample 5400511 | NCBI WGS metagenome assembly WNGO01 (sample SAMN13153380, study PRJNA577476) | soil metagenome | isolation source: 20 cm soil or saprolite under Garry oak tree replicate 2 | place: USA:California | collected 2016-06-15 | reverse complement strand
GTATGTGGCGCCGGTCTTGGTCACCCTGCCATTCCAACTGCTCGGCTATTTCATGGGTGTGGTGCGTGGTCGCAATCCAGATACGCTCGCGACCGATCACATTTCCAATGCACGTGCTTGGCTCACCGCCTTTCCGCTCGGCACGCACTAGGAACGCTGGCTTGTTCGAACACTAGCAATCGGCGATGGGCTTGGTTACCTACTGGCATCAGTTTGCAGCTATTCCCAATATTGAGCTAGTTTTTTGAAGCCGCCAGGCCGGCTGAAGACCCGACCTACGATGCGACAGGTGGCAGCACACGCGCGCGTGAGCCTAAAGACTGTCTCCAGAGTGATCAACGCCGAGCATTGCGTCTCACCCGCGTTGCGCTCACGTGTGCAAGCGTCGGTCGAGCACCTCGGCTACAGGCACAATTTGCAAGCCAGCAGCCTCAGGCGGATCGACAGTAGGAGCGCCACCATCGGCTTGGTTCTCCGAGATGTGGCCAATTCGCTTTCCGCGCCTCTATCCACCGAAATCGAATCAATTGCCTTCAAACGCGGTGTGCTGGTCTTTACCGGGAGTTCGAATGACGACGAAGACCACGACCGCGACTTGATTTGGGCTTTTAGCTGCCACCGCGTCGATGGCCTAATAGTCATGGGAACAACCCAGAACACAGACCTCCTTCTTGCCGAACATCGGGCCGGAACGTCAGTCGTTTTGGTTGATCAGGTCGGATCCACCTTGGACTCGGATCATGTGGTCACCAATGACTTCCAGGGCGCCCGACTCGGAGTAAGACACCTCATTGCTAACGGCCACCGCCACATCGGGTACTTGGGAGGTCTTGCCTCGGACCGGGCTGCAAGTCGATATCGGGGGTATATCGATGAACTCAGCGCACAAGGGTGGCCGATCGCCGAGCAGCTAGTGCACCTAGACCTTCATGACGCCGACGGAGCTGAGACGGCCACCGCTGAACTCTTGTCAGAGGCGAGACGCCCAACGGCACTCTTCGCTAGCGAGACTCTGATCACTCTGGGCGCTTATCGAGTACTTCGGCGGCTGGATCTCAACCGGCAGGTCGCTCTCGTTGGTTTTGACGACCTAATACATGCCGAGTTGACGGCAGGTGGGGTCACTGTCGTAACTCCAGATCCCGTCGCAATGGGTCGGGCCGCTGCCAGGCTCCTGTTTCGCCGGATTGATGGCGACGAATCGCCGCCAGTCCATCGTCTCATCCCTTCTCGGTTGATCACCCGCGGCACGGGCGAGATTCAGGCAATGGCGAGCGTTGGGTCGCGGGACTAATAAGGGGCTTGCCGGAGCTAATCCGACAGTTCCTCGACGAGCCGAGAGTTCTCATCGCGGAGGAACGCCGTTCGGTAGAGAAGGATCTACAGCTAGTCATTACCTGGGCCTTTGTGGGGCTTGGATTCAAGGAGTCGTTGCAACCCCTCTGAATTAGGAGGGCTTAATGCGTCCACCGACGAGCCGAGACCTGCGACGGATCGCAGCCGGATCACGCATTCCCTGAAAAAGGGGCATACGCGAGGTCACAGAAGGACATGACGCCGGCGGATCCTCCTTTTCTTCCCACAAAGGGGTCGCTATTGACCGGACAGTGGACCGTCGCCGGGTCACAGACGGGTCACACATTCCTTTTGCGGAGCCGGCGGGACCCCAGAGGTCCGCCATCCATACGGTTCGGGACGTGAGGCCCGGGTCCAAATCCCGAGCCCCGACCAATTTCGGGTTCAAATCGGCGTTTTTCGCTCATTGGCCACGGCGGGGGTCACAGATTTCTTGGGGACGCCCCTCCAGGATCTCTCTTGACCTACATACTCTGTGCCCAGCACCCGTGGACAATGAGTCCCAGAAGTTAAGGCGCAGCCGAGCACTCGAATTGGCGACTTCAGCCGGGCTCTCGCTCGTCTTGCTGGCAGCGTGCGGAACGTTTGGGAGCGCTATCCGCTCACCTGCCCAACCCGGTTCCCCAGCCATCGACAACGAGCTGGATGCGGTCGCATGCGCAACACCAACGCACTGTGTCGCCGTGGGCCGGTCCCACTCATACGGCCCGTTTGTGTACCGCACGCTGATCGAGGACAGCACGGGCGGCACATGGGCGATCGTCTCCAGCCCTTCATCCCACAGCGGCGTGGGAAGCAGGCTCAACGACGTGACTTGCCCATCGGCAAATCTGTGCATTGCGGTGGGCTTCAACCAGGACGCCGGGTCTACGCCCACCACTCTGATTGAGCAGAACAATGGCGGCGGTTGGACGATCGTTCCAAGCCCCAACCCGACATCTTTCGGCGCCCCGTACGGCGTGCTCAACGCCGTGACCTGCGTCAGTGCCGTCGATTGCATCGCGGTCGGCGATTACGACTCCGACAGCGGCTTGCCCCAGCCGCTCATTGAGGAGGATCGAGGAAACGGGTGGGTCATTGTGCCGAGCCAAGGAACGGCCACGGGCGACAGGCTTCTCGATGTGGATTGCGCGACGGCCGCCTCATGTTTCGCCGTCGGTTCCGCAGGCGACCAGACAGGCGAATTAATCGTGCAGAGGACGGACGACGGTGATTGGGCCATCGTCTACCACACTGTTGCTCCCCCGTGCCCGTCCGGGACGACGTGCATAAGGGTCGGCTACCTCGACGACGTGACTTGCTCGGGCGCCGACATCTGCATTGCAGCCCCCGGATCCCTCGAGTACGCAGGAGGTCGTTGGTCGGAGGCTGGCGCAGGCTCAGCGGCTGGGATGCTGCCGAGCCGCCTTACGTGCCGACCGGTCGATTGCATCGGCGCCGCCTCCCTGCCGGCTGGCGGCATCGTCATCGAGCAGGGGAGTTCGGGTTCGTGGTCGCCTCTGGCGACGCTCACGCTGAACGGCGCCGATCGATATCAGCTTGTCGCCGCTGACATAGCGTGCGCAGGTAGGCACTGCGTCGTCGTCGGTAGGAAGTATGTGGGAGGAGTCGCCATGGCATCGGGCCCTAGCGAGACGCTGATTGCCGAAGGCCAGGGCAGTCAATGGGCGATTGTCCGCAGCCCAAATGTGACCGGCAACCTAGGGACGGCACCCACAGCCCACTAGCAGAAGCCGAGGCGTACTCCACGTCTGAAAACGCCCCGTCCTTATTCGCTAAGCCTTCCGAATCTTGAGACACGGCGCTAAGGGCGAATCACTGTCGTCGGGCCACGCATTTCGAGTCCACAAGTGCGCACCGCATCGACTAGGACGCCAGACAGGTGACCGAGCCACGGTCGTTGACCGGAATTCTGTGACCAGGCAGTGACGCGGCGAACATTCAAAGCCATGTTCCGAAGCTATCCGCCTCCGCGTGCCCGCAGATCGGCGGGTGCCGATGGACCAACCTAGGACATCAGTCGATCGAAGAGCGGAATCCGTGAGCGCAGCCGCTTCCGAGTGCGAGCGGACGCTCGCGATCACCAGGAGGGCGATCAATGCCAAGAGCCATCCGGCCGTTCCAATGACAAGTTTCGGCCGAAGAGCCTCGCCGCGGTGCTTGCGGGTCGGCTGCCCAGGATTCGCATCTCGATCGAGATGGCGGTCGTGTATTCACGGTTCAATCTCGTTCCGGACCGCGTCTCGGAACCAAGGTCAAGGTAAGGCTCCATTCCGACACTGCGGATTCGCACGAGGGCACGCTCGACCAGCTCGTTGTACCGAAGAGCATCGATCCCGACTTCAGCCGTCGTGTCGCCCATCTTCACCTCCAGCTGCTAGATCGCATAGCCATAGACCTCCGAGCCCGCGGCCTGTGAGATATAGCCGTCGGCGAGGTCCGCCTCGACTCGATCTCGCTCGCGCTCCAGCGGTGGCCCGTATCCGCCTCCTCCTCCAGTCACCGCTCGGAGGCAGCTGCCAGACCCCGTGGTCACGTGGCTGCACTTCAGGGCGTGCAGCGACTCCTTGCCGGGACGTTTGAGCTCGATCGAAGGGGTCTGACCCGCGAGCCCACCGAACAGTCCCCATGGCGGTGTCACTTTGCGCTCGAACCACAAAGACACGTGGGTCGTATCGTCGAGGAACTCGTAATCCCGAAACACGGCGAGGCCGCCTCGTCTGTGTCCCGCTCCGCCAGAGTCGGGCACGAGCCCGTAGCCGGCGATGCGGACCGGAAAACGAGCCTCGATCGCCTCGATGGGGAAGTTCTTGAGATCGCCGCCGGCGTAATCGACCAGGGCGCTCGAACCGTCGAGCTCGTGGCCCGCGCCCCATCCGACGGCCAGTGACTCGCCCACCATCCAGCGACCCGAGGCTGAGTGCCGGCCATCGAGGATCACGTTCATCGCGTCGGCGCACTGTGAGCCGGTCGCTTTCTCGGGCAGAAGCCCGGACATGATCTTGATGAACAGGTCGATCATCAGGTTCAGGTGCGGGCCGTAGTACTGGCAGGCGGCGGGCTCCTGGGCGGCGAACAGTGATCGTGTGGGAGCGGTGACATGAAGGCAGCGGAAGGTTCCGCCCGAAGCGGGAACGTCGGGATTGATCAGGAACTTGAACGCGAGCTTGGCCGCGGACACCGTTTGCGGAAATCCGCAGTTGAGGCATCCGGAGGTCTGCGGAGCCGATCCTGCGAGGTCCATGTAGACGTCGCTCCCGTCGATCCGAACCGTCAGCCGTACGGGAACCGGTTCGGCGCCGTGACCATCGTTGTCCAGATACCCCTCCGCGGCCCAGGTGCCGTCGGGTAAGGCCGCCACCGCATCACGATCCTGCCGCTCGCATTGGGCGAAGATCTTCTCCACCGCCTCTTCCACGACCTGTTTGCCGAACCGCGTGTAGACCTCGATCAACCGCCGTTCGCCAGTGCGGCACGCGGCCATCTGGGCTTGAAAGTCGCCGCGGATGCTCCTGGGCAGCCGGCTGTTGTCCTCGAGCAGCTGCATGAGCTCGCGGTTGAGGCGCCCGCCTCGCACGATGCGCGTCGGACCCAGCCGGTAGCCCTCTTGCCAGATCTCGGTTCCCGCCATGGTCTGACTGGGCTCCATCGCGCCTATGTCCATCCAGTGGGTCTTGCTTGCCGCGTAACCGATCAGCTCGCCCTCAAAGCAGATCGGCGTGAACACCGAGACGTCATTGAGGTGGCTGCCCGCGAGGTAGGCATCGTTGAGCAGGTACACATCGCCAGGACGCATCTCGCGTTCGCCGTAGCGCGTGACCGTGACGCGGACCGCGTCTTCGAGCGCGCCGAGAAAGATGGGAAGTCCGGGGGCCTGGCCAAGCAGCTCGAAGCGCTGGTTGAAGATGGCGACGCTGTAATCCTTCATCTCGTAGATGATCGGTGTGTACGCGCTGCGCGCGAGACTGGTACCCATCTCATCTGCGGCGGCGTTTAGGGCATTGCGGATCACCTCGACGGTCACCACATCGGCAACGCGCTCAGCGATCATCAGGGCGTCACCATGCCCGGGAGCGTCCAAGCCATGAGCTCGCGCCCGACAATAACAGCAAAACTAACGCTTGTACGTTGCGGCCGCTCGGGAGCCGCGCGACGGATCTGCGGATGGTTGATTGCAGTGGCGGCGATTGGCCTGGCGGGGGCGCCGGTCTTGGCCGTCAGCGCGGCCCGCACACCCTCAGGGTTCGTCGCCGTGACCAACGGCTCAGGCTCGCTGCAGATCTCGCAGTTCACGCTTGACGGCGTGCTCGTACGCCGGCTGACAACCGGTCCGGCCAACCACAACTACCCAAGCCTGTCGCCGGACGGAAAACAGCTCCTTTACACGGGTGATGAGGGAGGGACGCCGGAGATCTACCGCCGCGACCTCGCCGGTGGGGCGCCGGCTACCCAGCTCACCCGCCCACCACTGATCTCGACCAGCCCAAGTTGGGCGCCAGATGGGAATTCGATCGCCTATTCCGCCCTACCCCCGGGCGGGGCTGCCTATCAGATCTTTCTCGCCCGTCCCGATGGAAGCCGGCCGGTCCAGCTGACGCATACGACCGACTCCGGCAACACCCAGCCCGCGTTCTCGCCGGACGGGTCGCGCATCGCGTACATCAATGGCCGCGAGATGAAGACGCCCGGCGCGAACGGCTCCTCCATCACGCTGTTCGGCAATCGGATCTGGGTGGTCGACGTCGACGGTTCGAGTGCGGCGCCGCTCACGCCTGGACCTCGAGACGCCTACCCACAGTGGCTCGATCCAGCGACTGTCTTCTTTGCGCGGGAGGATGTCGACGCCCAGACATCACGGATCGTAAGCGTCGGGCTCGACGGACGTGAGCAGGGCCAATCGCCCATCGATCAGCATTTTCTGGAGCCGCGACCGCTGCCTGACGGCAGGGCATACGGCGCCACGATCGAAGAGGGAGCGGCGCTCCATCTGGTCCGCGTCTCCAGAGCCGACGGCGCAACCCTGAAGACATCGGCGCCCAGCGATTTCCTCGTCGAGCGGCTTCGTGTTCCGCCGGCGGACGGAAGCGCCTTCACGCTGGCCTGGATCATGGCCGGCTCGCCGCCGGCGCCATCGGAGGCGCGCCCGCCGGTCGGCGTGATAGCTCTGAGCGTGGCTTGTCTGCTCCTGCTTGCAGGATTCGGCCTTCTCACTCGCAAAAAAACTAACGCTTGCTAGTTATCGCAGGTGTCGAATACAGTCTGGCCTAGTGGCTGGGCGCGGGGTCGCGGTTGACATTGGCGGCACTTTCACGGACCTCGTCGCGGCCTCGAGCGATGGCGAGCTGACCACCGCAAAAGCGCTCACGACTCCAGGGCACCTGGCCACAGGAGTTCTCGAGGTGCTGGATCGCGCCGTCGAATCCGGGTCAGAGGTGGAATTCTTCGTCCATGGCACGACCGCAGGTCTGAACGCGCTGCTCGAGCGTCGGTACGCGCCGATCGGGCTCCTCACCACCAAAGGTTTCCGCGATGTTTACGAGATCGGGAGAGCAAACCGTCCGGCGATGTACGACCTGCAGTACCACCGCCCACCACCTCTCGTCCCCCGCCGATACCGGCTCGAGGTTGTGGAAAGGATGTCGGCGGACGGCCATCCGCTCACGCCGATCGACGTGGACTCGGTCAGGGAGGCGATTGACCAGCTCGTGGCAGCAGGAATCGCTTCGGTGGCCGTGGTGTTCTTGCACAGCTACCGCAACCCCGCGCACGAGCTCCAGTGCGAGCAGATCATCGCCGAGCGTCATCCCGAGATCAGCGTCTCGCTGTCGCACCGGATCGCCAACGAGTGGCGCGAATACGAGCGCACCAGCACGACCGCCGTCAACGCGGCCATCGCGCCGACCGTGCGGACCTACTTGTCCGAGCTCGAGGACGAGCTCCGACGGCGCGGCGTTGCCGCGAGCGTCCACATCATGCAGTCGAACGGCGGCATGACGACCGCCGCCAGGGCGCGCGAGCAACCCGTCAACACGCTTCTGTCCGGCCCGGTCGGCGGCGCCATCGCGGCCGCCAACCTGGCCCGCCGGGCCGGATCTTCGACCGCCATCGCGATCGACATGGGCGGCACCAGCTTCGACGTTTCGCTGTGCATCGACGGCAAGCCATTGATCGCGCGAGAAGCGATGCTCGAAGGCCAGCCCCTGATCCTGCCGGTGATCGACGTCGAAACGATCGGGGCGGGGGGCGGGTCGATCGCGTGGGAGTCGGCGGGCGGCTTGCGCGTCGGGCCGCGCAGCGCGGGGGCGGAGCCAGGCCCGGCGTGCTACGGCCGGGGCGGCGTGGAGCCCACGGTAACCGACGCCAATGTGTATCTGGGCCGGGTCAACCCGGGTTACTTCCTCGGCGGCCGCATGGCCCTGCATCCGGATCGGGCGGCCGACGCGCTGGGCCGGCTCGGACGCACCCTTGGACTCGACGAGGACCGCCTCGCCGAAGGCGCCCTCGAAGTCGTCAATGCCCGGATGGCGGCGCTGATCCGGCAGATCACTGTCGGGCGTGGCCTCGACCCGCGGCAGTTCTCGCTCGTGGCGTTCGGCGGGGCGGGACCAATGCATGCGGTCTTCCTTGCCGAGGAGCTCGGGATCGAGACGGTGCTGGTCCCGCAGTCCCCAGGCACCTTTTCCGCCCACGGCATGCTCGAGGCCGATATCCGCCACGACCTCGTTCATCCTTATTTCGAGCGTTGGGACCGGCTGGACGCCGAGCAGCTAGGGTCGGCGGCCAGATCCCTGGTCACTTCGGCAAACCAGCTTCTAAAAGAAGACGGCATTGATCCAGCGAAGGCTGCGCTGGCGACGAGCGTCGACCTGCGATACGTGGGGCAGGAGCATTTCCTGACTCTGCCGGCGCCCAGGTTTGACGCCCGGCTGCTGGCGAACTTCCACCGTGTCTACAAGAAGACATTCGGCCACTCGAATCCGGAGGAGCTCGTCGAAATCGTCAACCTCCGGCTGACCGCTGTCGGCACCGGCGGCCACGCCCGCCCCAACGGATCGCATGTCGCGTCGGGAAGCGGGAAGAAGTACGACGAGTATCCGGTGCGCTTTCGCGGCCGGAACGTGTCGACGCCACGTTTTCGCCGGGAGGATCTTCGGGTCAGTCAGGAGATCGCGGCGCCCTGCATCATCGATGAGGATTCCTGCACCACGGTCGTGCCGGACGGGTGGACGGTGAGCTCGGATCCCCAGGGCTGGCTCTCAATCAGGAGAAGCGCGTGATCACCGCCGTCGACCCAATCACGGTCGAGATCATCCGCAACGCATTGAACTCGGCCGCCGACGAGATGGGCGTCAACCTCGCGCGCAGCGCGTACACGCCGATCATCTACGAGATCAAGGACTACAGCGTTGCCCTGTTCGACGAAGACTGCCGTCTTCTCGGGCAGGCGCCGGGTCTTCCCATCTTCCTCGGCGCGCTGGAGGACGCCGTCAAGGTCACGGTCGCGAAGTACGGCAAGCAATCGATGGCCGAGCGAGACGTGTACCTGGTCAACGACTCCTATGAGGTCGGAAGCCACCTCAACGATATCTCGCTCTTCACTCCAGTCTTCTTCGAAGGCCGCCTGGTCGGCTATGCGGCCAGCAAGGCGCACTGGATCGACATCGGCGCAATGGAGCCCAGCCAGACAATGGCCTCGACCGAGATCTACCAGGAGGGCTACCGCATCCCCCCGACCCGGATCGTTCGCAAAGGACGCCTCAACCAGGAGCTTCTTGAGTTTTTCATGCTCAACAGCCGGATGCCAAAGAGCATCCAGGGCGACTTCTACGCGCAGGTTGCGGCTTGCCGGACCGGCGAGCAGAGACTGCAGGCAATCCTGCGGCGATTCGGCCAGGAGCACTTCCGGCTCGCGGTGGATGAGATCTTCGAGCAATGCGAACGGCTCGATCGCGAGGTGGTTGCTGCGCTTCCCGACGGGTCGTGGGAGGCCGAGGGCTACATGGACAGCGACGGCACGAACCCCGATCCGGTCAAGGTCAAGCTGAAAGTCACCATTGCCGGTTCCGATATCCACCTGGACCTGACCGGCTCAGCGCCGCAGACAGGCGGTTGCTTGAACTCAGGTTTCTCGCAGACCCTGTCCGCGGCGCGGCTGGCCTTCAAGTTCCTCATCAACCCCGACGTCGCGCCGACCGGAGGTACCTTCCGCAACCTGCACGTGTACGCTCCGCCGCGATCGATCTTTGCCGCGCAGGAGCCTGCGGCGTGCCAGTACTACTACCCCCACGCGGGCTTGATGATCGACCTCTTCATCAAGCTCATGGCGAAGGCGATGCCCGAGCGGGCGACCGCGGCTCAGTGCGCCGATCCGATGAACGTGATGTTCGACGGCATCAACCCGACGACGGGCGAGACCTGGGTCACGGGCGAGGCGGTGGCGCTCGGATGGGGCGCTTCCCGTGATCGCGACGGAGAGAACGGGCTCGCCAACTACGGAGGCGGCGACCTCAAGAATTATCCGGCGGAGGTGATGGAGGCGAAGTATCCGATCCGCGTCGTCGACTACTCGCTTGCCCAGGATTCCGGGGGCGCCGGGCGGCGCCGCGGAGGCCTTGCCATCCACCGCGAATTCGAGACGCTTGCCCACAGCATGCACGTCTCGTTGTGGCTGGAGCGCAGCGTCACCGGCCCGTGGGGGATCCTCGGCGGTCGACAGGGTGAGACGCCGAAGGTCGAGGTGGAGCGCCCTGGCCGGGAGGTCATCCGAAAGCTCAAGGCGAGCCACATCGTATGCCCTGAGGAAACGCAGATCCGGGTCACGACCGGCGGCGGCGGCGGGTACGGCGACCCGAGGGAACGCGACCGTGATCTCGTCGCAGCCGATCTCGCGGACGGCTACATCAGCGAGGCGACAGCCAAGGAGGTGTACGGGTATGAGCCCTGAGCGAGCGGCTACCTTGAGCAAACCGGAGCTCGGCATGCGCCTCGAACGCTTGCGCCGCGAGATGAAGGCCGCCCGCCTCGAGCTGCTCTTCGTCGGCCACAGCGTCGACCTCGAGTATCTGCTCGGCGTCGACCGTAGGGTGCACCACTTTGGAGCCTCGCACTTCTTCGGCGAATGGGCCGTCGGCGCCGTGATCAGGCTCGAAGGTGAGCCTCTGCTGCTTGTGCCACGACACATGGCGGAGTTTCATTTCGACGTCAGCGCTGACCCGCCCAAGATGCGGGTCTTCACCGAGAAGGAAGACCCAAGGACGGTGCTCATGGAAGCCATCGGGGACGCCCCAAGCTCGATTGGAATCAACCTCGACGCTCCCGCCGAGCTCGTCCTGGCTCTACAAGAGCTCTTTCCGCGCTCGCGGGTGGCTCTTGCCGCGCAGGCGCTGGCTCGCGTGCGGGCCGTCAAGTCGGAGGCGGAGATCGAGGCGATGCGGGCCGCGTGCCTGCTCGCCGACCAGGTCTTTCAAGAGTCCCTCGCCGTGGTTCGTCCGGAGATGACCGAGTTCGAACTTGCCGAGTGGATCGTCAAGCGGATGAAGGAACTGGGGGCCATCGACGAGTCCTTCGATACGGCGATCTTTCCGATGGGCAGCAAGGAGGCCCGGCCCGCCAAGGAGCGTCTCAGCAAGCGGCGCATCGGCGACGACATCTCAGTCAGCTTTGACTTCGGCGCGGCCCTCGCCGGCTACTGCTCTGACTTCGGCCGCACGATCTACATCGGTAAGCCGACCGCGCGATTCGGGCAGGCCTATGACGCCGTAATCGCCTCGCAGAAAGCCGGCGCGGAGGCATTGCGGCCGGGCGCCCGCGCGTGCGACGTCGATGCGGCGGCGCGTGAGGTCATCGCCGGCGCCGGGTTTGGCGAGCACTTCCGCCACCGTCTGGGCCACGCGATCGGCAAGGACGTGCACGAGGCTCCGTACCTCGACGTCGTCGACGAGACCCCTCTCGAGGCGAACATGACGTTCACCATCGAGCCAAGCGTCTTCATCACCGGCGAGTTCGGCGCACGGGTCGAAGACGTCTTCGTGGTCACGGACAAGGGAGGTGTTCGCCTGAACCAGGCAAGCGCCGAATTGGTCGTCCTGTAGCCACGATGCTGCTCGCCGGAGGAAGCATCCTCGACGTCGGCACAGGCGAGCTGGTGCGGCGGGACCTCGCGATTTCGAACGGCAAAGTCGTGGAGGACGCCGGGCGCGATACGGAGCGGATCGACGTCAGTGGTCTGACCATAATGTTCGGGCTCTGGGACGTGCACGCCCATCCGGGCGGTCTCATGTACGACCCGCCCGCGGCGGGCTATTTCGAGCGCACCTCACAACACAGCGTGAGGGCCGGCTCGAACCTGCTCGAGGCGGTCACGATGGGCATCACCGGCGTCCGCACCGCGGCGGAGGCCGACGGCATCGATATGGCGTGGCGCGACGCGTTTGCGCGAGGGCGTTGGCCCGGACCGCGGGTGATGTGCTCGGGTCCGGCGATCCGGACGACGGGCGGCCACGGCACCGCATACCCGCGCGAATACGTCAATACGCAGCCATTCCTGATCGCCGACGGTCCAACGGAGATGCGCAAGGCGGTGCGCACGCTGGCAGAGCAGGGTGCGGACTGGGTAAAGATCCTCCTGACCGGCGGCCTTTACAGCGTCCACGAGTCCGTCGACAGCGGCCAGCTTTCGGATGAGGAGCTGGACGTGGCGATGGCCACCGCGCGACAGCGAGGTCTCCCGGTGCTGGCGCATTGCGGCAACGCGCGGTTGGCCGAACGCTTTGTGGAGCTCGGTGGACGTTCCGTCGAGCATGGCTACGCATTGGACGAGCGAGCCGCCAGCACTCTCGCATCGAAAGGCGCGTGGCTGGTCCCTACCATCGGCGTCACGCACGACGTCGAAATGATGAAGGCCGACCGCTGGCCGCAGCACGCGATGCAAAGGGCGAAGGCCTCCTCGGCGCGGCACGCCGAAGCTGTGGGCGCTTGCCTCGCCGCCGGCGTCAAGATCGCCACCGGCGCGGACCTGAACCCGATCGGCCCGCGTCTTCATGCCGAGCTCGGCCTGCTCGAAGAGATCGGGATGGCAAGGCTTGCGGTGCTGCACGCGGCGACTACCGGAGGCCGCGAGCTCAACGGGCTAGGCGCCGCGACAGCGCCCCAACCAGGCTCGGCCGCAGACCTGATCCTGCTCGAGGGCAACCCCCTCGACGATATGGCGCACCTGCGCCAACCGAAGGGGGTCGTGGTGTTCGGCAGGTTCGTGGTCGATCCCAGGGGCGGACGGCTTTCCGCACCCATGCCAGGACCCTATGCGTGAGCCGCCGGCAGGTACCGAAGCCGTTCATAGACAAACGCTAGTTCGTCTACTACACTTCGACTGCCGTAGCCATGTGGGTGGGCTGAGTTGGTGAGGAGGAAGCACGATGGCGTCTAGCGACGGCTCATTCGATCGCTCATGGTCTCGTCGGCAATTCCTGCAACGGACAGGGGTTGGAGGCGCAGCCCTCCTGAGCGGCAGCGCGCTTCTGGAGTTTCTCGATGCCTGTGCGGGCCCGACCACGACCAGCACCGGCAACGTCAAGGCAAGCTGGACGAACGTCGTCATTCCCGAGAACCTCGATCCCCACATCGGTTTCGACACCGACACTCTGCAGTTCACCCAAAACGTCTACGAATCGCTGCTCGAGTACACGCCAGGCGGCCTGGACGTCCGGCCGCTGCTTGCCGAGTCCTACTCGGCTTCGTCAGATGGGTTGGCGTACACGTTCAAGCTGCGACAGGGAGTCGTGTTCCACGACGGCGCAAAGCTTGACTCGCAGGCCGTGCTCACGAGCTTCAAGCGACTGCAGGAGATCAACCAGGGGCCTGCCTCGTACCTGATCAACATCGCGGGCTTCGACGCTCCTGACCCCAACACGTTCGTGATCAAGCTGAGCGCGCCGTATTCGCTGTTTCCCGGCACCGTGCCGTGGTTCCTGATTGCGAGCCCTGGCGCGATCACCAGCAACAAGACGAGCTCTGACCCGTGGTCGAAGAGCTGGTTCGCCAACAAGGCCGCTGGCACTGGGCCTTACATGCTCGACAGCATCAAGCCGAACAATCGCATCGACATGGTTCAGAACAAGCACTACTGGCGTGACTTCAAGGCAGGGGTTCCCACCTCGGTTGCCATCATCCAGAACGCGAACACGACCACCCAGCTCGAGCTGCTGCAGAGCGGCCAGACCGACTTCCTCAGCAACATCGGCCCCGACAACGCGGAGACAGCCAAGTCGCTGCCCAACGTATCGGTGGTCCGCCAGCCCGCCATCCAGCTGCGCACGATTCCTCTCAACATGATCCGGACGCCGCTCACCGACGTTCGGGTACGGCAGGCGCTGATCGCGGCGTTCGACTACGACGGGTACACGAACTTCTACAAGGGTTTCGGCCGCCCTGCCAACAGCCCCATTCCGCCTCAGTTCCCAGGATGGGACTCGAGCCTGCCGTACGCCAAGCAGGACCTGGCGAAGGCGAAACAGCTGCTGGATGCGGCGGGTGTCAAGCAGGGAACGCAGATGCGCATGGTCACCGTCCAGGGCCTCAACTACGAGTCGTTCGCGGGCACGATCTTCCAGTCGGCGTTGTCGAAGATCGGCATCGACCTCAAGGTCGAGGCACCACCCTGGCCGCAGATACCCCCGCAGATGGCGAACAACGCGTCTTCGCCTCCGATGACATTCCTCAACGTGTTTCCGAACACGCCAGATCCTGCCCTGGTGATCAGGGTTTCGTATCACTCTTCAAACATTCCGTCCAAGGGCGGATACAACTGGGCGAACTACAAGGACTCCACGCTCGACTCCGACCTCGACAGGGTGGTGCAGATCCAGGATGCGGCTCAGCGCAACCAGCTGCTGTCGGACATGCAGAAGCGAATCGTGGACTCGGCGTCGACCATCTTCTGCATCGCGCCCGACCTTGTGATGCCCGTGAGGAAGGAGTGGGCGCACGTCAAGTACGACCCGTTCTTCCAGGACGGGATCATCAGGTGGTTCTACTGGTCGAAGGGAAGCTGATCGTCCGGCGGGGCTAGATGGTCTACTACCTGCTCCGGCGACTGGTCGGAGCGGTAGCGGTTCTTTTCGGCGTGGTCACTGGGACGTTCGTGCTGTCGCATGTTGTCCCCTCGTGCCCTGCTTGCGCCGTCGCCGGCCTGCGCGCGGGACCGGAGCAGATCAAGGCGGCGGCCCACTCGCTCGGCCTCGACCGGCCCGTGTGGGATCAGTACGGGACTTACATATCCGGCCTGGCCCACGGCGATTTCGGGATCTCCTACGCGAGCCGGCAGCCCATCGGCCCGGCCATTGTCGGCGCGCTCCCGGCGACGCTGGAGCTCGTCATCTACAGCTTCGTCCTCTATGCCTTGCTCGGGGTTGGCCTTGGCTTGGTGTGGGCATGGCGTGGCAACCGGCCGGAGTCCTGGCTGATCCGGCTGTTCTCGATGCTTGGGACCGCGATGCCGGTCTTCTGGTTTGCCATGGTCCTCCAGCTGTGGCTGGCCAGCCGCCTTGGGTGGTTTCCGATCACTGGCCGCAACGAGATCGATCCCCCGGCTACCATTACCGGCTTCCACACCGTGGACGCGTTGTTCACGGGCAATCTGCCGGCATTCGCCGACGCGGCGTGGCACCTCGTGCTACCGGTCACCGCGCTGGTCATGTGGCAGTTCGCGATCGCCGCCCGCCTCACGCAGAAATCGGTCCTCGAAGAGATGCGCATGCCGTACGTGCGGACGGCGATCGCGAAGGGCGCCGGAACGCGACGCGTGCTACTGGGCCACGTATTTCGCAACGCCATCAACCCCGTGATCACGATGCTCGGTCTTCAGTTTGGCTGGCTTCTGGGGGGAACCGTGCTCGTCGAGGTCGTGTTCTCGTGGCCGGGCATCGGCAACTACATGTACAACGCCCTGCAGACGTTCGACTTTCCCGCGATCATGGCGGTGACCGTGATCATCACGATCGGTTTCGTGCTGGTCAACCTGGTGGTCGACCTTCTGTATCCGATCGTCGATCCTCGGATCAGGGCGCTGGCTTGATCGCGCGCACCCCTGATTCCAGCATGCCGGCGGCCGCGCGCCGCGAGTCGCCGGCGGACCTCGCCGCCCGATGGTGGCCGGTCGGACTGATCGCGATCTGGCTCGTCATCGTCATCGCGCCCGTGGTCGTCGCTCCTCAGGATCCGCTTGCCCTCAACCTCTCCACGACGCTGGTGCCTCCGTCGCCGCAGCATTTCTTCGGAACCGACCAGGCAGGCCGCGACCTCTGGGCGCGCTGCGTCTGGGGGGTGCGGTACTCGCTCGGCATCAGCATCCTGATCGTGGTGGGCGCTGCGGCAATCGGCACGGTCATCGGCGGTGTCGCCGGCCTCTTTCGCGGCCCGGTCGACGCGTTGCTGATGCGAACGACGGATGTCTTCCTCGCCTTCCCGTATCTCATCCTTGCGATCGCGATCGCAAGCGCAGTCGGGCCCGGGTTGACCACAGTCGTGGTCGCACTGACGGCCGTCTGGTGGCCCGGCTACGCCCGTATGGTCCGCGGCCAGGTGCTCGCACTCAAGGAGCTGGCCTTCGTCGAGGGTGCGCGGGCTGCGGGCACATCGACGCTGATGATCTTGTTCCGCCATCTGCTTCCGCACCTGCTCCCGAACCTGTCGGCGCGAGTATCGATGGACGTGGGCTATGCGGTGCTGGCGTTGACCGGACTCAGCTTTCTCGGTCTCGGAGCCCAACCGCCGACGCCGGAGCTTGGTGCGATCATCGCCGACGCACGCAGCCACCTGCTCGTCGCCTGGTGGTACACCACCCTTCCAGGGCTCTTCGTGCTGGCCGCCGTGCTCTCGTCCACGGTCATCAGCGACTGGCTGGAGACTAGGAACAAGAGCCGGTTCGGCTGATGACGGAAGCCCGAGCGGCTGTCTCCGACGTATCGGCATCGATCTGCAAGGTCACCGATCTCACCGTTGCGTACCACTCTGGCGATGAGTGGCTGCAAGCGGTCAGGAGCGTCTCGTTTGACGTCCGGAGAGGTGAGATCCTGGCCGTCGTCGGCGAGACCGGCAGTGGAAAGTCGACCATGGCGACGGCGGTCATACGCATGCTTCCTGCCAATGGCCGCGTCGTAGCGGGCCACGTCGCATTCGATGGGCGCGAGCTTCTCGCCCTTTCAGCCCGCGAGATGCGCCGCCTCCGCGGTCAGGAGATCGCCTACGTACCGCAGCAGCCCATGTCTGCCTTCAACCCGACGATGCAGATCGGCCGCCAGGTCGCTGAGCCGTTGGTCATCCATCGCGGCATGAGCGAGAGAAAGGCGGCGCCTCAGGTCGCGAAGCGCCTGAAGGAGATGGGCATTCACGAAGTTGAAAGGGTGATGCGGTCGTATCCGCATCAGCTGAGCGGCGGCATGCTGCAGCGGGCGATGATCGCGACCGCGATGATCTGCCAACCCCGCCTGCTGATCCTTGACGAGCCGACTTCAGCGCTCGATGTCACGATCCAGCGCCAGATCCTCAACCTGATCAAACAGGTCCAGGCCGATTATCAGCTTGCCGTGATCCTGATCAGCCACGACCTCACTGTGGTCAGCCAGGTTGCCGATCGAATCCTCGTGATGTACGGCGGTCGGGGCGTCGAGGTCGGTTCGACCGGCGAGTTGATGCAAGAGGCGCGCCATCCCTATACCCGAGGCCTGCTGCGGAGCACGATGAGCTCAAACCTGGAGCACAAGGCCAAGCTGGCCTCACTGGCCGGCTATCCACCAAACCCGTATGACGTTGACCGAGAGCCAGGCTGCCCATTCCGCCCGCGGTGCGGCAGGGCGGTGTCCGATTGTGGCGAGCGCTTTCCTGCCGCGTCCTTCGAGGACGGCCACGGATGGGCGTGCTACAACCCGGAGCCGCCGCGTTGAGCCTGGTCGCACAGACGACCTCGAGGCACTTTGCGACCACCCGACACTGGCCCTTGCCACCTGAGCTGACCATCGCGGTCGACCGGGTCGACTGCTCCGTGGAACCTGGCCAGACGCTGGGGGTT
>WNGO01004138.1_pt1 | contig 17432 bp, 14 predicted proteins | sample 5400511 | NCBI WGS metagenome assembly WNGO01 (sample SAMN13153380, study PRJNA577476) | soil metagenome | isolation source: 20 cm soil or saprolite under Garry oak tree replicate 2 | place: USA:California | collected 2016-06-15 | reverse complement strand
CGCTTACGGGCCTGCTGAACTGTCAAGCCGGCATAGGAACCTGCTAGATCCGTCAAATGTCCATCTCGTCCAATGGCTGCGCGCAGCGGGAGATGGTGCGTATGCCACCAGCGAACATCGGTTGAATCGCCAAAGGTACAGCACATGACGGCTCCGCTACCCCTGGTAGGGTTGGCCAGTTCATCCGCCAGGATGGGAACCGCCAGTTCAGGCGCCCCAGAGAAAGCGCCGCTATCTATACTTGCCGTTTTGCCTATCAGGCGTCTATAGTGCGGGTTATCAGGATGAACGAAGATGGCGACACAGGCAGGTAACAGCTCTGGACGAGTTGTAGCAATAGGTAGGATACCACCACCGGGCAAGCGAAAGGCTATTGTTGAGAAGCGCGTCGGCAGCGACGCGTCGTTGACCTCGGCCTGCGCAATCGCCGTCTGGCATTCCGGGCACCAGAGCGTCGGTGCAAACTGTGTATAGGTCAAACCTTGCTGGTACAACTGGATAAAAGACCACTGTGAAACACGCCGTGCTTCATGCGAAATGGAAGAATAGCGATAGCGCCAGTCAACACTCAGGCTCAATCTGCGCCAGAGGGTCTCGAAGCGACCCTCCGTCTGCTGCGTTAGCTCAAGACAAGCGTTAATGAAAGCGTCACGTCCTATCTCCGTTGCCTTGTGTTTGATGGTCTTCTCGACGAAACGTTCGGTTGCCAGTCCATTGTCGTCAAAGCCCATGGGGTAGTAGACATGATCACCACACATCCTGCGGTAACGTGCGATGACATCCGCCTGTGTGTAGGAATAGCAGTGGCCAATGTGCAATTGACCTGAGACGGTCAGCGGTGGGGTATCGATCGTGAAGTGCTGGCCCAAGCCAGCGGGATCATACCCGTAGACATTGTTTAGCTCCCAGAAGCGAGCCAGGCGCGGCTCCGCCTCGCGGAAGTCGTAACGGTTGGGCAACATAATCGTAGTACTCCTTTATGGTATAAAAAACACTGCCATCTCGCAAGGACGAGGGCAGCGCTCGTGGTACCACCTTGTTTCGAAAGTTGAACCGCCCAACCAATCGTGGGTTCAACTCTCCTCTACGCAGCGCTAACGGGCTGTACCCGGAATGCCCTACCGCTGCACCACTGTGCAACTTCGAGCACTCAACTCACGAGCCACGTTCAAGGGTCGTTACTGAAGGAGGCTCGCACCCGGTGACCTCCACTCTCTGGCAGTTCGCTTCCCTCTACTCCGCTCGTTCCAAGTCCGTCATAGTTTTTTATGGTATATAATAGTAGAACTATACACGTTCATAATGCGATTTGTCAATGGGATTGAGGAGTCCGCCACTGCCATTTGAGGCGTTTTCGATAATCTTCTGAAACTTCTGTGTAGAAGTGAACGTGAACTTGATAAAGGCGACTACTCAACCGGGAGAGTGAGAAACCTATGCCAGACTGGACTCAACACGACCTACATCCACACATGCAGGTCTACTCTGCAGACAACCAGAACCTGGGACATATTGCAGAGGTCTATCCAGATTCTTTTCTCGTACACAAAGGCTTTTTTTTTCCCAAGGACCGCTACATTCCCTACAGCGCCATCAAAGCGGTCGAAGACGACCGGGTAGTGCTTTCCATGTCAGCGGATGAAGCCAAACAGAAAGAATGGGAGAAGCGGCCCAATTATGAAGAGCACGAAGGAGATCCTACGCAGCTCTTCTATGATAGAGGGCACGGCGTCTCTGATCCTTTCGATGAAGAGAATCCCGACCGCACGTGAAATACCCGCTTGATGGTACTGCGGGCGTCATAATTTTACACTATAGGAAAGGTAGCCATTTGTTACCATATAAACGTATATAAATATAGACAACATTTTTTTATGTAGCTGGAAGCTGAGGTGATGGTATTCAGCCTGTTATTATGGGCATAAGCTGGACTGAAACAATGTCATATCCAAGAAAGGATAGCATCATTATCAAATGAAGATAAGGTTAGAACCTGACTTGATTTAAGGTAATTACCCGATGTGACGCCTTTCGCTATTCTTCTAAAATGGAGAAGATAGAAAAATTAGCAAAGAATGGATACGTACACAAACAGCACCAGTCGGCTAGTTAGTGCTGACCACGAGGCCAGGCGGAGTCCGGCAGCTGATTTTGTCGGCAAGTTTCCCGAAGGGAGCGTGGAATTATGGCGATTGTTCATCCTGTCAGCGATGTTCATAGGACTGTGCTGACATCTCGTACTACGACTGCGGCAATGTTTTCCCCCTCCATTTCTCAAGAGTTTGAAATGGATCTGGATACACCTTTTGTTAAGGACATGCCAACGCGTATTACGGAACCACTTACGGAGCTAGATACTCCTTCAGACGAGGTAAGCGACACATTACTTTCTGATGACGCTGATGTTGATGAAAGCAGTGAAGTCGACGTTATTGAAGAGGGGACGAGCCACCCCCGTCGTTCTCAAGGGGCCACTCCTCGCCAGGCGTCAGGCGCTGAAGATGCTTTTCAGAGTTACCTGCGTGACATTCGTGGCCTGGGACTGCTTACCCATGCTGAGGAAATTGACCTGGCGAAGCGCGCAGCGGCTGGCGAAGAACTGGCACGGCGTAAGCTCATTGAGTCCAATCTCCGGCTCGTTATCGCTATTGCACGTCGCTATACAAGTACGGGCGTGCCCTTGATCGACCTTATTCAAGAGGGCAATCTGGGCCTGATGCGTGCCGCAGAGAAGTTTGATTACCAGCGTGGCTGTCACTTTGGAACCTACGCGACCTGGTGGATTCGCCAGGCTGTTAGCCGCGCTGCGGGTGAGCAATCCCGGCTCATTCACCTGCCAGAGCACGTGGCAACGCGGTTGCGCAAGGTACGCCGGGTCGCGGCACAACTCTCGCAGGAGAATGGCCTTGATCCTCTGCCAGAGCAGATAGCCGAGGCATGCAATCTCGATGTGGACGAAGTCATAGATTTGCTCGGCGTTATCGAACAACCAGTTTCTCTAGATGCCCCCGTTGATGACGAAGCTCGCTATTCTCTGGCTGACACATTGGAAGATAGCACAACGCCTGCCCCCGCTGAAACAGCCTCTCAACACCTGCTTGGGGAAGAGCTCCATCGTGCACTCGCCCTGCTCACACCACGCGAACGCTCAGTAATTACACTTCGCTACGGCATTGGTGATGGTCGTAGTCGCACATTGCTCGAAGTAGGCAAAGAATTAGGCATATCGCGCGAGCGAGTACGCCAGTTAGAGGTAGTGGCACTGATGAAATTGCGAGGAATCAGCGGCAACGTTGCCTTGCGAGAATGCGTATAACTATACTACATAACCTTCTGGGTGATGCATAGGATCGCTTTTCGTGCCCTTGTGGCACGGTGAGCGATCCCTTTTTGTATACAGTGTCTAGACATTTGGAGAGAAGATTTCCCGTGAGCGGCCTCCAGCGGTGTCCTGCATGTCATCCTGAGCGCAGCGAAGGATCTGGCTCGAAGGTCGGAGAGATCCATCGCGCAGCGAGGGATGACATGTATCATCTCCAAATGTCTATACAGTATCTTCAAGACTCGACTACTTTGGAAATCTATGCTAAACTGCTGCTTAGGAATTGAGAGCAGTGCATAGAGTTTTTTTATATATAAGGAGAGTCTAGACGTATGGTAACCTGTACTTCTTGTGGTTATGATGTGACCGGCAAAAAGTTTTGTCAGCAGTGCGGAACGCCTGTACAACCCACGGGAGTACCGGCTCCGAGTAGTCTGGCCACGCCAGTAAGTAACACCTGCCCACGTTGTAATGAAAAGGTCAATCCAGGGGCAGCGTTCTGTAATCATTGTGGCTCAGCACTACAAACCGTAGCAGTTTCCGCGACACCTGCACAACCTTTAACCCGCCACTGTCCCGCCTGCCAGGCAGAAGTACCAGCCAGCAATGCTTTCTGTAACAACTGTGGACAGAACCTGCAAGCAGCGAGCGCTGCACCAGTAAGTGCCTTCTGTACTATCCACCACAGTACCCTCCGCAGGGACAACCAGGCATGGGGTATCAACCACAACCTATGATGGGCCAGCAACCCATGGTCTTGCGCTGCCCCGTCTGTATGGCTATGGCCCCGTTGGGTACAACAAACTGTGCCAGTTGTCATACCAGCCTTGCAGGAATCGTGCCTACGGCAGCTAACGCACAGCAACAGGGAGGTATGATGGGAGGATTAGGCGGTTTTATGCAAGGCGACGGCGGGAAATATGCAATGGGTGCTTTGGGTGGCGCAGCCGCAGTGATTGGCGGCGAAATGCTCATGCATGGACTCGAAAATAACCTTGGAGGCCGTGACGAAGGATACTATGGCGAAGGCCATCACCATCGCGATGAAGGACTGCTTGGCGGCCTGGGCGAAATAGCCAATGACCTCGGGTTGTAAAGCATAACGTCCGAGGGGTTCAGCTGGCCAGGCAAGGTTCAAATAGGCACAACGAGGAGAATGGTCTCGATAGTATCCAAATTGGCTATCTTTCCTGCTATTCTTCCACTATTCTGTTGCGACACCTGAGTAAACCGTCTATAATACTGTGGGATATACGACGAACCGTTTATCTCACGGCATAGCTTTATGCAGAAAAATAGCTGCCTTTTCCGTTCATCTCTTAACGTCTATATGTTTTACCTGGGAACACGAGGAGAAGTGGTATTCTTTCACATATATCAACTTATGCAGAGAAGGCCACACCAAGTAGTTGGATGAATTACGAGCGAACAACCTTACAAAACGGCCTGCGCCTACTTACCACCCATATGCCTGGCATGCGATCGGCGAGCATTGGTTTCTTCTTCACTGTTGGCTCACGCTACGAGGCGGACCCGATTGGGGGTATATCACACTTCATCGAGCATATGCTCTTCAAAGGCTCTCGGCACTACCCTACTGCCCGCCTCCTCTCCCAGGCCATTGAGGGAGTCGGCGGCATTTTTAATGGGAGCACTGGCAAAGAAATTACCAGTTATACAGCCCGTGTCCCAGGAGAGCAGTTGCCTCTTGTAATGAACGTACTGGCCGATATGATCCGCCATCCTCTTTTCGATCCCACCGAGATCGAAAAAGAACGAGGCGTCATTATTGAAGAGCTGAGCGCTACACACGACGACCCACAGGAATGGGCCAACCTGTTAATCGATGAAGTGATGTGGCCCGGTCTTCCTCTGGGACGTGACGATGCAGGTTTTGTAGAGACCGTAGCACAAATCCAGCGCCAGCAAATGCTGGACTATATGGACGAACACTACCGACCCAGTTCGCTAGTTATCAGCGTTGCTGGAAATATTGACCATGCGCAGGTCATCAAAGAGGCTGAGCGTATATTTAGCGACTGGGAAACGCGCGAACATCCTGGCTGGAAAGAGAGCTTCCCACCGCGAGATACACTCCCTGTAGGAATGATTCGCAAAGAGACAGAACAGACTAACATCTGCCTGGCAACGCTTGGCGCTGCCTATTCTTCTCCCGATTATTTCCCAATATTGTTAATCAATGCTATTTTAGGTGATGGTATGAGTTCCAGGCTCTTTCAATCCATACGAGAAGAGCAGGGATTAGCCTATGACATTGGGAGCTATTTTAATAGTTATTATGAGACAGGCAGCCTGGTGATAAGTGCAGGTGTCGACCCTTCGCAGACCAAACCAGCCATAGAAGCTATCATACACGAACTTAATCAGCTTTGTAAAAAACCGGTACCAGGAGATGAACTTGACCGCGTCAAAGCGTATGTACGAGGAGGCGTTCTGCTTGGATTGGAAGGCACACAACAGGTGGCTTCATGGCTTGGCAGCCAGGAGTGCCTGCGTAACAAAATCATAGACATTGATGAGATAGTAGCGCATATCGATGCTGTCACCTCGCAGGATATTCAGCGCGTGGCACAGTTCTGCTTTGCGCCCACCTGGCGACGCCTGGCCGTCATTGGACCAGATGATCCACAGCAGGCAGAGTACTTTGGTAAGCTGCTTAAAAGTGTGTAAAGCAGGAAGAGGAGATCAGGATTATGGCACAAACAACGCTTCGCGATTATTTGCAGACGACTGAAGATGCTATCAGTACCGGACGCGTCGATGACGCACTAGCCAACTGTCAGTACATCCTCAATCATTTTCCAGAAGCGCTGGAGGCTCAACGTCTCCTGGGCGAGATCTACCTGGCACAGGGGAAACTGGAAGATGCACTACAAACGTTCGATTGGGTTCTGACAAACGATCCAGAGAATGTTATGGCCTACTGTAACCGCGCATTGATCAGCGAGCGTATGTCAGACTATGATACAGCGTTAGACTGCTATCAACAAGCCTACGAGCTCAGCCGGGGCAATGGCCAGATACGCCAGATATTTAATCAACTGAGCCAAAAAGTCGGACAACAAGGATTCGTATTCTCACGCGCGGGCCTGGCACGCCTCTATATGCGCGGTGACCTCCTGCTGCAAGCTGTCCAGGAATGGGACACTATCCTTTTAGCCAGGCCCGATCGCCTCGATGCCCGTACCGGTCTCCTCGAGACATACTGGCGTGAGGGCGTCTATGAAAAGGTCGAGCAACTCGCGATAGAAATTCTTCGCGACGTTCCTCATTGTTCGAAAGCGCTGCTACTCCTCGCGCACGTAACGTTTGCTCAAGATGCACTTCAGGCACAGGACCTGATGCGCCAGGTTGAAGAGCTAGACCCTGACCAGATGATGGCCCAGGAACTTTTTAGTGATTTTATCGCTCGCCAGCCCAAAGACCCTTTCCTGAAACTGTTGAAAAAATCACCGACTGTTGTCTCGGAAACCTCAAATGGGAAGAAACCAACCTCAACGGCAGCTGAGTTGGAGAAACTCTCTCTTGAGCCCAATGAGACAACAAGCGCGAGCACCCCTTCCACCGTCTCCGATCCTCTTGTGCGATGGAGCAGCCTGGATAACATTATCGAACCTCAACAAGATTACCAGACCTTACATGGAGCCTCCCCGTATGGCAACTGGGTCGGCAATAATGCGTCAGATGTTAGTTCCTTGAGTACCATAGGGCGGCAGGATTCCGCCCCTGGTCAACCAAAAAATGGCGCCCAGGCAGGCAGTATTACTCCCCACCTGGATGACTGGAATGCGTTTGGTCAACATAGCGATACGCAGCAGGAATCAGGGCTAGAAACCTGGCAGACACAACCGGAACCCATCGAGGTACATGATCCCGCCCAGGACAACGACCAGCCACCGGCCGATCAGCAGCCTGCGTGGTACCACATGGAAGCTTTTCCAGAATCAAGCGCTGACTCCTGGAGCGGTACGAGCGATATCGACCCGATTTTGTCCTCATCCTCATGGGAATTAGAGGAAGCAGATTCCGATCTGCCCGCACCACCAGCATGGCTTGACATGCTTACCAAAGGAGACCGCCGCCAGGCAAGCGGTCCTATCCAGCAAGTTCCCCATGCAGCGCCAGCAGTGAAACAAGAAGCTCCTGCTGCCCAACAATCCGCTGCGCCACCCGTCAATACTGAAGAACCAGCAGGGCCAGCGGGACCAGAAGAGTCAGCACCAGCCCCTGAAATACGGGCCACATGGCAAGATCATGTTCAGGTCAGTACTCCCTCGTCGGAGTCTTCGGAAGAAGAAGGATTCTCCTTTGGGCCAGAGTGGCTAAAGTCTCTCGGCGCCACTCCAATCGAGAGCACAGCCCCCCAGGAGACCGAACCAGTTGCACCACCTGTGCTTTCAGTAGAACCAGAGCCTCCTGTACCTGATGAACCGGCAGAGGTTCCGGAAGCCGCTATGGATTGGACAATACCAGCCGCAAATCCCGAAGCCGCCACAGATTGGACAACGCCAGCCGCAAATCCCGAAGCCGCCATGGATTGGACAATACCAGCCGCAAATCCTGACTCTCAGCAGTGGACTGCTGAAGACAATCCAATCGTCGCACCAGCAACAGAACAGGAAATTACGCTTGAGAATTGGCTGGAACAGGCGGCACAAAAACTGACCAGACCAGAGCAGAATATGATGACGACTCTGGAAGAACTGGAAAATGATTTACGCTTTCAAGGCTTTAGACCTCTGGAGCCTGGAACGCTCGCGGCCCTGGCTAAAGAACCATCGCTTTCATCCGCGCTGGCAGAATTTGGCAATTTCCAAATACAAGACACAAATGAAGTTGAACCGCAGCAATCTTCTCAACCGGTGATCACACCAGCAGATCCTTCCTCCGATGAGCTTTTGTGGCCAGTTACACTTGAGCCCTTTGCTCAAACGAGTATAGAACCAGCTGACCTCAACGCACCGGAACAGACTCCTGTGGCATCTTCCCACCTGGATGCACTGTCGAGCCTTATCTCCTCCCGTGCGGAAGAGCAGGAAATCAGCCGTTTTTCGCCCCAACCAGTTCAGCCAGAGCCAGTTCCTGTTCCCAAGCAAGTAGCCAGTACTCCGCCGAACATCCAGTCACCTGCTGCTGCGGCTGCCAATACACAGTCGAATACAGCAATAGATTTCGAGCTAGAGACGACAATGAAGCGTCCGGTAGTACGCTTGCAACCAGTGCAACAGCGGCCAGCGGCACGGCAGTACCAGGCTTCATCCAGGAGCCGCCCAGCAGAATATGCCCCGACGAACAAAGCAGCTGAGAGTACATTAAGCAACAAGGAGCGATTGATCAAAGGCTATCAATTCCAACTCGCGGGATCCTACGATGAGGCGATGCAAGAATATCGTGTCATTATACGCATCGCCCCCGAACTCCTGGGCGAGGTTGTCAGCAATATGCGCGCCCTGCTGAAGATAGCCCCCAAATATTCAGCAGGATATCGCGTTTTGGGAGATGCATATATGCGGCAGGGAGAGTACTTGCAGGCCATGGAGGCCTACAACAAGGCGTTGACGATGGCCAAAAAGGCAAGAAACTAGTGCCGCTGCTAAAGGAATGATATTTTGGAAACTATCTTACAACGGCTGACCGACCTTGACGATGTGTCTGGAGCTATTCTTGTCGGCAAGGATGGCCTGATCGTTACTGGAACGCTACACAGCGAGGATGAAGAAGTAATTGGCGCCATGTCGGCCGCGGCATTTGGCTCTATTACCAATTTCATAGATCAAATGAGCAGTGGTGAGATGCACCATGTCATCATTGAAACGAAAGACGGTACGATTCAATTTGAAGAGGTAGGTGACCTCATTCTCGTGGTCACCACTAACAAGGGAAGCAATCTTGGACGAGTCCGCATAGAGATGAAAAAAGCTTGCCGGCAAATTTTACAACTGGTGGCCAGCTACTAAAAGTCAAGGAGATGGATGAGCTACATGGAGCGAACGTTAATTATCGTAAAACCAGAAGGCGTACAGCGAGGGCTCATCGGAAACGTTCTTACGCGTTTCGAACGACGTGGCCTTACGATTGTCGGCCTTAAACTGATACACATCACCCCTGAACTGGCTGAGAAACATTACGGCGTCCACAAGGGGAAACCCTTCTACGACGGCCTGGTGAAACATATAACATCTGGTCCAGTCGTTGTTGGCGTCCTGGAAGGCCCCATGGCTATCAGTGTAGTACGTACGACGATGGGAGCGACCAACGCCGCAGAAGCTCTTCCAGGCACTATTCGCGGTGATTACGCACTGGAGATTGGTTTCAACATCGTTCACGGTTCAGATGGACCAGAGACCGCAAAGCAGGAGATCAACCTCTTCTTCAGACCTGAGGAATTGCTCGACTATACGTTGCTTATCTCAAAGTGGGTATACGAACAATAGCACACAAATCGGAAATGGGGTTGTAAGGGCAAACAGGGCTCTTTGCTGAAGAATATAGTCTTATTTTGGACTATAGATGTCTCTTACTCCCCCTCATTACCTGCTATGAGGTATGCAGGGGAGCTTCGGCGGAGGACCGCTGTTCAGCAGCGGCTCTCTTTTTTTCCGCGAGGCGCCAACAACATGTTTTACTACGTAAACAACGATCTTGCTCCTCCGAAGTGACTGGAGGAGTGTTTTTCATACAAAAAACTTGATACATCGGCTCCCCTTTCATAACATCACTCGCGGGGAACCAACGCTCACGGTAAAATGGACAGGCGTTTTTATGCTTGCGCCAATTAGAATTTTCAGCTGGATTTGTTTCTATAGTGCTTGCCAATCAAGCGTCCTTCCTAAGATAATTGCCTGGTGTTCTTTCTGTTTCAGGTAGTATAACACATATTTCCGAGAAACACGGGGTGCATATTTCACAGACAAAATGGTCCGATCTATGGTATAATGGATTATGCAGAATTCGGAGGACGCATTGGTCGAACACAAGTCAGACGCAGTTCCATGGACAATCCAACAAACATTTCTCGGCTTTATTCTCACCTTCATCCCCTGGGTTGTATTTGTAACAGCTCTCTCCCAGTTAGGTCAGGGAAAAGCTACTCCGAAAACTCCGCTCTCGTTCCAGGCCGACCTCGGAAATGCCATCTTTGTTTTCATATTTTCCTGTATCATTGAAGGGGCTTTTCTCATCGCGCCACTCTACATTGCCAACCGCGCCTATCACTCAATTACGCCTCATTTTCGCCTCGCGCTGCAAGCACTGGGGTTCAGGAAGTTTAACGTGCGGAGAGCAGCGGCCATGATCGTACTCCTGCTGTTCGCTATTCTCGCCGTAGATAATCTCTATCAATATGTGATCACTGTGCTGCATCTAAACCTGCAGACCAACGACCAGGTGCTCCTTCAACGCAGCAAAATTGCACCTATCACCACATACGCGACGCTGCTTGCCGCCGTTTTTGTCGCCCCATTTTGCGAAGAAGTCTTTTTTCGAGGCTTTTTCTTTCCGGGTCTTCGCCAATCCATGCCAGTGGGCTGGGCTATTGTTCTCAGTTCGTTCTTCTTCGCCGTCGCTCATGCTGATCCCGGCTCGTTCGCGGTACTCTTCATCATTGGACTGGCTCTCGCCTTCCTGCGCTGGCGCACGAACTCGATCTGGCCCGGTATGATTCTGCACTTTATCAACAATGGTCTTGGAGCGCTGCTGATCGTCCTGGCGATGCAAGGGATCGTGAAGCAATAACATGCATTGGCCGCCCCTGACGAAACCAGGGACAGCCAATGCGACGAAGTACTTTCCAGGCGAGCAACCTATCGCACTCACTTTTGCGGCTGCTGGTCCTGATTTGAATGGGCGGAGGTATCCTGGTTTACCTTACTCGGATGACGTGAAGTCATCGGGTCAGATATGTCTGACTCGCCATACTCTTCTCTACCACTGCGTGTATCTCGATCGCCCAACGGAGTTTCCGGTTCTGAAGGGTGGCGCCCTCCTATATTCCCCTGAGCATGGCGGTCAATTGTATTAGCACGCCCACCCGCCATATCGTTCATCGTCTCGCTACCACGATCCGTCGTCTGTTCAGCGCCTGGCATGCCTCTACCGGTAGTGCTACCACTGTCCGCAGTGCTATTGGTAGTATTCATGCCGCCTGGAGATTTACCGCTTCCCATGCTCGGATTACGTGGCTCAGGTACAGAGCCACCGCCTATGCTTCCCAAATCACGGCTGCTGGCTATCGCGTCACCTGCTGTGGTACCGGCTGGCTGCTGACCAACCATCTTATTATAATCCTGTTTATTTCCACGCTCGTCGTCGTCGCTATGCTGATCGTTTACCTTTTTTTCATTCTCTGTCATATAGTATTCTTCCTTTCGCAATCTGTAATCACGCGCTATAGGTAGAACGGCACTCTTGCTCCACTGGTTTCACCAAAAAGAACAGCGAGAAGGAGCCAGCGTGCTGGCTCCTTCTTGATCTCAGCTTATCGCTACACTCTCTACTTGGTATGTCTGATGTATTTTCCAGGCACCTTATCTATGGACTCCCCACCTTCGGCGCCAGACATTACATTGAGCTGTTCGGCCTTTGGATCGACAAGGAGATCGTTGATTACAGAACGCACACCGTCAAAATTTCGCGCGATCTCTTCGGCGGCGGCTTTCTGCTGGCTATTATGCACGGCACCACTCAGGCGCACCACTCCCAGTCGTGGATAGACACCGATAGGGAGATCACGCGTTCGTGGATCGCGTCCAAGAGCCAGTGCCAGATCGCTCGCCAGCCTGTCATCACCAACAAGATTGTTTTTGACTTCTAATAAGCCGCTGACCCCCATCGCCTGATCCTGCGCTATATCCGCACGTAGCGAACTTGAAATGTTGCCATCAAGGTAGAGTACCCCATCAAGCACATGCGCTGAAATAGCCTTGAGATCGACGTGTAGAGGGGTCGCATCGAACAGCGCCGCCTCTACCTCTCGCTGCAAAACGCTATCCGGTCGATACGGGGCAAGTGCGTTTAGCGTTGCTGCCGGCACATTAATCTTGATATACCCTGTCGAGATTTCAGTAATATACTCCGCCCGGATCAGGGTATCCTGGCCTGGACGTAGATCGTGAACTACCAGGTAGGCTAGCTGATTACTATCTGGATGTAGTGCGACAAGCATCAATCTCCCTTTAGCGGAGGAGGCTGAATTCTCCACAGTACTCTTGTCGTCCAGGAGCACGCCGCCGGGGCTTGAACTACTGGCGGTAGCTACTTCAGCGAGCTTAAGGCGAATTGTTATCCCACTTCCTGTCGCGTTAATGACGGTATCATAAGGGAGATAGACTGTATTTCCAAATAAACGCCGCTGCTTCACACCGATGTGGGTTATACCATGGGCTGCCGGATCAAAAATAACTTGCGTCAAGAAACCGTCATCTCCATCGTCACAGATGATCTTCGAGCCGAAATGAAACTTCTGCATTTCAGAGATCGATGTTAATTTGCGCATGAGTCCAACCTCCTACCATTTGCTTGATAGAGGAAAATGGGCCAGATGGTAAACGTGTTTCATCCTCTAAAGAAAGTGTAACACGTTACCAGTAGGCATGACAAGCGGAATAGTTACAATACCAGGAAGCAATGTGTAATGCTCCAAGACCTTACATCACCAGCTTTCAATCTTCTAGCCATTTCGGCTTCAGCCGAAAACTGATGTTCAAGCGGGTACCTGACGCTCAATTACTGTACCCGTCCCAAAAATCGCTTCTGCCGCTTCTGGCGCATATCGCTCAACAATTGCCTCTGTAATGGCGTTAGCACGGCAAATTTCACCAAACATACTCGCGCTCGAGCGTGGTATGCGTCTCTGCGTAAGAAGATCAAGCTCGATCAAGCCGAATCGCGCACTCCAACCCTCGTTCCACTCAAAGTTATCTACCAGTGTCCAGTGCAGGTAGCCACGAACAGGGATCCCTTCGCTAATGGCGCGGTGGATCATACCCTTTGGATAAATCTCTCCGAAATAGTTATCCAGGCCTGGATCATTGCGTATTGCACCCGAGCGGACGAAGCGCCGCCCGAAGAGTTCATTAGGAATACTCGGATCGAAACGAACCATTTCTCGTGTATAGTAGTTAATACCGTGAAAATCTCTTGTCCCCGCCGCATACTCTATGGGGTTTAACATCATATTCAAGGGGAAGATAAAACGGCCTGTTTCCATTGCTTCTAATGGTGCCCAGTTATAAAAAGTTTCCTGCAGGCCTGCTGCGCTGCGGTCAAGGGGTGAGAGGTAATTGGCCGGGTCGAAGAGGCGATAGTTCAGACAGCTCCCGATCTGCCCCTCAGGTTGGAGAGGGCGCAGCGCGTAGAAAGCCTCGACATGCGCCTGGGCCATATTATGCATCACTTGAAAAGCGTGCATCATATTTTGCTCACCTGGGGGATAGGAGCCAATTACGTAACCCAGGACAGCGTAGACGTTCGGTTCGTTTAAGGTTATCCAGAAATCACAGAGATCCTTGAGCGCCTGCACAGCATATACGGTATAACGTACAAAGTAGGAAATATTTGCCTCGTTCGCAAAACCACCGAGGTCGGCGAACCACCGGGGATCAGTAAAATGGTGAAGCGTAACGACAGGAGTCATATATCTACGGCGTAGATCGCTCAGTATTGCCCGGTAACGATCGATGGCTGCGCTGTCCCAATGTCCTTCAGCGGGCTCTATACGGCTCCATTCCAGGCTCAAGCGCAGCGCGTTGTTCTCCATCTGTTCCGCCAGTTCGAAATCACGCTCCGCTGCCACCCACCAGTTATTCGCAATTCCACTTGACTCACCAGTGAGTATGCGCCCTTGCTGTTCCCAACGATACCACTGGTTATTCGTGTTACCCCCCTCACACTGATGAGATGAAGATGCTGTACCCCAGGTGGCTTGCTCTGTTTTTCGGTTCTGCTTCTATTTACTCGCGGATGCGCCGTGGTGGCAGCGGACGCACCAGCGGACTCATCACCGGTAAATCCTTCTTGCCGCGAGGGAGGCGCTGGCGTACCAGGTAATCTGGCGCATTCGCCAGGTCACCTTTCTCCAGTGTCACATCGGGACCGAAGCGGTTGAAGAAGGAGAGCTCGAAGTTCGGCGTCTCACCCAACGCGCCGTGAGGACAGACCTCGACACAGTCGCCACAGAAGATACAGCGATCCAATGCGAATGCATAGCGCGTCAGATAGCGCTCGGCCATCATCAACGAGCCAGTCGGGCAAACCTGGACACAGGCGCCACAAGAGACACAGTCGGTATCGTGCAGGCTGACGTTGAATGGCGTTGAAACAATGGTGTCGAATCCCTTGCCAAACATACCATAGCAGTCAGGGCCTATCACGTCATGACAGACACGCACGCACTGTGTGCAGTTGATGCACTTGTTCGGGTCGCGCAGGATAAAGCTGTGTGACAGGTCGACTTCATAGTCGTGATAGTCGCTTGGTTCGCCATCGTGGAAGCGGTTATCAGCAAGACCGTGTTCGATACTATACTTTTGCAGGTCACACTGGCCGGCAGCAGGACAGGCGCATTGCAGGCAGCGAGCAGATTCACGCTCCGCCTGTTCCTGTAGATAGCCCATCTCAATGATCTTAAAGTTGCGCTTACGCTTTTCGTAGGGCAACATCGGCATCTTTACTTTGGGCTCGACGGGCTTATAGGGCACGATATCGAAGAGATCAGGCTTGCGCTCTTCCAGTTCCAGGCGACGAGCCACCTCTTTCATATCTTCGCCGTTGAGGTAGGCATGGATGGAACGGGCGCCCAGCTTTCCTTGACCTACACCCTCGATGATGGTTTTCGCGCCCATCTGCGCATCGCCACCTGCAAAGACACCTTCGCGATCCGTCATGAAGTTGTGTGGATCGGACTGAATGGTTCCCCACTTCGTCCATTGCACCCCAGATTTTTCGTCAAGGACTTCCTTTTCGCATGCCTGACCGATAGCGGGAATGACGGTGTTGCACTTGATGACGAACTCGGACCCCGGAATAGGTACCGGCCTACGTCGCCCGCGAGCATCCGGCTCACCCGGTCGTGTCCTGGCGTATTCAACGCCTACTACTTCGCCGTTTTCAGTCAGGATACGCTGCTGCGCTACGCCCACCACCAGATGTGTGCCTTCGGCTTCACCGTCCTCGACCTCTTCTTGCGTAGCACTCATGTCAGCGCGAGTACGATAATACGTGGTATGTACTTTCGCACCCAGGCGCAATGAGGTACGTGTGCAGTCAAACGTGGTGAAACCACCACCGATGACGACGACCTCTTTGTTCTCATCGACCGGTACAGGGAGACCCTCTACCTTTTCTCTCAGGAAAGCGATAGCATTGACGACGCCGTCGGCATCATCGCCAGGGACATTCAACTTATTACTGACCCAGCAGCCAATCCCCAGGTACACCGCGTCAAAGCCTTCAGCAAAGAGATCGTCGATGGTGAAATCTCTGCCCAGCTTGACGTTGCTCTGCAAATCTACTCCCAATTGCCAGACATGATCGAGTTCGCGGTCCATCATGTCTTTCTGTAAACGATACTCAGGAATACCGTAACGCAGCATACCACCAGGCTGGGGCTGCATATCGAAAACCTTGCAGTAGTGGCCCTTCAGCGCGAGGTAATACGCGCAGGTGAGACCGGCGGGTCCTGCACCGACGATGGCCACCCTCTTACCAGTCGGCGGGTCTTTAACGAACGGCACTGGTGGATCGAGCAGGCAAGTCTCAGCGGCATGGCCGTGCATTCGGCAAATAGCAATTTCTTCTTCGACCAGGGCCCGGCGGCAGGCCTTCTGACACGGGGCGGGACAGGTCAGGCCCAGAATATATGGGAAAGGCAGCACCTCTTTTACCAGGCGCGCCGCCTCTTTCATCGAACCTTCCGCGATCAGTTCCAGGTAGCCAGGAATGTCGATATGCGTGGGGCAATCGACCTGACAGGGAGGTTGGCAGTAGGCGTTGTGGTCACAGAGCATCATCTCCAGGTTGGTGCGCCGAATGTGGAACAATTCGTCCGATTTCGATGTGACGACCATGCCCGGGGCTGCCGGTGTATTACAAGAAGGCAGGGGACGTTCGACACCTTCGATGTGAACAAGACACATGCGGCAGGCGGATGTTGGCTCCAGCTTCTCATCGTTACACAGGTTCGGGATATCGTCGATCCCATGGTCTATGGCCACGCTCAGGATCGTCTGGCCTTCGTACGCCCGGACGGTTTTGCCATCGAGGGTAAATGTGAAGCTGGGTTGACCAACCTCATTGCGTACCATCGGTACCGCTGACTCCTGCGCTGTCAGTGAAAAATTGTCTCGGACTGATATAGCCATGTAGTTCCTCTTCCGAGTTTCAAAGCTTTACGGTAAGACATGTTTTGTAACAAAACGGTGAGCGCGCACTGGAACACATGTTCCGGCGGGACACTGTTGCTCTTCGATATGCATCTGGAAATGATCCGGCCAGTAGTGTTTGGCTGTCCTTAGCGGGTTAGGCGCTTGCACGCCAAAACCGCACAATGAGCCATTCGGGACATAGCTGGCGAATTCATCAAGCACATCCAGGTCTCCGCTGACACCGAGGTCACTCACTATTCCTTCAAGAAGACCAGCAATACGTTTGACGCCTAAACGACAGGGAACGCACTTGCCACAGGATTCTATCGCGAGGTAGTTGCTGCGTTCCATAGCCCACGCCACCATACAGGTGTTCGCGGGGAGCAGTTCAACAACACTTGAGCCGACAATAGCACCCGCTTCCTCTAGAGGGTCGTAGTCATAGGGCGTATCCAGCAGAGATGTTGGCAAAGCGCCACCTTCTGCGCCTCCTACCACAATGGCCCGCAGATCGCTATCTGGACGATTGTAGCCAGCATGGTGCAGGATCTCGCGCAGTGTCGTGCCAAACGGCACTTCAATCACCTTTGGCTCGCTGTCGGGAACATAGTCGTAGACGGTCAAAACCTTTGTCCCGCCAGTCATCTCGGTACCCACGCTTGCGGATTCTGCCGCACCGCTGCGAACGATGACAGGGACGTTAGCCAGCGTCTCGACGCAGTTTATGG
>WNGO01008936.1_pt1 | contig 17445 bp, 18 predicted proteins | sample 5400511 | NCBI WGS metagenome assembly WNGO01 (sample SAMN13153380, study PRJNA577476) | soil metagenome | isolation source: 20 cm soil or saprolite under Garry oak tree replicate 2 | place: USA:California | collected 2016-06-15 | reverse complement strand
CCCCTGAGCAACCAAGGCTGTACCCTCCGCCGTTATACCTCCCGTGCCGGCCGACACATACCAGCCCGGCTCGAAGGACGACTTCGACCGCCTCTACCAGACCGCTTACCCACGCGTCTTCCGCACCCTCTCGGCGATCCTGGCCGACCCCGAAGCCGCCGAGGACTGCACCCAGGACGCCTTCGTCCAGGCCTTCCAGGCCTGGCCGCGCTGGCGCCCCGACGCGCCCGCCGAAGCCTGGGTCCACCGCATCGCGGTCAACCGCGCCCTCTCCTACCGGCGCGGTGTCAAATTGCGGGCGGTCGGCGAGGTGCTGCGCCGCCTGGGCCGCCCTGCACCGGCCAAAGACCCGGCGGACGAAGCGACCCGACCCGACCTGCTGACTGCCCTGCGCGGGATCCCGCCCAAGCTGGCCGCCGCGATCGTCCTCCGCCACTATCACGGCTACAACAACCGCGAGATAGCGGCCGCGCTGGGCGTGTCCGAACGGACGATCGGCACCCGGCTGCACCAGGCCGGCGAGCGCCTGCGCACCTTGCTCGAAGCCGACTTCTCACTTGGAGCGCCTTCAGCGTTTCCTTCTGACAAACGTGAGTCTTATGCCGAAGACTGAGGACGACCCGCTCGGCCCCGAGTTCAGCCGCCGCCTGCGCGGCGAGCTCGACAGGGTCCAGCCCCGCTTCTCATCGCCCCGCTACCTCGCGGCGTCCGGACGCCGCGTGACATGGCGCCTGGCGCCTGCTGTTCTGGGCGTGAGCCTCATCGGCATCCTCGCGCTCAGCCTCTTCGCGGCGACCGGCAGCCCCAACCCCGTGGTGTGGAGCGAGCGCGTGGTGACCGTGATCCACCCCAACGCCGCGACCCCGACCCCCAGCGCCACGCCGCAAGAGCATCGCGGCGCGCCGCCCGCCACCCCGAGCCAGCAAGGCAAAGACAACGGCTCGCCGGAGCCGTCCGAGCGGCCCGAACCCACAGAGCAGCCGGAGCCGACCGAGCAGCCCGAACCGACCGGGCGCCCCGAGCCCGCAGAGTCGCCGGAGCCCGCCCAAAGCCATTCGGGGGACAGCTCACAAGTCCGCCCGGGCAGCGGATCGTCAGGCGGCGGCGATTCCGGCTCGGACTGAAGAGCCCTCTTCCGACTTGGTGGGAACCAGGCGTTTCTTGGAGGCATGAAAAGACCAGTCGTACTGATCGTCAGCGTGGCCGCGGGAGCTTTTCTGGTCGTAGGGGCAGGTGCTTCCGCTCACACGATTCAGCTCTTGACGCGATCCGCGGGCACTCAGTCCTCGCTCTCCAGCGACGAGGCCTCAGGCGCGCGCACGGAGTCGCCCGAGCCGGCGGAGTCGCCAGAAGCGACCGAAACACCCGAGGCGACCGGTGCCCCGGAGCCGGCGGAGACGCCCGAGCCGGCGGAGACACCCGAGGCCGCCGACAACGAAAGCGAGGCCGCCGACGATGACCCGGAGACCGGGGACAACGAAGGCGACCACCAGCACGCCGACCAGCACAAGGACGGTGGTGACCACGAAAGCGGAGGCGGCGACTAGAACCTAGCCGCGCCGGCGCTGGACAAACTCAAAACCGAATCGCCCCTTGACGCACAGGTGACCTGAGGTGACGCTGTGGTCGAGGGGCGATGTCACCTTCACGATCGAGTTGTCCTGCACGTGCAGCTCGAGCATGCAGCCCACCCCGCAGTAAGGACACACGGTCTCGGTCACGCTCTGCCGTGACTCCTCCCACGTGCCCGCCGCGCGCATATCGTGCTCGCTCTTGAACATCAGGGCGCCCGTCGGACACACCCCGATGCAGTTGCCGCAGTACACGCACGCCGAATCCGGGAGCGGCGTGTCGAACTCGGTCGAGATGTGGGCGTCGAAGCCTCGACCGGCGACGCCGATGGCGAAGGTGTTCTGCGCGTCGACGCCACACGCCTCCACGCACTTGTAGCAAAGGATGCATCGCGAGTAGTCGCGCACGTAGAGCTCGTTGTCGACCTTGACGGGCTGCGCCACGGTCGCGATACCTGCCCCGAAACGCGACGGCACCGCTCCGTACCGCGTCATCCATCCCTGGACCTGTGCGGAGCACAACGACATGTCGACCGACGACGCCAGGAGCTCGAGCACCAGTCGCCTGCTGTGCTTCACGCGCTCGGAGTTCGTCTGGATCTTCATCCCGGCTTCGACCTTGCGCGAGCAGGCAGGCACCAGGACCCGCGCACCTTCGAGCTCGACCACGCAAACCCTGCAAACGTTGACCGGGGTCAGGTTGTCGAGCTGGCACAGAGTCGGCGTGTCGATTGCAATGCGCTTGCAGGCGTCGAGGATCGTCGAACCTTCGGTTACCTCGACCTCACGGCCGTCGATGCTCACGCCGACGAGCTTCTTGGGCAGCCCGACGAAGACGGTTTCAGCCATGGAGGACCTTCAGCTGCGTCAGACCGGAAGCAATCGCATTCGCGGCCGTCTGACCAAGGCCGCAGATCGAAGCATCGCGCATCGCCTGCGCGATGTCGCTGAGAAGCATCACTTCGGATTGCGAATCGCCGTTGCGCTCCGCGAAGAGTCTTTCCAGAATCTCCTCCTGCCGCGCCGTGCCCACCCGGCACGGGACGCATTGCCCGCACGATTCGTCGCGGAAAAAGCGCGCGATGCGAAGGAGGACCGGCTTCATGTCCGCCGTGTCGTCGAAGACGATGACCGCGCCAGACCCGAGCGTCGCGCCGATCGCACGGGTCCCCTCGAAGCTCAGCGGAACGTCGAGCTGCTCCGGCGTGAGGAACGAGCCGGCAGCACCACCCAGCAACACGGTTTGCAGTGTGCGGCCGGGTCTCAGGCCGCCGGCGAGGTCGAGCAGGGCACGCAAGGTCGTTCCCATCGCGACTTCATAGAGCCCGGGCCGCAGGACGTGCCCCGACACGCAGAACAACCGTGTCCCCGTCGAGTCGGTTGTCCCGGTCGAGGCGAACGCGGCGCCGCCATCGAGCACGATGTCGATCACGTTGATGAGCGTCTCGACGTTGTTCGGCAAGGTCGGCTTGCCGAACAGCCCGACCTCGACAGGAAACGGCGGCTTGTTGCGCGGCTCTCCCCTCTTCCCCTCGATCGAGTTGAAGAGCGCGGTCTCCTCGCCGCAGATGTACGCACCCGCGCCGCGCCGAACCTCGATCTCGATGTCGAGCACGCCGGCAGCGCGCGAGCGCGCGATCGCGTTCTCCAGCCGGTGCCGGGCCAGTGGGTATTCGGCGCGCACGTACACGAATGCTTTATCGCACCCGGTGGCGAACGCGGCGATGGCGATGCCTTCGACGAGCGCGAACGGATCGCTCTCCATCAGCACGCGGTCCTTGAATGTGCCTGGCTCGGACTCGTCGGCGTTGCACACGAGGTAGTGCGGCCGGGCCGGCGCCTTGGCGACCGAGGCCCACTTGCGGCCGGTGGGAAAAGCCGCGCCACCTCGTCCCAGCAATCGCGCCTCGGAGACCTCGCGAATCACCGCATCGGCTCCGATGTCGTGGGCGCGCCGCAGGGCCGAGAAACCGCCGTTGCTGACGTAGCCGTCGAAGCTCTCCGGATCCACCACGCCCACGCGCCGCAGCAACCTACCTCTCCCTGCAGGGGATAGGGTCGGAGTGAGCGTTTCGAGTGGCCACTCCCCACCGCGCAGGATGGCCTCGGCCTCATCGTGCTTGATGGGCGCGATCTGCCTCTCCTCGTGCGTCCTCCCCGCGCGCTCGACGAGCGCGGCCGGAGCCCGGTCGCACAGGCCGAGGCAGGGACTGCGACGCGCCCCCTCGAGAGCCGCTATATCGTCAGCACCCGCGAGCTTGCACGTTATGTCGTCGCACACATGGACGGCGAGCTCACCGCGCGGCTGGAGGGCGAAGCGCGCGTAAAAGCTGACGACCCCGTATGCCTCGGCCGGCGGTATCGACAGCCGCCGACACGCGTACTCGAGCGCGCCGCGGCTCACCCAGCCCATGCGGTCCTGGATCGCGTGCAGCACAGGCAGAAGCAGGTGACGCTGCGAGCGCAGCGCGCGGCCTCCGAAGGCGACGTGGTCGTCGGCTGGGTGACGCTCGCCGCCTTCCCACAGCGTCTCGGGATTGCCCAGCAGCCCGTCGACGGCTGCGATCTCGTCTTCGGTGGCGGCGCCACCGGTGGTCCGGATGTCCACTACGTGGTGGCGGTGACGGGGATCTTGTCGATCCGGATGGCGCTGGCCTTGAACTCGGCGGTTCCGGACTTGGGGTCGGTCGCGTCGATGGTCAGCACGTTGGTCGCGACCTGGTCGGGAAAGTGGAGGGTCATGAACGCGAGCCCGGGCCGCAGCGACGGCTCGATCCCCACGTCGACCTCGACGGATCCACGACGCGAGCTCGCGCGGACGCGCTCCCCATCACCGACGCCATATCGCTTCCCATCCTCCGGCGAGATGAGCAGCGCCTCTCCCCGCCGCAAGGGAGAGGTGTACCCGCCGGTCTGGACGCCCGTGTTGAACGAATCCAACCGGCGACCTGTCGTGAGGCGGATCGGAAACTCGTCGCTCAGCTTGTCGACAGGAGGATCGTTCTCGACCGCGTGAAAAGGAGCAGGTGGGCCTTCGGCAGGCTCCTGCCACAGCCTCGCGTGCAGGAACTGCGTGCCGGGGTGCGACTCGTCGGGGCATGGCCACTGGATGCCGCCGAGCTCGTCGAGCCGCGAGTACGCCATGCCGGCGTGCATGGGCGACAGCGAGCGGCACTCGTCCCACACCTGCTCGGCCGTCGGATCTCCCCAATCGCAGCCAAGCCGCCGCGCAAGGTCGGAGATGATGGCGATATCGTCGCGCGCGCCCGCGGGCGGCTCCAACGCGCGGCGGACTCGCTGCACGCGGCGCTCGCTGTTCGTCACCGTGCCCTCCGATTCCGCCCACCCCGCGGCCGCCGGCAGAACCACATGCGCCAGCTCCGCGGTCTGGGTGAGGAAGATGTCCTGGACCACCAGGTGGTCGAGCCCGCTGAGCAGGCGCACCGCGCGCGTCTGGTCGGCCTCGCTGCGCGCCGGATTCTCACCCACGATGTAGACCGCGCTCAGCTCGCGGCGGTCCATCGCCTCGAACATCTCGCTGAGGTGCCAGCCCTTATGCGAAGGGAAGTCGGCGCCGCCCCACGCGCGCGCGAACTTTTCGTGGAGCGCGGGATCCTCGAGGTCCTGGAAGCCGGGCAGGCGGGCCGGGATCGCTCCCATGTCGCCCCCGCCCTGGACGTTGTTCTGCCCGCGCAGCGGGTTGAGGCCGCAACCGTAGCGGCCGACCTTGCCCGTGAGCAGCGCCAGGTTGATGAGCGCGACGACATTGTCGACCGCGTTGTGGTGCTCGGTGATGCCGAGCGTCCAGCAGATCATCCCGGTCTTGGCGCGCCCGTAAGCGAGCGCGACCTCCTTGATCGCGGATGCCGGCACCCCTGTATCGGCCTCCGCGCGCTCGAGCGTGTACGCCTCGACGCAGCGCGCAAACTCGTCGTAGCCGGTCGTCGCTCGGGCGATGAACTCCCTGTCGGCGAGGCCGTTGTGGATGATCTCGCGCGCAATCGCGTTGGCGAGTGAGATGTCGCTGCCCACGTCGATCCCGAGCCAGACGTCGGCCCACTCGGCCGAGCTTGTGCGTCGCGGGTCGACGGCGACGAGCCTCGGCGCGGGTGAACTTCTGCGCCATGAAGTTCATCTCGTTGGTCGTCTTCGAGCAGCTGAACATGCCGAATGCTTGCGGTCCGTTCTGACGCGCGATCTCGAAACCGGCGGCGGCTCGAGTCAACGCCTCTTCCCAGGACGCGGGGCGAAGGCGTCCGCCGTCTCTGACCAGCGGCTCGGTCAGACGGCGAAGGCCACCATCCATGAGCCCAACACTATAGGTATGCGCCCGCGTCGGTAGGCGCTACGAACGGTTGGCGGCTACGAACTCCTTGATCCGGCCCAGCCCGAGCTTCAGCTCGTCCTCTGACTGCGTGTAGGCGAGGCGGATGAACCCTTTGCCCGCCGGGCCGAAGGCGGTCCCGGGCAGGACCGCGACACCCGCCTCGTTCAGGAGGCGGCTCGAGAGCTCGTGCTCATCGAACCCCGTGCCCTCGATGTTCGGGAACACGTAGAACGAGCCCTGTGGCCGCGAGCAGCGAATGCCGGGTATATCGTTCATGCCGTCGACGACCAGGTCGCGGCGGTGCTCGAACACCTTGACCATGCGGCGCACCGCGTGCTCTGACTCGGGCGATCCGAGGGCTTCGATCGCGGCGATCTGGGTGAAAGCCGCTGCGCAGGACGAGGAGTTGATCATCAACGTGTCGAGCTTGGCGGCGAGCGCCCGGGGAGCCACCGCGTAGCCGAGGCGCCAGCCGGTCATCGCGTACGACTTCGAGAGCCCGTCCATCAAGACCGTCCGCTCGCGCATGCCCTCGTGCGAAAGGGGTGACACATGGTGGAAGCCGTAGACGAGCTGGCTGTAGATCTCATCGGAGACGACGAGCAGATCGTGCTTGGTCGCGAGGTCGCACACGAACTTCACGTCCTCCGCGGTCAGCACGCCGCCGGTCGGGTTCTGTGGGGTGTTGATGATCAGCATCCGCGTCTTCGGCGTGACCAGCGACTCGAGCTCGTCGAGGTCCATCCGGAACCCGCTCTCCTCGCGAAGCGTGACCGTCTTCGGCACGCCACCGATGAAGTTGACCTGCGACGCGTACGCGGGATAGCCGGGGTCGGGGAGGATCACCTCGTCGCCCGGCTCGATGCACGCCAGAAGCGTGAAGAGAAGGACGTTCTTCGAGCCTGGCACGAGCACGACGTCGGCGGGATCGACCTGCGTGCTCAGCATGCGGCTGACAAACGCGGCCACGGCCTCGCGGGCCTCGAAGATGCCGCTTGCGGGTGTGTAGTGGGTGTAGCCGTTCTGCATCGCGCCGATCGCGGCCTCGACGATGTTGTCGGGTGTCGCGAAGTCCGGCTCGCCGATCTCCAGGTGGACGATGCGCTTGCCCTCAGCCTCGAGCTTGCGCGCCCTCGCCAGGACCTCGAACGCACCTTCCGTGCCGAGACGCGTCATCCTCTCCGCGAATCGCACAGCAGTGCTCATCTCATCCGAATCCTAGTGGACGCCCACGAGGGAGCCGCCGTCGATGCCCAGCGTCTGCCCGGTGATGTAGGCCGCCTGGCGCGAGCAGAGGAAGGCGCACGCCGCGGCGAACTCCGCCGGGTCACCAAAGCGACCCATCGGTGAGCTCGGCATCACGCCGAGCTCGCGTATCCGATCGGTGAGGATGCCATCGGGGGCGAGGCTGTTCACGGTTATCCGCTCGGGGGCGAGCTCCCGCGACAGCGTCTTGGCCAAACCCGTGACTGCGCCGCGAAGGGCGTTCGAGAGCACGAGGTTCGGGATCGGCTGACGGACCGAGATCGAGCTGATGAACACGATGCGGCCCTGACTTGAACGCTTGAGATGCGGCAGTGCCTCGTGGACCAGGCGGACGGCGCTCATCAATGTCAGCTGAACCGCCTGCTCCCAGGCCTCTGGCGGCACGCTCTGGAATGTCCCCGGTGGAGGACCTCCGGCGTTGACGACGAGAATGTCCAGGCCGCCGAGCTTCTCGACGGCGGCCCTCACAAGGTCTTCGCGGTGACCCTCCTTGGACATGTCCTTGGCCGACCAGCCCATCGCTCCGATGGAGCGGCCCGTGGCCTCGATCGAGTTGGGATCTCGCGATGAGATGTAGACCCGCGCACCCTCTGCGATCAATGCCTCGGCGCAGGCTCGGCCGAGGCCTTTGCTGGAGGCGGTGACGAGAGCCTTGCGATCCGTCAGGCCGAGATCCATTGCCAAATTGTCGACAACTCGCCCCCTTCATGTGGGACGCAACTCTTCCCCATTTCATGGGGAAGTACCCGGCGCAGCCGGGCGATGGGGCTGCTTGAAGTCAGGACTTATCCAGTCGTATTCACGTACCAATCGGTGACGTACTGAAATCGGTCGTACGGCTCGATCGCCTTGTTCGCGTGCACCCCGTGCACGCGCTGCGAGACCGCGTACTCGTACCGGCTCGCATAGAGAAAGATCGCGGGTGCCGCATCGGCCATCTGCAGCTGAAAGTCAAGGTAAGCGGCGAGTCGGGCCGGCGGCTCCACCGCGCCTCGCCCCGCTTCCAGGTCCTGGTCGATCAACCCCCACCCTCTCGAATACGCGAAGTTCAGCGACGCTGGGTCGACGCCGGAGTGCCACAGCGAGTATTGGTCGGGGTCCGGGCCGACGTCGATCGAGATCAGCGCCATCTGGTACCTGTGCGTGAGGACATACTCCTGCAGCAGCTTCGACGCCGGCAGCGGCTTGACGTCCACCTCGACGCCCAGGTCTCCCAGCTGACGCGAGATGGCCTCGGCGATCTGTTGATTCGGATACGAGTTCGCCGCGACCAGCGTGACCCTGAACGTCGTGCCCTTGTTCGCACGCAGCTTGGAGGAAGCGTTCTGCACCCAACCCGCCGCGTCCAGCACCTTCGCCGCGGCGACCGGATCGTAGGGATGGAGGTTGGCAGCGGCGGCGGAGTAAGCCCAGTCGGCTGTCTGGATCGGGTTGGGATCGGCGTCCGCGCGACCTGCCAGCACCTCGTCCACGATCTTCTGCCGGTCGATGGCCTGGACGAGCGCGAGCCTGACCTTGGCGTCGCCGAAGAACTGCTTTCCGTCGCCGTCGGAGTTGAAGCTCACGAACGAGCTCGTGAACATGCGCATCTCCTGGACCGTGAGGTCGGTCCTGCCCTGCAGCGTGCCGACCTCCTGCGGCTGGATGCCGCCCACGAGGTCTGCAGCGCCGGTCAGCACCGCCCGGATGGCGCTCTGCGGATCGGTCGCGGGATAGGTGCGGAGGACGAGGTGATCGAGGTAGGGCTGCGGAGCGGCGTACGGGTTGCGATCCAGCGTGATCGCGAGCGGGCTGATCGAACCCACCTTGAAAGGCCCCGTGCCGAACGCGCGCACCGCGCTGAAGGGGCTGGAGGCGATCTGGTCCGGCGCCATTCCTTTGAAGATGTGCTTGGGGATGATGCCAACCCGTAGCGAGACCGGGAACGACGCGTCCGGTGCGCGCAGCGCGAACACCACCTGGCCCTGACGGCCGGCGGTGACGCCGACCTGTCGCCAGATCTCCGCGCCCGGCTGCTGGTATTCGAGGTCCTGCAGCACGTGGAACGTGAACAGCACATCGTCCGGTCCGAACGGCTCGCCGTCGCCCCACTTGACGTCATCGCGAACGTTGACCGTGTAGGTGAGGTGATCCGGCGATACGGCCCAGTCGCGAGCCAGGACGCCGACGACGTTTTGCTGCGAGTCGACGGTGGTCAGCCCCTGGTAGATCAGGCTGTCCACGTCGCGGGTGCTCTCGTTCGACTCGAAGAGCGGATTGAGCACGGTCGCCTGGCCGACGAGCGCCTCGACGGCCGTGCCGCCGCGCGCCGGCTTCGGCACCGTGGCGACCGGCTGGCACCCCATGAGGGCCAGAGCCGCCGCGAATGCGGCGGCGGCGAGGCTACTGCGTCGGATGCGCCGCCACCCAGACGTTGGCGACCGAGCAGACCAGGAAGCCGGCCACGAGCACCCACGTCGTCCAGTAGATCTGCCTCTCCAGGCCGCGTCGCGTCCGGTAGCCGCCGCCCAGTCCATCGCCGCCACCGCCGATCGTGCCTCCAAGCCCGGACGCCTTGGGCGTCTGGGTCAGCACACCGAGCATGAGGAGCAGCGCAAGCACAGCCTCCGCGACGACGAGCGCGTTTCGGATCTTATCCATCGATCGGGAGATTCTACCTAGCGGTGCTGGGGACTACCTATGTCCAGATCGCGCCGAATCGCGCGTTGATCGCGTCCCAGTTCAGGGTGTTGAACCACGCGGTCACATAGTCTGCGCGCCGGTTCTGGTACTTCAAGTAGTAGGCGTGCTCCCAGACGTCGACCCCGAGGATCGGCGTGAGCTCGTCGATGTAAGGGCTGTCCTGGTTGGGGTAGCCCTTGATCGACAGCTTGCCCTGGCGGTCGGCGACCAGCCACGCCCAGCCGCTGCCGAACTGGCCCACGGCGGCCTTCTGGAGCTGCTCCTTGAACGCGTCATAACCGCCGAACGTGTTCTTGAGCGCGTCGGCGATGCGTCCGTTGGGGTTGCCCCCTCCCCCGGGGCCCATGATCGACCAGAAGATCGAGTGGTTGGCGTGACCGCCGGCGTTGTTTCGGATCGCAGTGCGGATGTCCTCGGGCACCGTGGCGATTCCCCAAAGCAGGTCCTCGACGGTCTTCTTGCCCAGCTCCGGGTGCTTTTCCAGCGCGGCGTTAGCGTTGGTCACGTACGTCGCGTGGTGCTTGTCGTGATGGATCTCCATCGTCTTGGCGTCGATGTGCGGCTCGAGGGCATCGAACGCGTAGTCAAGCTTGGGAACTTCAAACGGCATTGCTGCGATCCCCCTTTCTATGAATTGATCTCAGTACGGAAACCAGTCTAGTTGCTGGTTGATTTCGAGCCCGACGCCTGCGCTTTCACGGCGTCGGCGCGCTTGGCGATCTCCTCCGGGTCACCGAGGTAACGCCATGACTGTGGCCGGAGATCCCCGTCGAGCTCGTAGACGCGCGGCACACCGGTCGGGATGTTGAGCTCGACGACCTCCCGGTCGCCGAGGCCGTCCAGGTACTTGACCAGCGCACGCAGGCTGTTGCCATGCGCGGAGACCAGCACGCAGGGGTGCAACAGAAGGTCGGGCACGATCGCGTCGTACCAGTAAGGAAGCATCCTGTCGACGACATCCTTCAAGCACTCGGCATTCGGCAGAAGCTCTGGCGGCAGCGCTGCGTAGCGCAGGTCGTGGGATGGATGCCGCTTGTCGGACGGCTCCAGCTCGGGCGGCCTCACGTCGTAGCTGCGGCGCCAGAGCTTGACCTTGTCCTCGCCGTACTTGTCCGCGGTCTGCTGTTTGTTCAGCCCCTGCAGCGCGCCGTAATGACGCTCGTTCAGACGCCAGCTGCGCTTGACCGGGATCCACGACATCTCCATCTCGGCCAGGGCGAGCTGCGTCGTCTGGATCGCGCGGAGCAACAGCGATTCGTGAACGACCGCCGGCCGCAGCCCGGCCTCTTTCATCAGGCGCCCGGCGTCCTTCGCCTCTTGCACGCCGCGCTCGCTGAGCGGGACGTCGTGCCAGCCGGTGAACAGGTTCTCCAGGTTCCATGTGCTTTCGCCATGGCGAAGGAGGACTAGCGTGCCGGGTTGTTTAGCGGTGGCCATACACCTCGGCCGTGACCTTGACGATGTGGGCGAACTCCTCGGCGACAAGGCTCGCGCCCCCGACGAGGACGCCGTCGCACAAAGGCAGCTCCACGTACTGCTGCACGTTGTCGGCCTTGACGCTGCCCCCGTAGAGGATCCGCACCTTGCGCGCCGCCCCTGCACCGATCATCTCGCCGACGATCTTGCGGATCAGGCGCATCGTCTTGTAGGCGTGCTCGGGGTCGGCGTTCTTGCCGCTGCCGATCGCCCACACCGGCTCATACGCGATGACCAGGCGCGCCGAGTCGTCCGCCGAGCAGCTGGCCAGGCCCGCCTTGACCTGCGCCGACACCACCTGGTCCGAGGTGCCCGCGTCGTAGTGGTCGGCCAGCTCACCCACGCACATGATCACGCTCAGCTCGCACGACAGCGCCGCCGCCGTCTTCTTGGCCACCATCTCGTCGGTCTCTCCGACGAACAGCCGGCGCTCCGAATGGCCGACGATCACCCACTGGCAGAGCGGCTTGAGCATGGCAGGCGAAATCTCGCCCGTGAAGGCGCCCGCCATCTCCCAGAACGTGTTCTGCGCGCCGAGCTTGACACCGGACTCGAAGAGAAGTTCAGAGACCGCGGTGAGCCACAGGAATGGTGGGAAGAGCGCGACCTCCACCTTGTCGGCCTGCCCTCGGGCGACAGACATCACCCCGCGCACGAGGTCGAGCGCGGCCCGAGGGAGTCGATCGCCGCGACCGTGTCGCCGCCGCCCACCAACGTGTACGCCCCCGACGCGGCGATGGCTTTGCCCACCGCCTTCGTCCCGTCGCTGAAGTCTTTGATCTCGGCCACGCCGACGGGCCCGTTCCAGATGACAGTGCCTGCGCCACGCAGCCTGTCGCTGAAAAGAGCCACAGACCTCGGCCCGATGTCGAGGGCCATCCACTCAGGCTCGACCTTGTCGGCTTCCAGGATGCGCAGCGCCTCGCCGGCCTGCATCCTGCGTGCGCAAACCAGGTCGACCGGGAGCACCAGCTTGTCCCCGGCTTCCCCTGCCACCTCGCGCGCCTCCTCGAGCGCGGAGTCTTCGACCAGGCCGCTGCCGGTCGGCCAGCCGCGCGCCTTGAAAAAAGTGTTGGCCATCGCCCCGCCGATCAGCAGAGCGTCGACCTTCTTGAGCAAGCTCCGCAGAACGCCCACCTTGGTCGAGACCTTGGCCCCGCCCACCACCGCCACCATGGGACGGCGCGGATTGTCGAGAGCCTTGTGCAGCGCGTCGAGCTCCGCCTCCATCAGCTCGCCCGCAAACGCCGGCAGGTACGCAGCGACGCCCACGACGGAAGCATGCGCGCGGTGCGACGCGGCAAACGCGTCGTTCACGAAAAGATCGCCCAGGGACGCGAGGTCCCTCGCGAAGGCGGTGTCGTTGGCTTCGTCCTCTTTGTGATAGCGAACGTTTTCGAGCAAAAGCACCTGCCCCGAAAGCAGCCGATCAACCGCCGTCGTTGCGGGCGCGCCCACGCAGTCTTCGGCGAACTGAACCTCGCGACCGACGTTGCGGCTGAGATCGGCCACGATCGGCCTGAGCGAGAGGTCTGGCTCACGGTCCTTCGGCCGGCCGAGGTGTGACATCACGATCACCCTGGCGCCCCGCTTGATGAGGTGCCGCACAGTCGGCGCGGCGGCCCGCACACGTGCGTCGTCGGCGATGACGCCGTTCGACATAGGAACGTTCAGGTCCTCGCGGACGAGGACGCGCTTGCCTGCGACGTCCACGGAGTTGATCGAAGCTTTCAGAGCCGCTCCGCCATGTACGAGATCAGGTCGACCATGCGGCAGCTGAAGCCCCACTCGTTGTCGTACCAGCTCACGACCTTCGCCCAGTCGCCGGCCAGCACCGCGGTCGACGGTGCATCGACGATCGACGAGTGCGGGTCGTTCTTGAAGTCCGAGGACACGAGCTCCTCGTGGCTTACCGCCAGGATGCCTCGGAGCTCTCCGCTCTCGGCTTCCTCGAAGGCGGCGTTGATGTCGTCGGCGGTGGTGGTCTTGCCCAGCTGCACCGTGAGGTCGACGACCGAGACATCCAGGATCGGTACCCGGAACGAGATCCCGGCGAACTTGCCGGCGAGCTCGGGCAGCACCTCGGCCACCGCTCGGTTGGCGCCCGTCGACGTCGGGATGATGTTGTCGGCCGCGGCGCGCGCGCGGCGCAGGTCCTTGTGCGGGAGGTCCTGCAGCTTTTGGTCCGCGGTGTACGCGTGGATCGTGGTCATCATGCCGCGCTCGATCCCGAATGAGTCGTGCAGGACCTTGGCGAGAGGCACAAAGCAGTTGGTCGTGCAGCTCGCGTTGGAGAGTACGTTGTGCTTGGCGGCGTCGTAGCCCTTGTGGTTCACGCCCATGACAACCGTGTAGTCCTGGTTGGTCGCCGGGGCGGAGATGACCACCTTCTTGGCGCCCCCCTTGTCGATGTGGACGCGGGCCTTGTTCGCGTCGGTGAACAGGCCGGTCGACTCGACCACGATGTCCACCCCCAGGTCTCGCCATGGAAGCTCGCCGGGGTCTTTTTGACTGAGGAACTTGATCGCGTGGCCGTCGACGTGGATGGAGTCGCCCTCGACCTTGACTGCCGGGGCGAACGTGCCTAGGGCGGTGTCGTGCTTCAGGAGGTGGCCGAACGTCTTGGCGTCACCGATGTCGTTGACCGCGACGATCTCGAAGTCCGGCTGCAGTTCCCAGGCCGCGCGGTAGATGTTGCGGCCGATACGTCCGAAGCCGTTGATGCCGACTTTGAGTCCCATGAGGGCGCGCTCCTAGGTGTGGAAAAAGTTGAAGAGTGGGGTCGGAGCTAAATGTTAGGCGGAGCGGCGTTCGTGCTTCGGAGCGGCGCCATTGCCGTTGGGTTGCGCAAGCTCCTGCAGCCGGCGCAGCCGGTGGTTGACCGCAGATTTCGAGAGATTCATCCGCTCCGCCAGCTCGCCAAGGTTGAGCTCAGGGTTCTGGCTCCGCCATCGCGCCATCTCGCGGAGCGCGGGCGGCAGGCGGTCGAGCCTGCCCTCCGCCTCGAGCTGTCCGATGGCGGCGGCCTGGCGAAGCCCCGAGCCGATCGTCTTGCCGATGTTTGCGGTCTCGAAGTTCAGACGCCGGTTGACCTCGCCGCTCACCTCGCGGACCACGCGCACGTTCTCGAACTCCATGACGGCGCGGCTGGCGCCCATGATCGACAGCAGCCGCACGATGCCGTCACCGTCCTTGACGTAGACCACCGTCTGGGCTCCGCGCTTGGTGATACCGGCCTTGACGCCCGATTCGTCGACCATGCGCGCAATCGCCGAGGCCCATGAAGGGGTCGGCGCAACGAACTCGAGGTGATACCTCGTGTTTGGTGCGTTGACCGAGCCACAGCCGAGAAACAGCCCGCGGAGCATTGCCTTGCGATCGCATGCGGCGTCCGGTAGGCTGCGCGCCGGCGGGTGTGAAAACGCCGGCACCAGCTCGGCGGGCAGGGTGAGCTCGATGAAGAACGACATTCTCTTGCGGGTTTTGACCGCCTGGTACTTGGCCTCCATGTGCGCGACCGCACGGCCGAGCCTCACGACCTTGCGCGCCACCGCGTTGCGAAGCAGCGAGAAATAGGCGGACCGGCCGCGCGGGCTGCCCAGCAAGCGCCCGCGGGAGCCGTAATAGACGCCAAGCAGCTCGCTCAGCTGACAGCAGGGCCGTGCCGGGAGAAGCCCCGCCATCTCGTTTTTGACCTCGGCCGCGAACGAAATCGCGCGTACCTCCAGGAAGGTTATTTGACCCTCCCCTCTTTCGGATCCCCGCGAAATCAGAGGCTTCGGTGTGATTTTCGCGGGGGCCTCTGCGTCGAGTCTAACGCGCGACTGTTGCCCACCAGTGCATCTTTGTGGAACCGCGCGACAATCTACTGATGCCCGCCATGCGGATGATCGAAGCGGTGCGCGCGGCCATGACCGAAGAGATGGAGCGGGACGACCGCGTGCTGGTCCTTGGTGAGGACGTCGGGCGCAAAGGCGGCGTCTTCGGCGCCACCGATGGTCTCTACGCTCGTTTCGGTGAAGCCCGGGTGCTCGACACGCCCCTCGCAGAGTCGGCGATCGTCGGCGTGGCGATCGGGGCGGCGCTCAACGGAATGATCCCGATCGCCGAGATCCAGTTCGCCGACTTCATCCACACCGCTTTCGACCAGATCGTCAGCGAAGCGGCGAGGACGCGCTACCGCTCGAATGGAGATTGGTCGGTGCCGATCGTAATCAGGGCGCCGTTCGGCGGCGGGGTGCACGGCGGCCTGTACCACTCGCAGTCGATCGAAGCCTTCTACGCCCACGTGCCGGGTGTGAAGGTGGTCGTTCCCAGCATGCCGGCGGACGCGCATGGGCTCCTCAAGTCAGCCGTCCGCGACCCGGACCCGGTCCTCTTCCTCGAGCATAAGAAGGTGTACCGCCTGGTCACGGAAGAGGTGCCGGACGGCGACCACCTGGTCCCCATCGGCCCGGCTGCCGTCAGGCGAGAGGGCACCAACCTGAGCTGCTTCGCGTGGGGACTCATGACGCACTACTGCCTCGAGGCGGCCCAGCAGCTCGAGGGGGACGGCGTCAGCGTCGAGGTCATCGATCTACGCAGCCTGGCCCCGCTCGACCGCGACGCGATTCTCGAATCTGTCCGCAAGACAGGCAAGGCGATGGTCGTCCACGAAGACAACCTCACAGGCGGGTTTGGCGCCGAGGTCGCGGCCCTCATCGCGGAGCACGCGTTTGACAGTCTGGATGGACCGGTGGTCCGGGTCGCGGCGCCCGACATCCCGGCGATGCCGTTCAACACGCCTCAGGAGGACTTCTTCATGCCGAGCCCGGCCAAGATCGCGGAGGCGATGCGCAAGCTTGCCTCCTACTAAAAGGTCATCGAGCAGCCAGAGCCCCCACCCGCCCGTGCCCTCAGGGCAGGGGCACCCTCCCCAGCGAGCGGGGAGGGAAAGGCCGCGGGCACCGAAGACCCAGGTGCCCCTACCCCACATCGAGCAGGGCGAGTACAGCCTGCTCTATCCGGCTCGCGTCGCATACCTGACCGGTTTCCATCACATCCCCACCGAGCGGCCGATCGCGCTGGTCATCGGCTCCAGCGCCCAGGCGTCGCTCGTCGTGCCCGCGGTCGAAAAGGAGCACGCCGAGTCCGCGACCACGGTCGACCAGGTCCGCATCTACTTCGAATATCCGGGCGCGGAGCATCCGATGGAGACCGTCGCCGAGGTCCTGAGCGAGATGAGCGCGCGCCCACAACGCACCGGGTCCGACCACGACGGTTACGTCCCGTACTGGGGGTACCGCGGGCCCCGCCTCAGCGACCTGACCGGCGTGGACCCGATCGACGCCGAGATGCTCATCGAATCACTGCGGCGCGTGAAGTCGGAGGCCGAGCTTGCTTGCATCCAGCTCAGCTGCGACTGGGCGGTGCGCGGGCACCGCCGCATGCAGGGCGCGATCCAGGTTGGCAAGACCGAGATGGAGTGCTACACGCCACCGGCGAACGAGACCCTGTTCGAGATGGTGCGGGAGATGCCCGGCTGGCGGCCTCGCGGCGCCGATGACACCGGGTTCATCGCGATGTTCGTCGCCGGCCGCTCCACCGCGATGCCGCACGGCTTCGTCAAAGGGCACGGCATCCAGGCGGGTGACGTGCTGGTCAGCGGAGCGGGCGCGAACATCGACGGATATCGCAGCGAGCTCGAGCGCACGATGATCGTCGGCGAGCCCACGCCGGAGCAGGAGCGCGCCTTCGCCGCCATGCTCGCCCTGCAGACACGCGCGATTGAAGTCATGGCGCCGGGTGTGCCGGCGGCAGAGGTCGAGCTGGCGACCGTGCGTCTGGCCGAGGAGCTCGGCTTCGCTGACAACCTCCGTCATCACGCCGGGCATGCGATCGGGCTCGAGGGCCACGAAGCGCCGTTTCTCGACCGCGGCGACGACGCCGTGCTCGAGCCCGGGATGGTCTTCACGGTCGAGCCCGGCGTCTACGTCAAGGAGCTGGGCGGCTTCCGGCACTCGGACACGGTCGTGATCACGGCCGACGGCCGCCGCGTGATGACCGACTATCCGCGCGAGCTGAACGACCTGACGATCACGCCATAGCGTGATTCTCGGGATCGATTAACCTCGGCTTCGATGG